>Ga0233429_1004130_pt1 | contig 13124 bp, 9 predicted proteins | sample SI_118_April2016_3_FD_179879 | JGI IMG/M metagenome (GOLD analysis project Ga0233429, IMG submission 179879) | Seawater microbial communities from Saanich Inlet, British Columbia, Canada - SI_118_April2016_135_MG | ecosystem: Environmental > Aquatic > Marine > Inlet | place: Canada: British... | reverse complement strand
CAACGGCGTGATTAATCCCTTGCAACAAAACTTTGTGATCGACCTGGGTCATCTAATTCAGTGATCCTGAAACGCAAAAACTATTTGGTGACAATTATGGAACGGCGACTATTTATGTCGCGAACAATGGTCGATACATCAGACGCGCTGATCCCTGCATCTTCAAAAGTCTCGGACAGGACCGCAACAACCTCATTAAAATCTTTATCCGTAATATTCAGGCGTTCATGAGATCGTTCCAGCTGGTCATTGGAATAGCTGGCAGGCCCACCCATCAAAGATGATATGAACTTCGACTGGTGATCGATCTGGCGACGCATATCGGTGCCTTCAAAATAAGGTGCCAGATTATCCGAATCCAGAACACGATCATAAAATGAAGAAACGATCCGGCTGACAACGGAAAATCCACCGTACCGTTCAAACATTGATTGTGCCATTTGTGTCCCTTTGTATCAGCCAGATCGTTACTACTCAGGTATCTGGCCCACCCCCGGCTTTTAAGCTTCGCCGCGTTTCCACCCAACCCGGAAACACCCTATCTTATCGCGGATCACGGGAATATCACCAGTCCCTGATACAAATCCTCTCAAACCCTTGGAAACTGGCGGGTTGTTTGTATCAGAAGATCGTTCTCCAACGACGTTCCTATACTAAAACGAACAAAATGCTGCAAGCCGGGCTCTCGAACACGACGCACAATGATACCGGCTTTTTCGTACAAAAAGTCAGCCCAGGCGTTGGCATCATCCACATGACTGACCATCAGAAAGTTTGCCGCTGCGGGTAAAATCTCAAACCCCAACGCTTCCAGGGCAATTGAAACCCGCGTCCGTTCTGCAATGGTTTCGGCGACGCGCGCACTGACATAGTCCAGATCAGTCAAAGCGACAGCGGCTGCCGCCTGGGCAATCGCATTGACGTTGGCAATTCCGCATAATGTTTCCAGAACCGGAATATATTCAGGTGCAGCGTGGACCCAGCCAACGTGGAACGCCGCCAATCCGAAAGCTTTCGAAAAGGTTCGCAACACAAAAACATTTTCATGTTGCGCCGCCAGTTCATGATATCTGGCGCAATAATCCCAGCCCACATATTCGCCGTAGGCCAGATCCAGAACCAGGGCCACGTCAGATGGCAGCGACCCCACAAGCCGCTCAACTTCGGCGACAGGAACGTTCGTTCCGGTCGGATTATTCGGCACAGCCAGAAAAACAAGTTTTGTCGCAGGTGTTACCGCTGCCAACAAGTTATCGACGTTGGCCACACAGTCCGTCTCTTTGGCGCGAACCATTTCAGCACCCAAACGCGCCGCAACCAGCGGAAACTGAATATAGCCATGTTCGGAAATCAGAATTTGATCGCCGGGACGTACAAAAGCTCGACCGATGACATCCAATAGTTCTTCGGACCCGTTTCCAACGACCAGATGTTCAGGATGTAAATGATATGTCCTTGCAATCGCTTCACGCAGGTCGCTGCTGAATTGATCCGGATAGCGGTTTCCCGATGATGATCGGGCCCGGGCGGCTTCGGTGACCAATGGAGACGGCGGCCAGGGTGACTCGTTCAATGACAAGTCGATCAGTGGCAATCCCAGAGGGTGCGCTGCACGCGTGGTGGAACGATGAATAACAGGATCGATTGTTGTTTTCGGCCCTGTCATGTTTATTCCTAACCCTTTTTTTGCGCCTTGGCCCAGCTGTCGCGAAGACCGATTGTACGGTTAAAGACAGGTGCGTTGGGCGAATGATCGGGGTCAGCACAGAAGTAGCCTAACCGTTCAAACTGAATGGCTTCACCAACAGATGCATCGGCGAGCGAAGGTTCCAGCAACGCTGCTGTATTTATCGTCAGAGAGTCCGGGTTGATGTCATCCTGGAAATCACCATCAGCACCGGGATCCGGTCTGTTGAAAAGCGGATCATACAGCCGAACGTCACCCTTGATGGCATGAACAGCTGAGACCCAATGAATTGTGCCTTTCACCTTGCGACCATCCGGCGGGTTGGTGCCGCTACGGGTCTCAGGGTCGTACGTGCACTTCAGTTCGATAACTTCGCCCTTGTCGTCCTTGATCGCCTCGGTACAGGTCACGAAAAACCCGTACTTGAACCGGACTTCCCGGCCGACAGACAAACGGAAAAACTTTTTCGGTGCGTCTTCCATGAAGTCATCGCGTTCAATGTAGAGCTCACGGGTGAACGGCACCTTTCGTTTTCCCGCGCCTTCGTCTTCGGGATTATTGACAGCGTCCATCCAATCGACCTGCCCTTCCGGCCAGTTTTCAATAGTAACTTTCAGCGGATTTAAAACGGCCATGCGACGAAGCGCTGTTTTGTTCAGTGCTTCGCGTACAAAGAAATCAAGATTGGCCATTTCGACGACTGAATCGCCAGATTTTGTGAAACCAAGCTGGCGCGCGAAAGTTCGAATTGCCGATGCGGGATAGCCACGCCGTCGGAAGCCCGACAGTGTCGGCATCCGCGGATCATCCCAACCCGACACTTTGCCATCGTCAACCAGCTGCTTGAGGTTGCGTTTAGATAGTACAGTGTGGCTGAGGCTCAGTCTGGAGAATTCATATTGATGCGGTGCCGTTTTGACAGGTAGATTGGCGACAAACCAATCGTATAGCGGACGATGGTCTTCGAATTCCAGTGTGCACAGTGAATGCGTTATGCCTTCAATGGCGTCTGTTTGGCCATGCGCAAAATCATAGGTCGGGTAAATACACCAGGCGTCGCCCGTACGCGGATGTGTTTCATGCAAAATACGATAAATGGCGGGGTCGCGCAGATTAATGTTGCCCGCCGCCATATCAATTTTGGCGCGCACCACTTTTTCACCATTGGCAAATTCACCTGCTCGCATGCGGGCAAATAAATCGAGATTTTCTTCGACGCTGCGGTCGCGGTGTGGGCTGTTGCGACCCGGTTTGGTCAATGTACCGCGATATTCGCGCATTTCCTCGGCATTCAGGTCGTCAACATAGGCTTTGCCATTTTCAAGCAGATCGACTGCCCAGGCATATAGCTGTTCGAAGTTGTCTGAGGCAAAATAGAGATGATCACCCCAGTCGAAGCCCAGCCAACTGACATCCTTTTTGATGGCGTCAATATAGAGAGTTTCTTCCTTGACCGGATTGGTGTCATCAAAGCGGAGATGACAGCGACCACCAAACTCCTCAGCAACGCCGAAATTCAGACACAGGGACTTGGCATGACCGATATGCAAATACCCATTTGGCTCGGGCGGAAAGCGCGTTACCAGTCCGTCAACACGCCCGGCATCCAGATCAGACTGGATGATTTCCCTGATGAAATCGCGTGGTGCTTCGACAGCACTCTCTGTAGACCCTTTGTCGGCCTCGGACATGGCCTTGTACTCCGGAAAAATTCAATGATTGAGCGCATGTTTACCACGTCCACCAGACGATGGAAGAGGCTTTCTCGGATCGGGAAAGAACCGGTCAGGCCGCGTTGGCTGTTTCCTTGCGGGAATTGGTAATCCAGCCACCGCCCATAAGGCGTTCACCGGCATAGGCAACACAGGCCTGCCCCGGCGCAATGCCACCTTGTGGCGTTTGCAGGATGACTTCTGCGTTGCCATCGCCATGACGGAGCAAAGTTGCGGGAACAGGATTTGTCTGCGAACGCAGTTTTACTGTTATTCCGGTATCATCATCAACCGCAGCCAACCAGTTCAATTCCTTCAAGACCACACGTTCGCCCAGCAAGGCCTCTTTTGGTCCGACAACGACGCGGTGTTGATCAGCCTCAACAGCGATCACATAGAGCGGGTCCCCACCACCGATGCCAAGACCACGACGCTGTCCAACGGTATAATTGATAATACCCTTATGTTGGCCCAGTACATTGCCTTCAAGGTCCACTATTTCGCCAGCTTCAAGCGCACCGGGGCGGAAGCGTTCGACGACAGAGGCGTATCCCCCTTCTGGCACAAAGCAGATATCCTGGCTGTCAGGTTTATCGGCAACCGTCAAACCCAGACGCTCGGCATGTGCCCGGACAACATCTTTGGGCAGATTTCCAATGGGGAAGCGCAGAAATTCCAGTTGCTCTTGCGTCGTTGCAAACAAGAAATAGCTCTGGTCGCGTTTGTGATCCGCGCCACGGTGCATCTCGACCCGGCCATTAGCATTTCTGACGCGCTGCACATAGTGCCCGGTTGCCATCGCGGCGGCACCAAGCTCTTTTGCCCGGACCAGCAGATCCCGGAACTTGACGGTTTGATTGCAACGCACACAGGGAATCGGTGTTTCACCTGCCAGGTAACTGTCGACAAAATCTTCAATCACGTCTTCACGGAATCTGGATTCATAATCCAGAACGTAATGCGGAATATCCAGCATGCTGGCCACCCGGCGCGCATCCATGATGTCTTGTCCCGCGCAACACGACCCTGGGCGCGTTACTGCAGCGCCATGATCATACAGTTGCAGGGTAATGCCCACGACGTCATAACCCGCCTCAGCCAGTACAGCTGCGGTTACAGACGAATCAACGCCGCCTGACATGGCCACAACAATGCGTGCGCCAGGTTCTATGTCGCTAAAATCAGGTGTCATGCCGGGGTTATATAGGGGAGAACCGCCTCAGGGCAAGCGGGAATCCACTGATCTGAAGCGCTAGAGCGTTTCCGGGTTTTACGGAAACGCAGCGTTGCCTCAAACCCCTTGGTATGAGCCAACAAGCGAAGTAGTAGCGATTCCGTTTAGACCGGAATCGCCCTAGTCGTCACCCAGATACTTGAACCAGTCTGCGGTGGCCCCGTCAATTTGATCGGGGGTCCAGACCGGGGCGTCGCGCCAGTAGTCTATGTTTTCCAGCATGACGCGAACACCATCTTCGATAGGAACGCCTGGCGTCCAGCCCAGCGCTTCCTTGATGCGGGTCATATCGGCCAGAGTACAGTCAGGCTCACCCGGTCGTTTGGGTATTTTGACGGTCTTTTCCGCACCCAACAATTCGACCAGACGGTTGACGCTGACGGAGGCACCTGAACCGACATTGAAAATCTCGCCCTTCGCTTCACTGTTGGCCGTCGTCACTATTGCATCGACAACGTCAGTCACAAATGTGAAGTCGCGGGTTTGTTCTCCATCACCCACGATGGTCAAAGGCTCCCCTGCCAGCAATTGTGCCAAAAAGACTCCGAAGACCGCACCATAGGTGCCGGACGTTCTGGCCCGAGGGCCGTAGACGTTAAAAAATCTCAGGGAAACAATGGGCAAGTCGTAGGTTTGCGCCCAGTGCATGGCCAGTTGCTCGCCGAGATACTTGGTTAATGCATAGGGATATTGCGGTCGAATGTCAGCATCTTCACGCGTGGGATAACTGTCTGGAATGCCGTAACACGAAGAAGAAGCGATATAGACCATACGGGAGACGCCGGTATCTCGTGCTACTTCCAGAACATTGAACGTCCCATCCACATTGGACTCAAAATATTCACGGGGCTCAACAATTGAAGGGACGATATCGGCCCGTGCGGCCAGGTGAAAGACACGGTCGACACCGACAAAGGCCTTTTTGATGGCGTCACGGTCACGAATATCAGCCGCCATGACTTCCAAAGCCGGATTGTCCTTGTGTTGTTCCAGATTTCGAGGGCTGCCAACTTCGAAATTATCGATGACCCGCACTTTACGACCATCCGCAAGCAAGCGATCAACAAGATGGCTGCCAATAAACCCACCGCCACCTGTGACGAGATCCAAACCTGTGTCGGTCATGAAAAATACCTGTCGTTCAACAAATCAGAAAACGACGGCACCCCTGTGGGTGCCGTCTCAATAATATATCATAGCCTTATAAGAAAATCAGATGAAGTCGAGCAGTGTTGCCTTGGAAACCTGGGACAGCACACGGTAGGACGCCTCGAGGGCAACCTGGTCCTGCTGCATCTTCGTAATGGCTTCCCCGATATCAACTTCCTCAATATCCGAAATAAAGACTTTCATGAAGCCGATGTCCTGCTGGTGACGTTCCTGAATGTCTTCGATTGCCATCTGGTTCACACCGTTCTTTGCATGAAACTTGTCGATGGTATCGATCGTATTGTTCAGACGTTGCAGCTCGCCTTTCAGAAAGTTGGCTTGATCTGTGGTCAGTGGGTTCGAAAACGGCCCACCAGTACCAAAACCAAAATTCTCGGTACCGTTATCAAACCGGAACATGCGCCGCATTGATTCCATCATGTCCTTGCCGATGTCCTCTCCCAAGGTGCCGTAGGTCATGTTCAGGTTATCATCAACCTGCGTCTGTTGCTTGAGACTGTTATTAGCAAACACGTTGGCCGGTGTTGTAGATACATCCGCCGTTATTGCGGAAAGCGCAGTTGAGGTTGATGTCTTGACAGGTGGTGTATCTGTGCGGGTCCCCGAATAAATATAACGTCCGTTGTCTCTGGTATTCAAAAGGTTCACTGAGGTATCGAATAAATTGTCCAACTGGCTGCGTATGGCAATACCGGAATCGGTATTCACTGCAGCCAGAACGTTGTCCCGCATTTCCTGAGCAACATCGCGCAAGCTTTCCATCGTTGCGTCGTAAATAGTCAAACGGCGTTCGACCTCAATGTTCGATGACATAAATTGTTCTGACCGGGAAAGAATAGCCTTGGCACCAGACAGAGTTCCAACATCCCGTGCAATGCCGGTATAGGTGTCCGACTTCATACCCGTAGTCGTCTGTTTCTGGTGGTTAAACAGGTCTTTCTGGACTCTCAGAACATCCTGAAGCAGGAAGTTTGTCTGGCCGAGGCTGGATACGCGAGTCATTTATATTCTCCTTCAGAACCCGGCTTAGCCGGCAATCCTCAGCAGGGTGTCAAACATTTCACGAGCCGTCGTAATCAGACGAGCCGCACCGTTATAGGCATTTTGGTAGAGTATCATATTGGCTAGTTCTTCATCCAGGTTCACACCGCTCTCACCAATCAAACGGGCTTCAAGCTCTCCACTCAAGGCCGCGCGGTCATCCTTGATGCTCTCGGCGATTGCTGCCTGAGTGGCCATATCCGAGAGGACAGCACCGGCATAGGAGCCAAGGGTGGTTGAAACGCCCGCCAGATGGCCAGCGCCTTTGAATGTAATCGTTTTTTCTGCAAGCTTCTGGAATTCAACTGCCCCGCGACCATCACCAGCAGTGATTGCCGGAACTGTGCCGGCAATCGCGTCTGCGGACAGGTCAACCTTGGCCAATGCAAGTTTGAGCGGATCGGTCAAAATCGAATCTTTGACCTTCAAATCCATGGCTGTATTCGCTTCGAACTTCGGGCCGATCCCAAAAAAATCCGATATACTTTGCTTGGTGCCACCACGCAGTGTCGTGTCGCCAATGACATTAAAATTGTAGTTTTCAAAACCCGTTTTGGGTGTCGAAATCAGTTTGCCCGCACTATCCAGCGAAAAGGTCGTGAAGTTGCCAAATGCCGTTGACGCATTCAGGGAGGTCAGAACATCGCTCATAGCGGTGCCACCCACACTCGCGAAATCAAGGCTGAATGATTTGGCGATCTGGTTCTGTGGCCCACGAAGTTCCAGGTTAGCGATACCACTGGTACCAAATCCGTGCGCAGAGGCTGTCGTCAAACCAGTGTCTTGATGGAACGGTACATTCGCTTCCATCAAATTGTTCATACCAAAGAAGTGCGAAAACCCGCGCCCACCCCTGTCACTGGGTGAAGTCGTGTCCTGCAACATGGAAACACCGGTGGAACCGGTCGGCGCTGTCATCTCCATAACGCCGTTGTTAAAAGCAAGTGTCGCTGTACCCATTTGCGCGTTGACGACCGTAACAACATCATTAATTGTTGTCAGGGTCGCGGCAGATGCAGCAGCGCCATTTTTGCTGATTGTATTGTTCGTAAAATCGACTTCCAGCCGATTAACCAGATTGTTGCTGGCATCTGTTGTTACAAACGTAACCTTGCCCGTGAAACCGGTTGTATCTGTTCCGATAAGGCCGGTGTTGATACCAGTCAGGACTGATGGTGGTGGCACAGCAACGTTGTCGTTGTGAACCAGGTTAATCTGGTCTGCAACCTTGGCTGAAAATTCCCCAAGTTCGCTGGCAAAATTTGGCAGGATTTCGTCCCGCATTTCGATCAGGCCCTTGATCCGACCGGATGTCAAACCAGCGTCCAGTGTCTCACCGGTAGATGTTAATACACCCGATACCGCGTCCACCTTGTTTACCGAAATTTGCGAAAACCGGCTTGTAGACGTCACGGTGCCAGGCGTGACGTATTCAAGCTGACGCGCCAGTTGGTCAACAAGTACTGTCCCGCCCGCAGTTGTTACGCCAATTTCACCATTACCGAAAGTGAAAGTTTCTATGTCCATATATTCGGACAAGGTGCTAAGTGCCTGGTCCCTCTGGTTCAAGAGGTCGGCTGCACCTGTACCTGTTTCAAGCTGAACTTTTTGAATTTGTTGGTTGAGGTCCGAGATTCTTGTCAGCTGCGTATTAACGATTTGAATAGCATCACCGACTTGACGGTCGGCCTCTCCACGCAGCAACTGGATCTGGCTCGCCATCACAGTCATGCTGTCAGCAAATGCCTTGAGGTCGTTGACTGCGGCTGTCCGTCGTACCAGTGAATCCGGCTCAATCGGTAAAGTACCGAATGCTTCGAAAACCTGATCCATGCGACCTGCAAGAGAATTGTTATCCTGAGGTGAACCGAGGATGGCCTGAAAACGATCGTGCAGATCACTCATGGCATCATAACGCTCAGTATCACCGAGAGCATTGCGAACTTGTTTGGCAAGAAAGATATCGGTCAGGCGTTTGATTTCAGAGATTTCAACGCCAGCACCCTGGCCACCATTTACACGACTGCTAATTTCAACAATCTGTCGCTGATAGCCCTCGGTGTTAACGTTTGTGATGTTATTGGAAGTCGTGCGCAAAGCCGCCTGGGTCGCATTCAGACCCGAGATGGAATTGTTCATTATTGCGCCAATTGACATCGCCTGCTCCTAATATTTTGTCGTTGTGACCGGCAGGCCCGCGGCAACATCTGCCGCAAACACATGCTCGATCCGACTGTCATGGCAGTTATTGCCGCAATTCGCAGGGCTCCATTGGAAGCCCTCTCGAATGAAGCAACTATCTGATTTATCTATCTTTTTCATGACAACAAATTGTTTTTCCGGTTCAGACGCACCAGGCGCCATTTGTTTTGTGACAGTTACAATGCAACAACGGGGCCAGAAAATGATTGAAGAATGTTGACGGGCATCCAGACCACGGGAGAAGCCAAATCTCACAAGGATGCGCGCGCCGCGGTTTGGTGGGAAAGGAACAAAAGTGTCCGGTAGATGCGAAGATTGTGGATAATCCACTTGAGATTGCAGCCAACAAAAACGGTACTGACAAATAAACCTGTAGCATTGAAGGTGTTATAACGTATGCTATTGAATTCATTCGCCGCGTTGGTTAAACACCCTTAATCAAAGTAGGGTGATTTACAGATGAATTCGTATTCAAGGATATGGGCGTGGTCGATCGGGCGGATTAACGTCCACCCGTTGATGGTCCTGATTTCGGTGTTTGTTGCCGGCATGCTTGCCTGGGGAGGCTTTAACTGGAGTATGGAGCTTACCAATACTGAACAGTTTTGCGTGTCTTGCCACGAAATGAAGTCGTTTATCCAACCGGAATACGAGGCGTCCAGCCATTTCGTCAATCGAACAGGTGTCCGGGCGTCATGTCCCGATTGTCACGTGCCACGTGAGTGGGTGCACAAAGTGGTGCGAAAGATTGAAGCGACAAACGAACTGTTTCACTGGATGAAGGGTTCGATAGACAGTTTCGAAAAATTCGAAGCCAAGCGGATGCATCTGGCCACAAATGTCTGGGCAAGTATGACAGCGACGGATTCCCGCGAGTGCCGAAACTGCCATGGCGTCAATTATATGAACCATGTACTACAGACACCAAAATCCCGCGTAATGCACCAGCTGGGCGAAAGTTGGGGAAAAACCTGTATCGAGTGTCATCAAGGGATCGCGCATGAATTGCCGCGTGAATTTGACAAGGAAGCTGTGATGGATGAAATACACGAACGTATCGAAGCAGCGAAAATTGACTGCAAGCAATGCCACGAAGGCATGGCTGGCGCCAAAAAAGGCGACGGCTGGGACTAAACATGTATTTATTAAACGATTAATTAGGAGGGTAATATGACCGCTCGAAAATATCTGGCTGGCGCAATTGCGGGCCTGGCGATAATGACTTTTGGTGCCACTGCACACGCAGCAGGAGCGTCACCAAAAACGCTGAAGCAAGGAAAGGAACTTTTCGTTGCTAACTGCCAGGCCTGTCACCAGGCTGATGCCATTGGCAAGCCAGGCTTTGCACCTTCACTGACCAATCCGGAATTGTTGACCACTGCTTCGGACAAGTTCTTTGAAGGAACAATCAGGGACGGTCGTGAAGATACAGGCATGCCGCCTTTTTCGCATCTGGGTCGCAAGAAAGTTCGGGCGATCGTTGCCTATCTACGATCTCACACAAAAATTCCCAATAGGTCAAAAGAAGTGAATGCGCAGCGCGATGCCCAGGGTGACGCGCGTCTCGGAAAGCTTTGGTACAACAATATTTGTTCAACTTGCCATGGCGTAGACGGCGACGGGTACGAAGCTGGTGGAACGGGCACGGCCATTGGTTTGCCTGGTTTCCTCAACAAGGTATCGGACGGTTTCCTGCGTGAAACGATCACGCACGGTCGCTCAAATACCCGCATGCTGCCGTTCTCTGGCCCAGCGGCCTTGGCAAACATGACTGAGCAGGAAATTGAAGACGTTATCGTTTACCTGCGCACCCTGACGAAAAACTAGATCGTGAGTGTTTCCGCACCTGAATGGAGACACTCCGGAGTGCTCACCCCGAAAGGTGCGCCGATTACAAATACATGAGTGATTTCGTCATGAACGAAACCACCTTGATGGAGACAAAAAATGAAACGTCAAAAGTCTAATATTTCGCGCCGCGACATGTTGAAGACAAGTGCCTTTATAGGCTCGGCTGCCGCCGGCGCCGGCTTATTGGTTGAAGGTAATCCCGAACTTGGCATTGCCTCGGCAAACGCGGCGGAATCCGAAGCTGAACGCACTACGGCCATTGCTCAATGTCCTTATTGCGGTGTCGGCTGCGGTACCATCATCCAGGCTGAAAACGGCAAAATCGTTTCCATGCGTCCGGACAAGGATCACCCGACCAACTATGGCCTGCAATGCATCAAGGGTTTGACTGCAGCTGAGCCCATGTATGTCGATCGCATGGAAGGCGACAGCTACGTACGCAAGGATGTCTGGGCTGAATGGCAAAAGCCGGGACATGGTGACATGGAGTACATTTCCAAAACCAAGGGCTCATTCGACGAAGAACATTTTGTTCGCGTGCCCTACCATGATGCTTCGGAAATGGTTTCACACAAAATAGCTCATTTCGCCAAGACTCACGGTGGCAATTCTGTGGCGCTTTATGGTTCGGGACAGCTGACCATGGAAGGCCAGTATCTCGAGAACCTGTTCCTCAAAGGTGTACTGGGGTCCAACACAATCGAAGCCAACGCACGTATGTGCATGACCTCTGCTGTAACCGGCTATTTCGCAACCCTGGGGTCCGATACGCCGCCGCTGGCTTATGATGACATCGAGATCAGCGACATGATCATGCACTTTGGTCACAACGCCCGGGAATCGCATCCAATCATTTTCTGGCGCGCCGCCGATCACAAGAAGAAAAAAGATATTTCAACGGTTGTCGTTGATCCCCGGCGAACGGGTACCGTTACGGGTTACGAAGACATTAATCCGGACAATAACGTTCATGTCCCGATCCTGAACGGCGATATCAGTTTCCTTAACTCAATGGCCCACGTCCTGCTCAAGGACCATAAGGATGTTATCGACTGGGACTTCCTCAAGGAACACGTCACGGGCTGGGAAGAGTATGTAAAAACGGTTACCGAAGACTACAGCCCGGAGCAGGTCCAGGATCGCATGGGTGGTCCCAACCACGACGTTTCGCCCGCACTCATTCGCCGTGTTGCCGGCATGTTCGCTGATGCAACCCGCAAGCGTCTGGCACGTGCCAAGGGCAAACAGAAAGGTGGCTATGGCGGTGTCATCATCATGTGGGGTATTGGCTATAACCAGCACATTCATGGTCAGCACAACGTTATTTCGATCATCAATCTGTTGACCTTGACGGGCAACCTTGCCAAACCGGGTTGTGGTCCGTTCTCAATGACAGGTCAACCCAATGCCATGGGCGAGCGCTTCACCGGTGGCCTGACGGGACGTTTGCCATTCAACAAGCCACTGACCGATGATGCGCACCGCAAGCACATGGCAAAAGCCTGGAAAGTGCCGGAAAAAAATCTCATCAACGCCATGAATTCCAAAAATCCAGGCTACGCCGTGGGCATGATGGAGCGCGCGCTGAAGGGCGAAGTCAAAGCCATGTTCCTGGTTTATGCCACCCACGTTGATCTACCGGATCAATTTAACCTCGTACGTCCGGCCTTGATGAAAACTTTCAACGTCGTGCAGGAAATTTATCGTCACGCACCCAACAATCTTTATGCCGACGTAATTTTCCCGGCGGCGACATGGGGCGAAGTCAACGGCGTCTACATTTCTTCGGAACGGCGGATTAATCTTTGTCAGAAAGCAGCTGAACCGCCCAAGGGTTGTCGTCCCGACATGGATATGGTGATCGACAAGGCCAAGGAAATCGGTCACTTGCTTGGCCTCGATATGGACAAGATCCTGCCTTACAAAAGGCTGGAAGATGGAACGTATGACGCGGAAGAGGTTTTCCGCGATGTCATCCGGGCCTCCGCCGGTACCGACACAGATTTGACGGGTATTCTCGAAGTTGAGAAGCTCGACGAAATGTCACCTTATGAGCAACTGGAAGAATTACGCGGCATCCAGTGGCCTGCTCCAACCTACCAGACTGCACAAAACGGCGGCATCAAACGTCGCTTCATGTTGCAGGAAGGTGACTGGGCCAATAAACCATATGGTTATTTCCGCACCAGTGACGGCAAGGTTCATATGAAGACCTGTCGCCAGGATT
>Ga0233429_1004128_pt1 | contig 13125 bp, 11 predicted proteins | sample SI_118_April2016_3_FD_179879 | JGI IMG/M metagenome (GOLD analysis project Ga0233429, IMG submission 179879) | Seawater microbial communities from Saanich Inlet, British Columbia, Canada - SI_118_April2016_135_MG | ecosystem: Environmental > Aquatic > Marine > Inlet | place: Canada: British... | reverse complement strand
GAAAAACCGCCGGACGTTGTTTGCCGTCGAGCCGATATTACCGCTCTCTGCCAGATCTTTTGCTCGCGCCGTGGAGTAGGAATCGAGCCGCTTAATCATGTCCGAGATATTGCGATCAACATAGTGATTGATGCGGTTGCTAAGCATCGCGCCTTTTACCCCATGCCAGGTCAAACTGGGATGAACGCGCTGCCGCCCCCAGATCTTTGCGCCTTTTTTAAACAAGCCCGGATAGGCCGCTTTGCCGTATGACGCGCCCCAGCCATGGCGCACCAAGCGGTCGCCGATGAAATTATCCACTGGAATTTCGTGCCAATCCGACTTGGTTGTCTCAACAATGTGGCTGATTTCAGTAGCCAGTTCGGCTGTTACATGTTCATCGGCATCAATTTCAAAAATCCACTCTCCCTGGCAAGCCTCAATCGCCGCATTACGGCGATCCCCTTCGATGTCCCAAGCCCCTTCAATGATGCGGTCGGTAAATTTCTCTGCCACGGCGCGCGTATTATCGGTACAACGATCCATCACCACAACGATCTCATCGGCAAAAACGAGCTTTTCCAGACAGGTAGTAAGCTTATCCTCTTCATTGTGAACCGAGATGACCGCCGATAGTTTAAGCATCAGCCGACGCTCCTATTTTCACCTTGGCATTTTTGCCAAAGCGACCGAGCGCCTTCTTCTGCCATATCAACGGTCAGCGTATCCATCAGACTATCCGATGTGCGATGATCGAAATTCTCTGGAAAAATCTCATCGATGGAAAGCGTGGTGCGCACAATGGTAGCGTTTTCACCCCAGGGCGCATAAAGCTCTTCTTTGGTCGGGCCGAATAAACCGAGCGTCGGTACGCCAGAGGCCGCCGCCAGATGCATCAGCCCTGAATCATTGCCAATATAAAAAGCCGAGCGGGCCAAACAGGCGTAAGCGGTCAAAAGATCAAGCTTGCCGACAAGATCAATGAGCCGGCCCCCCGGAATGGAATCAATCAAGCGCAAGGCCATGGGACGCTCGTCATCCCGGCCCAGCAGAACGACCCGCGCTCCCGGCAAAATGCCGTCGGACGCGGTCAGGCGTTCGATGAGCTCAGTAAAATATTCCGGCCGCCAAGTTTTTGCCTGCCAATTTGCGGTCGGCCCGATTGCCAATATCGGCCCTCCTTCCGGCAAATAGAATTTGGCCAGATTATCTTCCCGTTCACTCGTCCAAAGCTTGGGCGGCACGATTTCCGGCAAATCTAAGATGCGGGCAATCCGTTCAACCTGGCGGCTTTCGCTGTCATCGCGCGGCATACCCCGTCTTTTTTTGCGGCCCAAAATATAGGTGACCGGCGCATTTCTAAGATCAATAATCAAATCCCAAAAGGTCGTAACCGTAAGCACCCAAAGCCTAAGCCAATGCAGTGAGAAAACCATTTTATCCAAGACAATAATGCGCCTTAGCCCGGGCAAGGCCTCGAACAACGGAGCCGCCGCCGGGCCACAAGCGATGGTGACTTCGAGATCAGGATGCTCGGCGCGCAGATGTTCCAACAATCCTGTTGAAAGAATAGCATCGCCAATGCGGGTTGATGTAACGAATAAGACTTTCATATCAATAGTTTAAGCTATTTCCTTTTTCCATAAAGCTTCAAATTCAATTGCTGCATTTTGCCAGTTTCTCGACGCCTGCAGAGTCTTGGTATCACGGGCCAGGCTTTGATACATCACGGGATCTTCGGCCAGCAATTGTAATGCCAAATTTACGAAAGCATCATCGTCCGGCGCAATGTGACCGGTCTGACCATTGGCGATCCGCTCGGCCAAAGGGCCAACTTCGTTGTCGCCCCGGTAGATTATTGCCGGGGTTCCTGAAGCCTGAGATTCGGCCAAAGTTGAGCCATAATATTCGTTCGCGATCACGGGGTAAAAATGCAGCCGTGCCCGACAATACGCCGCTGCCATCTCAGGATCAGCGCCTGGCGATTTTACAATGACATTGGCATCGCCCGCCGCTGCCACTTCTTTGTAAATATCTTTCAAGCGGTCAGCGGCATTGCCGACAAACAGGCTGGCTGAGTAAATATGCAATTCGGCCTTCTTATTGACCGGATGAATACGGTCCCGCCAAAGCGTCAACATTTCGCTCAACCCATGTAGCGGATGGGTGGTGACAATCGCGATGGGCGGTACATCTTCACCGGATTTAGCCACTAAATAATCCTCTGCAATGCCGGGCTGGATCGTCGCCTCTTTAAAATCCCGCCACGATTTCCAGGCCCGCCGTTGTGCCTCACCAACAAAAACCACCGCCGGATCATATTTTTCCAGCAACTTCTGGTTAACCGGCTGGTTGAGTATCTTAGGCGTTCCCCACATCCATAAGATTGACCGAATTTCTGGATCGTCAAATTCAGCTAACAATTCAGGATTTCGAAAGGCGATCACGACATCGCTCTCCGGTGGGCGCGGCGTATCAAAGGGCACCCATAAGACGCCATCCACACTCGCTTGATATTCAACATTATTAATCGCCGTGACATCATGGCCGCGGGCCGCCAGGGCGCTTGCCAGCTGGGCAAAAGCCTTCTCCGCACCACCCAGCGCACGAGTGCCGGGAGTCGCGCCATCAAAGGCATAGGATTTATCAATCATCGTAATATTCATTAGGCCAGTTTATAGGAGTTTCAAAGGGTTATGGCAAATATCGAACTAGCCGTTGCTCTTAAGGGCAACTCGACTATATTTAGAAAATGACCAACCTTAATTATGTAAATCTAGATAACCGGCGTGTGCTCGAAATTTCAGGAGACGATGCCCGAGACTTTTTGCAAGGCCTCGTCTCCAACGATCTTGAGCGCGTCTCACCCACCAGCGCCATTCATGCGGCACTGCTCACCCCGCAAGGCAAATATCTGCATGATTTTTTCATCCTTGAGATGAACGGCAAGCTCTATCTCGATTGCGAAGCAGCTCGCCTAGATGACCTCTATAAGAGGCTCCGCATGTTTAAGCTGCGGGCAAAGGTGGAACTGGAAATCATTGACGATCTGACGGTTGTGGCTCTGTTTGGCGACGGCGCCGCACCAGCGCTCGGCTTAGAGTCAAAAGCGGGTCTGGCAGTAGAAAGAGACAATGGCGCAATCTATATTGATCCACGTCTAAGCGCGATTGGTGCCCGGGCCATGCTGCCTAAAGAGACAATCGATAAGATCTTGAGCGATGTGGGATTTGCCAAAGCTGATTTTGAGTCTTATGACAATCTTCGCCTGTCCCTCGGCTTACCCGATAGCAGCCGGGATTTACAGATCGACAAATCGATCCTGCTGGAAAGCGGTTTTGAAGAATTAAATGGCGTCGATTTCGACAAAGGCTGCTATGTCGGCCAGGAATTGACAGCCCGCACCAAACATCGGGGCCTCATCAAAAAGCGGCTTATTCCAGTTGAGTATGACGGCCCGGCATTAGCGGCAGGCACCGAGATTACCCAAGGCGGCAAAAATGCCGGCGAGCTGCGCTCAAGTTTAATCACCGATGATCATGGCATTGGCTTAGCGCTGTTGCGTTTGGAGGCGCTCGATAACACGGAGCCTTTGATGGCGGATGGCACCCCTCTTACGCCAAACAAGCCCGCTTGGGTAAATTTTTGATGCCGGATAAATCCGACCCCTCCGAGCCACCCCGCCTGCTCGAGCCGGTCGCTCATAGTTTTGAATGGGCAATCAATAAACATGGCCCGATCCACCGTGCCGTGGCATGGCGTGATGAAGAGCGCCAGCAACGTCGCTTTCAAATCTTTGTCGGTCTGCTCGGCTATGACACCGAGCGCGATGATGTCACGATCAATGATCTCGGCTGCGGCTATGGGGCGATGTTCGATACCTTCAAAGAACTACCGCAATTTCTGGACGGCACTTATTTCGGCTATGACATCAGCGACACTATGCTCAAGATGGCCCGGGAAAAAGTCGCCGACCCCAGGGCGCTTTTTATCAAAAGCCATCAAGCAACTGAAAGAGCCGATTATTCTTTTGTCTCCGGCACCTATAATCTGAAAATGACGGCGGGCAATACGGAATGGCTGAACTATGTTGAAGAAAACCTCGTCCAGCTGTGGTCTAAAACGCGCATTGGCTTGGGCTTCAACATGCTGAACATCGAATCACCGCTGCGCGAAAAGACGCTTTATTATGCCGACCCCGCCCATTTCATCGCGTTTTGCGAAAAATATCTCGGCGGCCAAGTCCGCATGGTCAATCTCCTACATCCTAACGAATTTGTGATTTTCGTGCGAAAGTAAGACGCTAATTTTTAATCATAGCGACCAATTTTTGGCTCATTTCGCTACCCGCGTGACAGAGATCCAGCGGCGCATTGAAATGGTGGAGACCGGTGCATTCAAGATACTCGGCCTGACCGCCCTTGCTTTGCCAAAGTGCTGCGAAGTCTTTGCTTTGACGTCGGAACTCATCAGTTTCTTCGCCGCCGGCAGCAACGATCAGCGGGCATAGATTTTCCCTGGGATTTTCCGGCAAATTGCGATCCGGGCTGTTGCGGAGCGCGTCTTCTAGGGTCATCTCCAACCACTCATTGACGAAGCATTTTGAGATCGGCTCCATATCCAGCAGACCACTGATCGGCAGCCCGCCCTTAATGACATCCGCTGGCAGACCCAGCTCTTCTTGCCAACCGCCGGCCACCATCATGCCGGTGAGATGGCCACCTGCCGAAGAGCCGCCAACATAAATGCGCTTAGGGTCGATGCCATGATCGGCAGCGTTGTCATAAAGCCACTTAATCGAGCGCCGGCATTCCGCAACGATTTGGTCAATATCAGCCGGTGGCACGAGGGTGTAATTGACAGCTGCCACGGCAATGCCGTGCTCGACCAGATTTGGTGCCATAAACGAGCTTTCGTTTTTGGAGAGCATCCGCCAATAGCCGCCATGAATGAAAACAAAAAGCGGTGCTTTGTCATTGCCAGGAACCGGAAAGAGATCAAGAGTCTCCTCACCGCCAGGCCCAAATTTAATATCAGCAATATGTTCCATGGTAGCCCGCGCCTCGACACTGCGGGAGCCATATTCATCAACGAAGTCCTGCATGTTTGGCACGGTCGCGGAAGCACGGTATTGCACGTCCAACTCTTCTTGGTCAAAATTTCGGTAGAGAGCCGTCATTTATCGTACTCCCGACCCTCTTCGGCCATCGCTTGTTTCATGTTATCTTCGTAGTACGCATCATAGTCAGCCTGACTGCGATTGGTATGCGCCGCGATGATCTTGGTGGCCGCGAATTCCTTGCGGTCGAGCTTGTTATCCTCGCCCCAGATTTTTGAGCGCAAAATCGCTTTGGCGCAATGTATATAGGCCTCTTTAACGTGGATGATCAGGCCACTCGCTGGTACTTGACCATTGACGGCAAGCGGCTCTAATAGTGCTGGATCGGTGGTGATTTCAGCCTCACCCCGGATGCGGAAGGTCTCGCTTATACCGGGGATAAGAAACATCAAAGCGACGGTCGGGTCTTCGACAATATTTTGCATGGAATCGAGCCGGTTATTGCCTTTACGATCGGGCAGCAAAACGGTGTTATCATCGATGACATGGACAAAACCCGGATCATCTCCCCGGGGCGAGACATCGCCATTGGTGCCCAGAACGACAAAAGGCGATGCGGCAATAAAGCGGCGGGAATGTTCGTCGAGTTTATACTGCGTCTTATCCAGCGGCGCGCCTTTCGGCTCGGCATAAATATCGCGTAATCCGTCAATGTCGGTGATGGAATCAGGCATGGCGTTCCCCAATGATTATTAAGGGGATACGATACTTAATTAAAACAAGTTCGTCACCCCGGATTTGATCCGGGGTCCAGAGATGTTGGAAGACTGGATTCTGGCCTGCGCCAGAATGACGGAGAGGTTTTTTTAAGCGTCGATCAGTTTTTCTGCATTGAGCGCAGCTTGGGCTGCGGCAAGTCTGGCAATCGGTACGCGGTAGGGTGAGCAACTGACATAATCAAGGCCGATTTTGTGACAGAAGGTCACAGATGCCGGGTCTCCACCATGTTCACCGCAGATGCCGAGTTTAATATCGGGGCGGGTTTTGCGGCCACGCTCTGTTGCCAGCTCGACCAATTCGCCGACACCTTCAATGTCAATGCTGACGAAGGGGTCTTGCTCATAAATGCCTTGCTCCTGATAGCGTTCCAGGAAGGAGCCGCTATCGTCGCGGGACAAGCCATAGGTTGTCTGGGTCAGATCATTGGTGCCAAAGCTGAAGAACTCGGCTTGCTCGGCAATTTTACCGGCTTGCAAAGCAGCGCGTGGCAATTCGATCATCGTGCCGGTGAGATATTCAAGCTCAGCACCGGTTTCGGCGCTGACCTCTTTGGCAATGCGCTGCACCATGTCATGCATGATGTCATATTCTTGCTTGGAGCCTACCAACGGGATCATCACTTCGGGAACAATCGTCTGGCCACTGTCTTTAGATACTTTGGCAGAGGCTTCAAAGATCGCCCGGCACTGCATCTCATAAATTTCTGGATGCATGATGCCCAAACGACAACCACGCAGACCCAACATCGGATTAGATTCATGAAGCGCCGCCGCACGCGCGCGAACGGTCGCAACATCGGTGCCCGCCGCCTCGGCGACTTCCGCCATCTCATCATCTTTAGTCGGCAGGAATTCATGGAGCGGTGGATCCAGCAAACGGATCGTCACCGGCAAGCCCTTCATGATAGTGAAGAGATCGGTAAAATCATCACGCTGATAGGGCAACAATTTAGCCAGGGCTGTTCGGCGCCCTGCTTCATCACCGGCCAAAATCATTTCCCGCATATGTATGATGCGCTCCGGATCAAAGAACATGTGCTCGGTCCGGCAGAGGCCAATGCCTTCCGCGCCAAACTTCACAGCCGTCTCAGCATCTTCCGGAGTTTCAGCATTGGTGCGAACCTTGAGCTCGCGAATTTCATCAACCCACGCCATGAGAATACCAAAGTCGCCGGTCAGTTCCGGCTGGATGGTTTTCACTTCACCCAGCATCACTTCGCCTTTGGAGCCATCAATCGTGACGATCTCTCCGGCATTCACGGTTTGGCCTGCGCAAGTCAGCGTTTGCTCTTTGTAGTCAACCCGAAGCTGGCCAGCACCGGCAACACATGGTCGGCCCATGCCACGCGCGACAACTGCGGCGTGAGAGGTCATGCCACCGCGGGTCGTCAAAATACCTTCCGCCGCATGCATACCGCCGATATCTTCGGGGCTGGTCTCAATACGAACCAGAATAACTTTCTCGCCTTTGGCGACCAACGCTTCAGCATCTTGGGCTGAAAAGGCTACTTTACCGCACGCTGCACCTGGCGAGGCGGGCAAGCCTTTGCCCAGGATATTACGCTCAGCATCTGGATCCAGCGTTGGGTGGAGAAGCTGGTCGAGCGCGCCCGGCTCAATCCGTTTGATCGCTTCTTCGCGTGAGATCAACCCCTCATCAGACATCTCAACTGCGATCTTAAGCGCAGCCTTCGCCGTCCGCTTACCGTTGCGGGTTTGCAGCATCCAGAGCTTGCCTTCTTGGACGGTGAACTCCATATCCTGCATGTCGGTGTAGTGATTTTCGAGTTTATCGCGCACGTCGCAAAGCTCTTGATAGAGCTCGGGCATGTTTTCTTCCATCGACGGAAGATCACTATGGTTCTGTGCTTTCTCGGCAATCGTCAAAGGCTGCGGTGTACGAATACCGGCCACCACGTCTTCACCTTGCGCATTAACCAGATACTCGCCGTAATAGGCGTTCTCACCGGTTGAGGGATTGCGCGTGAAGCAAACGCCGGTCGCGGAGCTATCGCCCATATTACCAAAGACCATGGATTGAATATTAACCGCCGTACCCCAGGATTCCGGAATGTCGTGGAGTTTGCGGTAGATATTTGCCCGGTTGTTCATCCAACTGCCAAAGACAGCACTAATCGCCCCCCATAGCTGATCGTGGGGATCTTGCGGGAAGGGCTTGCCTAGCTGGGCTTCGACCTTGGCTTCAAATTCACTGACGACCGCTTTCCAGTCCTCGGCATCGAGCTCGGTATCAAGCGCGACACCTTTATCATCTTTATGATCGGCGAGGATGTCTTCGAAGTGATGGTGTTCGACGCCCATCACTACATCGCCATACATCTGAATAAAGCGACGATAGCTGTCATAGGCAAAACGCTCATCACCACTGGCTTTGGCAAGACCTTTAACCGTCTCATCGTTCAAACCAAGATTGAGCACGGTGTCCATCATGCCCGGCATCGAAGCCCGGGCACCGGAGCGGACTGAAACCAAAAGCGGATTTTCCGCATCACCGAATTTCATACCGATGATATCTTCGATCTGAGCCAAAGCATCGTTTACTTCGGCTTTAAGTGTCTCTGGATATTTGTTTTCATGTGAGGTGTAATGCGTACAGACCTCGGTGGTGATGGTGAAACCTGGTGGCACGGGCAATCCGAGGCTCGACATTTCGGCCAAATTAGCCCCTTTGCCGCCTAAAAGATTCCGCATTTCTGACTTGCCTTCAGCGGACCCACCGCCGAAAGAATAGACCCATTTGGAGCTGCTCAACGCTCTCCCCCTTCTATCTGAGAAAAGTCTGCGACTTGATTCATGGTCGTCCTTATTTGGGACAGTAGACGAAGTCGGTTTACACGAAGCGTCGCATCTTCGCAATTGACCGTCACTTCATCGAAAAACGCATCGACGGGTGCCCTGAGTGTCGCCAGACCGGACATTGCCTTGGCATAGTCCTCCGCCGCAAGATTCTGGGAAATTTCGTCGATAATGGTGGTCAGAGCTGTGTGCAATTCTTTTTCTTCTTTTTGCTCCAAGGCGTCAGCATCAGCGGCCCCCTCATAGCTCGTTTTGTCTTTTTTCTCTTCGATTCGCAAAATGTTGACGGCGCGCTTATAAGCCGTCAGCAAATTCGCACCGTCCTCGCTGTCTATGAAGGTCGTCAATGCGCCGACGCGAGACAGTAAACGCACGAGATCATCTTCATTGCCGAGCGCGAATACGGCTGAAACCAGATCATGGCGCACGCCCTCTACTTTGAGGTGGACTTTCAAGCGGTCGGCAAAGAAGGAGAGGAGGTCGGTAGTTAGACTGTTGTATCCATCTTTTGCAAATTCTAACCCGTCTACAAGGAAATATTCAAAATTTGGCGGATAATTTCTATTCAGAAACTCACCAAGTGAAATTCTTATATTATTCTCAATCACCAAGCGGATCATACCAAGCGCAGCGCGGCGCAGCGCGTAAGGGTCTTTCGAACCGGTCGGCTTCTCATTGATGATCCAAAATGCCATCAATGTATCGATCTTATCGGCCAAAGCGACCGCAACACTAACGGGTGCGGTTGGGCAGGCATCGGAGGGGCCTTGCGGTGCATAATGTTCGGCAATCGCATCGGCGACTTCCGGTGCTTCACCGTCATTGAGCGCATAATAACAGCCCACGGTGCCTTGCAGGTCAGGAAACTCGATAACCATGCCAGTCGAAAGATCGGCTTTGGCGAGGCAGACGGCGGAGCGCACCATATCTTTGTCAGCACCGACCTCATCGGCCAAGTCAGCGGCCAAAGCCTCGACCCGGTCAATCTTTTCGGCCAATGTACCGAGCTTAGCATGGAAAATAATGTCTTTGAGAGCTGGCGTGCGGCTGGCGAGCGTATGCTTGCGGTCCTGATCCCAAAAGAATTTGGCATCGGCCAAACGCGCCCGAAGAACCCGCTCGTTACCGGCAACAATCGCCGCGCCACCATCCGGGGTTTCTTTATTGGCGACAACAATAAATTTCGGAGCCAGCTTGCCGTCTTTGTCTTCGAGTGCAAAGTATTTCTGATTTTTGCGCATGGTGGTGGTCAGCACTTCCGGCGGCACTTCCATGAACTCATCATCAATAGAGCCCATCAGGGTGACCGGCCATTCAACGAGGCCCGCAACTTCATCCAACAATGCCGGATCGTCGATCAGGACCAAACCTTCTTTCAACGCCAAAGCTTCGGCATCGGATTTGATGCAGGCTTGGCGCTCGATCGGGTCAATCAGCACATGACCGGTCTCCAGCGCTTTTTTGTAATCAGCGAAGTCCGTGACCTCAACAACCGCATTAGTCAGGAAGCGATGGGCTTGGGTGCGGTTGCTGGCTTCGATGGGGCCAAAGCTCACCGGCACAATACTGGTATCAAAGACCGCGACAATGCCCTGCATCGGGCGCACCCAACGGACAGCGTGATCGGCCCAGCGCATGCTCTTCGGCCACGGCAGCGCCTGCATGGCGTTCTCGATCAAACCGACCAGAAGGTCCGCCGTCTGCTGGCCCTTCTTCTCGATCACGGCGAAATAGAACTCGCCCTTCTCAGTCTCGCGTTTTTCAACACCGTCGAGAGTTAGGCCGATCGAGCCCAAAAATCCTTGTACAGCTTTTTCCGGCGCATCGGTTTTAGGGCCGCGGCGCTCTTCGGAAATATCTGGCGTTTCGGTCGGCAGACCATCGACGACCAAAGTCAGGCGGCGCGGCGTGACATAGGTGTTGGCGTTCCCAAAGTCGAGACCAGCTTCTTTAAGGCCATCTGAGACTAGGCGTTTTAAATCATCCGCCGCGCGTGCTTGCATGCGGGCTGGTATTTCTTCGGAGAGAATTTCGAGGAGGAGTTCAGCCATCATTCCCCTCCCTCAGTTTGCGTCTCTAACCACGCTTCACAGCAGCCTTTGGACAAAGCCCGCACCCGCGCAATATAGGCTTGGCGTTCGGTTACCGATATAACGCCGCGGGCATCGAGCAAGTTAAAGCGGTGCGAGGCTTTGATACATTGATCATATGCTGGTAGTGGGAGTTTGTATTCCAGCAGGCTCATGCATTCTTTCTCGGCGTCTTCAAACTCACGGGTCAGCATATCGACATTGGCGTGCTCGAAGTTATGGGCGGAGAATTCCTGTTCGGCCTGGAGAAAGATGTCACCATATTTGACGCCTTTGCCGTTCCAATCGAGATCATAAACATTCTCGACGCCTTGGATATACATGGCGAGGCGCTCAAGACCATAAGTGAGCTCGGCGGCGACGGGGGCGCAATCAATGCCACCAACCTGTTGGAAATAGGTAAACTGGCTGACTTCCATGCCGTCGCACCAGACTTCCCAGCCCAAACCCCAGGCGCCCAGAGTCGGACTCTCCCAGTCGTCTTCAACGAAGCGGATGTCATGTTTGCTTGAGTCAATGCCGATGGCGGCAAGGCTTTCCAGATACAGCTCCTGACTGTTCGGTGGCGAAGGCTTCCACAAGACCTGGAACTGATAATAGTGCTGCAGGCGGTTGGGATTTTCACCGTAACGCCCGTCCGTCGGGCGGCGCGAGGGCTGCACGTAGGCCGCTTTCCAGGGCTCTGGCCCCAGGGCGCGCAACGTCGTCGCCGGGTGGAAGGTTCCCGCGCCGACTTCCATGTCATAGGGCTGCAATATGACGCAGCCCTTGTCGGCCCAAAAGGCCTGAAGGTCGAGAATAATTGTCTGAAAGTTTCTTGCTTTTGCAGTTGCGCCGGACATCGCGGATTAGCCCCATCATATTGCAGTGCAGCGAAGATAATCTGCGACCGATTCCCGGTCAAGAAAGGGTTTTAGCAAACGCAGGTAAGTTGCCCGATTTTTTAGTAACGATCAAATTACCTGCATTACAGCGATTGTGCTTTAATGCAGGTTGAACGAGTTTTTGTTCAGCCCGGATAGGGGCAGCCGTCTTTCCCGCACGATACGGCGCTTCCCGATGACACATAAGTCTCACAAACCGGGCATTTCACCATCTCTTCCGCATCCGGGGCGGACTGGCCGCTTGCCGGCGTGTGAGCAGAAGGTTTTTGTTCCGCGCGACGGGGGCTGTTTGAGCCACCAACGGCGCGGTTTTCCTGCATGCGGTTGTACCACTTGAAACCGTTCCAGACGACAAAGATCGCGACGGCGGTGAACAGCAGTTTTGTTAGTGAAAATCCAAACATGACAGCCTTTTTACAGACCGCCTTGGGTGAAGGCAAGACTAGGGTTGGGACAAAATGAGCCTATTGATCACTTAAAGACCAAAACGGCTCCACATGAAGCGTTCTTCAGCTACCGACAAGGCGCTGGCAGCCCATTCAGAAGATAGTTCGGAACCGCCCCCGCCGCCCGGAAAAAAGCGTCGCCAAAAGGGTTTTCCGACCTGAACGGAGATGAGCCTTACGTCTTCGCCATGGCGTTCATGCATAAGGTCATGCAAATTTCCAATACCGTCAATCAAACCCATTTCCACGGCTAGCCCACCCGACCACCAGGCGCCGCTGAAGGCCTCTTCTTCTTTGGCCTTAAGTTTGCCGCCCCGACGTTCGCGCACCCAGTTCTTGAAATTTTCATGAATGACCCCCTGAACCTTTTTCAGGTGCTTCACGTCTTCCTTTTTTTCCGGGCTGAATGGATCCAGCATGGCCTTGTTTTTTCCGGATGTATGCAGGCGCCTTTCGATGCCAAGGCGTTCAAGCAACTCGGGAAAACCGAAATTGGAATGAATGACGCCGATTGAACCGACGATGGAGTTATCGTCAGCGTAAATTTCATCCCCCGCACAAGCCAACCAGTACCCGCCCGATGCGGCCAGATCTTCAGCGAAGGCCGTTACCTTGATTTCCTTCTCTGCCGCTAGCGTTCGGATCCGATTTGCAATTAGCGATGACTGGGCCGCTGAACCGCCGGGAGAATTGATGACAATGGCCACTGCCTTCAGATTGAAAAGGCCAAAGGTGCGCTCAAGGGTGCGTTCCAGACTTGCAAGAGTCAGGCCTTCGCGCATCGTTCCGAAACGCCCGATAACGCCGTTCAGGCGGACCACTCCGACTACCGGCGGGGGATTTCGAAAGCGCTCGAACGGCAACTGGCTAAGCAATGTTCTGACAAGATGCTTTTGCTCTTTCATAAACCGGGTTCCTTCAAATTTTCACTTAATTAAGGGGAAGGTATACCCCCTCCTTTAAAATCGCATCGGCGGCCAGGGAAAAATTGCCGTTTTCTTCGTGCAAGACTAGGCCGGGAGCTATCCGGGCCGGAGAGGCCACGCCTTTTCTAGCCGTGACAATTACCCG
>Ga0233429_1004127_pt1 | contig 13129 bp, 9 predicted proteins | sample SI_118_April2016_3_FD_179879 | JGI IMG/M metagenome (GOLD analysis project Ga0233429, IMG submission 179879) | Seawater microbial communities from Saanich Inlet, British Columbia, Canada - SI_118_April2016_135_MG | ecosystem: Environmental > Aquatic > Marine > Inlet | place: Canada: British... | reverse complement strand
ATGCCATCATCAGGCTCAATAATCTCTCCGTTACCAGAAACCAAGAGTGAACAATCTTTATCTACCGCTATCAATAGCGATTCAAGTTTTCTCAATATCTTGTCTGTACGCCAGTCCTTGGCAAGTTCATGTGCACTTCTAAGTACATTGCCCTGATATTTTTCTAATTTGGACTCAAACCTCTCCATGAGAGCAAAGGCATCAGCAGCCGATCCGGCAAACCCCACAATAACCTTTTCATGGTATAATTTACGGATCTTGCATGCCTCTTTTTTAACAACAAACGAACCCATAGTAACCTGTCCATCACCACCTATGGCTACTTTTCCTTTGTGTTTTACAGATAATATGGTCGTAGATTTAAACATTAATTTACCAAAAATAATAATTTTTACTTATCAATCATATCAATAAATATTAGCAAGGCAAGAAGCTTTTACTAAATAAGCGGATTTCCACGAGACTCACAAGGCGAGAGATAATGAATGGACTATTTTGTTTATTTGAAATGATTTCACGGCACTTAAGAAAGTTATCTGAAGCGACGTTATTCATAGACATCTATAGCGAAGTCGGGGCACATCAATCCACAAAATTTACACGCGGTACATTTTTTACCATTACCGTTTACAAATTGTGCAGTATGATAGCCAAAATGGTTTACTTCAACAGACATTTTTAGAAGTCCGTAAGGACATGCATCAATACAAAGCTCACAGCCTTTGCATCTATCTTCCTTAATTACTATTTTTCCCATTAAATCTATATTAAAAAGGTTATAAACTATATTTTTTGTTTAATTCTAAATCAACCTTATCTATGAATCAACAAGAAAAATTATTTTTCAAAATTATACTACACACGATATAATGGTGACAATTAAGAGTGTGATGGATTTTAGAATTAATCAAAAGTAGGTTAGTACATATTCGGGCAAATGGATAAAACCGAAGACTGGAGAAAACAATTATGGCTGAAATAGTTTCAATCCATATCGTTCGAGAGAGAAATGCTGTTGCTGAATCTTGTAACCAAGTCATTGTGCGTTCAAATTTTGGGATTACAGAGGATTACCGTTCGGAGAAATTCAATATTGGACAAATCACTTTAATTGAAACCGAAACCATAGACACAATGTCCCGAGAACTCGGCTATGAGATACCTGCCGGTTCAAGCAGGCGCCAGATTATGGTTAAGGGTATAGAGCTGAATGAGTTGATTGGACGAAATTTACGCATAGGCCAAATACTTGTGCGTGTAGAAGACAAATGTAATCCTTGCAAAAACATGGAAAAGAAGATTGGCCCTGGTGCCGAGGACGCAATGAATAACAAAGGTGGTATTCGTTGCAGAATCATCGGAGGAGGAGAGATCCATGTTGGCGACAAAATAACAGTGGAAAATCCACGTTGCCCCTATTACGCAAGACTATCAAGCCTTTGCTTTAAGTTTATCAGTTACCTAAAACGACTTTCTAGCAAGGCCTAACACTACAACACGGCATAGCAGCAAGCGAAGTATCTGAAAATAATGATTTAAACTGTTTAATCAGTTCAAGCTGCATCGCGCCTTAGCTTCAAGCACTTCCAATCCTTCTACCCAATCTTGGCTGTTATTTCCTCTATCATTTTTTCTTTTGTAAATGGCTTTTCAAGGAACACAAGATTAGGATCCATTTCCTTCAAATTCTTATAAGCCTTTTCAGAAAAACTACTGCATATAATAACCGGAATATCTGAATATTCTGGCATTCCCTTTATATAAAGAAAAAATGTGTCCCCGGTTACCAGATCCAAAAGTATATCAAGAATAATCAAATCTGGCTTCTTTTCCTCTAGTTTTGCCAAAGCCTCATCTCCATCATATGCACGAACTATTTCATAATCCGTATCTTCCAGCATCATAGTGTAAAGGTCATGAAAAGCCTGTTCATCTTCAACTATCATTATTGTCTTACCCATGTCTTTTATTCCCCTTTCCCTAGTCTAGACATCCGCTATAAAAACTTGAGCCTTTAGTTACTAAAAAGGCAAGCATCTTATCTCCAAGTAATATACTATACAAATTGTACTGATAATTTCCATCTTAAAAATCACGCTACCACATCAGGATTCGAGGTTGTGGCATCCGGACCTTTTTGCCCATCAGAGGCTACTGGCAATGTAAACCTGAATGTTGTGCCTTTTCCCTTACCACCACTTTCAACCCATATTTTTCCACCATGAGCATTTACAATTTTCTTACATATAGCAAGGCCGACTCCGGAGCCATCAGCACTTGCTCTTTCCTGATAGAATCTGCTAAAGAGTTTATCAAAACTGCCCTTTGGTGTAATCAAACCAATCCCTTGATCTTTAACTGCGATTTCTATATCCCTGCGTCTTCTCAGCGCAGACACTACAATCTCTCCCGTATCAGAATATTTTATAGCATTATCTATTAAATTAGAAACAACCCTTGTCACCTCTGCTTTGTCGCCTAACACTTCCGGCAACTTGTCAGGGATCCTGGTTGTTAATATCAGTTTTTTCTTCTCAGCTATTAATTTTAGCCCCTCTGCAGTTTGGATTACGATTTCCTCAATATTTAATGTTTCCTTTTGATAAGCCACACGGCCAGACTCCAATACAGACAGATCCAATATACTCTGTATGGTTTTCTTTAGTCTTTGAATGTTATCATCAATTATTTTACTTAATTTTTCCCCCTTCTCTTTATCTACTTTTTCCTTAGCTGCCTCACTAGTCCAAAGATCTATAGCCATTTGAACCTGTGCTACCGGTGATTTCAATTCATGAGTTACATCTCGAATCATTACGTCTTTCATCTTATCAAGGCTACGCAATTCCTCATTTGCCTTTTCTATTTCGACGCTTCGTTGTTTCAGCTCTTCATTTGTTGATTTAAGATCTCTGGTTCTTTCCTCAACTGTTTTTTCCAGATTTGCTGTATAGTCCTGGAGTTCCTTTTCAAGTTTTTTCTGTTCAGTAATATCTCTAACCAGTTTTATTATCGACTCCAACTCTCCTTCTTTATTTAAGATAGGATAAGAGGCGATGAATACATATTTGTGATCCCTTTCCACATAGTGCTCTGCCGAAGCAGGTAACAGCGTTTCAATTGACTTCATTGTGGGACAGTGATCACAAATAGACTCCCGGCCTTTATATACGCAGTAGCATTTTTCTCCGACAATGTTCTCACCGTAAGTGTCCATCGCTACCTTATTAACTTGCATAATAGTCCCATCTTTGTCCAGTACTGTCATAGGATCCATTATTGCATCAAACATTGATTCCATAAAAATATTAGAGGATTGAAGCTCCTCATTTCTCTTTTTTATAGTCCTGGTCATCATGTTAAAAGAAACTGCAAGTTCACCAATTTCATCCTTGGTATGAATATCTACATCTTGAGTAAGATCACCTGTATTCATTTTTCTCGTTGCGTCTGTCAGATAAAGGATTGGCGCCACCATCCTTTGACCCATAAAAACAGCAAGCGCCACTACCCCTAAAGAGACAATAATCATAATTGTATTAACGTTTTTACGCAGTCGGTTAACTTCTATATAACCTTCATTATAATCAATCTCAGCAATCACACCCCAATCCAGTTCAGGAATCCATTGCCAGAAACCTATTACCTTCACACCCCGATAATCTATATAGCCCTCGCCATCAGAACCTGTGTGTCCTTTTAAACATTCTGAAACTGATTTTGTAAATTTTCCTTCTTCAGGGTTGATTAGTTTAATTTCAAGAGTAGTATCAGTTTCGATGAAACCCTCATTTCTTAAATCAGTTGCGAACCTAGATTCTGTTATCATAAAACCCTGCTTATTAACAAGATATGTTTCTCCGCTTTCACCCAGCTTTATACTTCTCATCAATTCACTTATTTTCTCAACGTCAACTCTGAGGCATGCAACTCCCATTATTTTATTCTGATCAGTAATTGGAGTCGCAACAACCATGGTAGGAACACCTGTTTCCATTCTACCGTATTTACTTTCAACGAGTTCCTTTGAAGGGAATATCTGTGATGCGAATGTTTCTCCGTCCATCGCTTTTTTAAAATATTCCTGCTCAGAGACATCAGCGCCAATTCTACCCTTTTGAGTGGAGATATGAATAATACCTTCCGCATCACTTATAAGAATCTCCTTATAACCATACTCGTATCTTATGTAATGGGTATATCTCAAAAGGCGCCAGAAACGTTTATCATTTGTGTCTACTCTGGAAGCGAGAAGCGTAAAAGGATTTTCTGCAATAACCCTTACGTCACCCTTTCTTTCTTCTGTCCAACCTTTAATAAGTTCCGCCTGCTTATGCCCGACACTTTGAAGATTTTGTATTAAAGATGTTTGTAGTGCATCCTGCGCTTTAGGGTAAACCACTAACCTCATCGCCAACAATGGAATAAGTGCCAGTACCAAAAACACAAGTATCATTTTCTTTTTTATCGATTTGATTTCTAAAGCCTTCAACGATGATCTCAACTGTTTAAGGATTATAGATAAAGGCCCTTTTTCCTTAAAGATTTCTAGAATATAAATTCCTTTTTTAGCCATTTTTTAACCTCATGCTCTCTTGTTAGTCACAATCTTGCTAATTGGTTTTATTGCCCATGATATAAAAGAAAAATGTTTAAAGAACCACTTAATAAGAATTTTCACCACTTTCCAGGATAATTGCAAGCTAATAGTTTCAAAAATTATTTCCTTAAACATTTTGCTGCCCGCAACTGAATCGAAAAATGCTGCTCTAAATTTCTCATCTTCCTTCGCCAACTGAATCATGGGGGAGAACAGCCCTATACGCACGCTTAAGCCAGCAAGCATTCTAATAACCTTTCCATAAGGAAGATCACTGGTTATATCAGAAAAGCTGTTATAATAATCCTTAAAAGCTTCTTTTGATATACCCCCGTCCATCATGACCTCTGCCGCTCTTATCCCTGTTAAACAAGCAGTATTCACACCCTTACCCTTAAATGCACGAATAATACCTGCTGCATCCCCTATTGTGACATACCTATCCCCAAAGAGATTTTTCGCCGGAGAAGTCGGAAACTGCCAACGGCTATAAAATAAATCGTGCCTCTGCATCGCAAAATTAGAAGGCAAAACGCTTGTAACCTGAGGTAATAAAAGAAAGTTATCCATCCAACGCCAATTAATCTTTGAACCGGCAATATTAATATCAAAATGATCGATTTTGGGAGTTATAGCACCGAACTCTATTCCCCTCAATGAGGGAAGGAAAGCGTGTATACAGTTACCGAACTTTTCCATTTCCTCCTTTTCCGGATAAAACTTAGTTAAAATAGTACTCATATAACGTCCGGTTCGATAACGTGTTGCCATCTCAAAAACCTTACAAGCCCCCTCGTCCAGGCCAAACGCACCAACAACAACATCTGCCCGCCTGTTATCCTTTTCACTATAAACCATTACACCACTAGACTCGATATCAATATTTGTAACTCTGCCGTGTATCACTTTTACTCCTGCATCTTTTGCGCGATGTAAAAGATAATTATCAAATAACATTCTATTCACCGCACATGATTCTTCTCCATTGCCCTCTAGTTTTATCTCTTCGTCATCAGAATGCAGATAATATGCAGGTATTTTTTCCAATACAAGATCATGTGGAAACGGAACCCCTAATTGCTTCTCTAATATTTCTTCAATAGGCGGAGACAACACACCTACACATGGATTAAACTGTTCATCTTTTCCAAAATCTTTACCTTCATACAACACTACGTTTAAATCAATGTTGTGTTTTTTTGCCAATCTGCTGAGTGTAATTGCACAACTCGTCCCGCCTGGCCCACCGCCAATAACAACCACAGTTTGACCCTCCTCAAGAGGACCAAGCCCTTTATCAGCAAAATTTTTCAACACCTTCTCGCGTCTGAATTTTCCACCGAAAATAGTAGATCCAAGTGCCTGTTCTGTCCATACAATCACAGTAACGGGTAATAATCTTAACTGCAACCCCGGATTGAACACCTTAATAAATAACTCTTTAAAGGGTATACTTCCCGTAAACATATTCCATAAAAATTCCAACTGAATCTTGGCAACAGGTTTTTTCTTTTCTGATTTAAGGAATGAAAAATAACCAGCTGAGATATTCTTTCTGGAAGTGATATAATCGTTAAGCCCAAAGACCCATCTTCCATATCGGCTGTCAGATCCTAAAAGTTTCATTGCCGGTTTATAATAATATGTTCTGAAAGCATTTCCAGAGACACCTGATTTAAATACACTATTTACCGCCATCCTGGAAGTAATGAAGGCCGACTCAATACCGTGTTTATAATATCTCGAAACGCCAGCGCTACCCACAACAACAAATCTATCAGCAAACGGATATTTGGCCTGCGCAACATTTATCTTTGGGAAACATATACAATAGTTTTTTGGCAACTTCCAGCCTTCTTGTGGAAAAGTACGGCGCACAATAGGATGGCTTAGAAATTCTATCAAATGGGCCTTATTCAAATCAGTATTACCAACCAGTGTTACAGTTACATAGTCTCCTCTCGGCGTAAAAGAGGCATACGTAATCGGTTTTATGCCTAACGAAAAAACATGTATCCAGTTGTCTGAATATTTACTTCCATTCCTGTTCCCTACATAAATTTCAGCCTGGCAAGCCCTGACAGTTTTGGGAGGAATATAGCCAATCCCCATTCTCTTTACTTTTTCCAACATTCCAGTGTTCAACCCAAACGCACCTACCACCAAATCGGCATCCATTATTCTCCAGGAACCCTTCTTTCCAAAATATACTTTTACCTGTTCTTCCTTATTCGATGGCAAGATTATATTACTTACAATGTCAGAGCTGATGGTAGCCCCCATACCTTCTACATGCTTTGAAAGGAAATTATCAAAGCTTGTACTTTCAGATTGCGGAGAAAACATTGGTCCATCGCCTCTATAAACCGTTATTATTTTTTTGTCTGCAGATGGCTTAGGATTCTGAACTTCTACACAGCCATCATGAGTGTGAAAATAGTAGCCGTTTATCTCCTTCTGAACACATTTGTCTGGAGGGAGCATATTGTTCTTCTTTAACTCTCCATAAAGTTTTTCTGATATGACTCCCGGACACATATTGCATCCTCGAGGCCCTTTTTGACAAAAGCTTTTTCCCTCAAAAATAGTAATATCAACTTTTATCCCTTCTTGTTCGGCCCTTTTTAACGCAAAGTGCGCAAAAAAACTACCCGCAGGCCCACCACCAACTATGGCAATCTTTGAGCCATCTTTTAGGAAGTAATCTTTATCTTTCATATAACAATATATTCCTTATTTCGCATTGCTAAAGATACCACCCTTTTTTCTTATCCAAATAAGAGGATTAAAAGGTAACGTTTTCAATATTAGACGTAAGTTCATTGCTTTAATTAATATTTCTTTGTAAGTCACATTTCCTGTAAGCATATTCCATAGTATCTCATTAATCAGACTTGCAGTTTTTGTATCTTCGGTGGATTTTACAAGTTTTACCTGTCTATTTGCTAGTTGCCTGTTAGATGATATATAATCATTAATTTTTAGCATCACAATTCCATAAAAGTTGTCTCTTGCCAGAAGCCTCTTTGCCGGCTTAAAATAACCATTCATAAATGATCTTGCCGATACTCCATTCTTAAATGCCGTATAAGCGGACAACTTTGCCATGTTAAACGCAGATTCAATTCCACTTTTATATGACCTTGAAATGCTTGCATCCCCTAAAACAACAAGCCTGTCTGCATATGGGTGTTTTGCATATGTTATGGGAATCTTAGAGATACACATACAAAAATCATTTGGAATTTCCCATTTTTCCGGCATTAATTTCTTTACTGCTGGATGTTTAAGAAAATCAATCAGGTTCTTTCTTGTTAAATCCCTTCTGCCTACTAAATTAACAGTAACATAGTCTGCTTTTGGTGTAATGGAAGCAAATTTAAGCTCTCTTTTGCCTAAGGCAAAAACAAAAACATTATTGCCAAAAGTTTTTTCTATATGCTCCGGACTAAGCATTATTTCACACTGACATGTCCGAACAGTCTTTGGTGGCTTATATCCAAAATCCATATTACCCACTTTTTCCATCATCCCTGTGTTTACACCAAAGGCTCCAACCACAAGGTCAGCGTCAAATTCATTCTTAGGATTCCCATCACCACTAATTACTTTTACCGGATCGCCCTTTCTGAATGGCAATTTAAAGCTTTTAACTATATCGAATACTATCTCTACTCCCTGCTCCTTAACATGATTCAAAAGATAGTCATCAAAACTGACATTACCTTCGTGTTCAGACTGCAAAGGCCCATTTCCTCGAAATACTGTAACAATCTTTGAAATGTGTCCCGGAACGGGGTGATGAAGGACGACGCTCTCGTCCTGTGTTTGAAAACAATATCCCTCTATTTTTCTTTGTACGCAGAAATCAGCAATGTTTATTCTCTCTTCTTCCAGGCTATTAAAAAGATTTTCAGAAATAACCCCGGCACACATATTACAACCGCGTGGACCTCTCTGACAGAAGCTTTTTCTGTCATATATTTTTATAGATACATCAATGCCCGCTTCTTTCGCATAGCGTGAAGCAAAATGCGCAAAAAAACTCCCTCCAGGCCCTCCGCCTATTATTGCAATCTTAGAACCGTTCTTAAGCAATAAAGCACTATTACTCATTGTTAATAGTTTATTAATAACGCTGTAAAGTCTCTAGCGGGGATTTTATTAGCATTTATTAGATAAATCAAGGTTAAACCAACGCGTAAACGCTTTTGCTTCTTCAACTTCTGTATCCATTACTATAAATAATTACGTTTTTACCAAAAGTACAAGTTTACAGCAAAAAAAAAGGCGCTCGAAATCGAGCGCCTCTCTTTTTATACTGAATAGTAAGTAATTCTTCATAATTACTCTATTATTTTAATCCTTTTTTCTCATTCTTACTGCAACAACTATCCCTACGAGTAAAAGACCGGCAAATACAATAATACCGCCTACCATTCCTGCTGATCTCTTCCTATCTTTCTTACCAAGGAGCTTATCAACCTCCTGAGCACGATAAAGCTGCTGTGCCTCGGATTCCATTTCGTTCACTGCCTGGAATACCTTAGCTGCTCCGTACCACCATGATATATCCTGCTGAACATGGGCAGTACCCTTATAAGCATGCGCTTTATCACCAAACCACAAGTTGGTATACAAGTTCTCAATACGAGACGGGTTATTTTTTCCCGCCATAAAGACCGTATACACACCTAGTATAGGACCATACACCGGTATCTTACCTCCAGTTGTCTTAAACGCATTATAGATACCTTCTCCTAATAATCCAGGTCCTAGTGCATCTGCAAGAACATCACCCATTGGGAACGGATCACGCTCTGATACAGGAGGATCAAAAGCATCTGCTGCCGCCAAACCATCCATAATCAAATGTGCCCTGTCCTGCATTTTCCACATCTCAAACATCATGTCATCCAGATTCTCCAGATAAAGTCTTCCCCATCGAGGACTATGACAGTTTGAACACATCTCGATCCACTGCTCCCTTTTCTTTCTGTTTGCTTCTGAATATATATCCAGCTTCGCATCCAACGGAGGCAATTTCACTCCATACGGATAGGCGCTTAATGATGATTTAAATTCAGCACTCTTAGGTGGAACAGTTCCCATTCTCCATATACCTTTTGCTGCAAGTGTATGAGTAAATTTCCCTTCTGCCTGATACATATGGCAGTACTGACAGGTTGGGGTTCTATAATCCTTACCTGGCACTATATCTCCAAGCGGCTTGCTCCAGTCCCACTCCTCACCTTCCATATGATAAATCATTCCCATCTTGGACTCGCCATATGACTCAGCATCCGGATGGTCAAATCCCATGTGACAGCTCATGCAAGCTTCAGGCCTTCTGCCCTCTTTTGCAGTGAACTTATGCCTTGTGTGACAGATATCACACTTCTCTGTCGTCCCGTGACAGTAATCACAGCCAAACATTGATGTTAAATAACCCTGCCTCGCAGCTTCCGGATACCACGGCGGTACAACATTAGCAGTAAATGTATCAACGTGGTTAGGACGCCCGAACTCCATTTCGTCCAAATATTCATTTACCTGTTTTGGATGACAATTACCACAAATATCCGGCGTAGGCATATGAAGTTCGTTATGATCTTTACCGTGACACTCGTTACAACCAACTTTATCCAAGTCTCTCTCAATAAGCTCTTCAATCTGCCTTGTCCTTATTGCAAAAAAGTTGTTCTTTTTCGGATCTGCATGTGTTGAGTCTCTCCAATCATGAACGATGCCTGGAGTAACCTCTTCGTGACATTCTATACACTGGTCTGCTTTATACTTCTCCAGAAGTTGATCATAATATGTCCCTTCCGGCTTTACATAATGCCTTGCCGGGAACCAGTACATATGCAGCGGCTTAGGCTTATAGAAATCCTGCCATGGTCCTGCACCTTTCTCTAGCCCGACATTCTCACTATATAGAGCTCTGGCACCAGCAGTGGTATAAACACTGTTATAAAAGTTTTTAGCTCTTTCATGCTGTTTCTTGGTGATTGGCTCTAAACCAAGACCTTCAACACCGTCTGCGGAGGCTCCTTTGCCAGCTTCAGCACCCACATAGTCTAATTCGCCCGTACCTGAGCCCATATAATCCTGTTCAGTTGCTGCATTTGCCACATGCAATGTGCATAAAACTGAAAAGAAAACTACAACCGCATACGTTTTCAGAAGATCCATTATGAAAATCCTCCCTTTCTTTTATCAAAAATTACAACGAAACATAAACATTCATAAAGTATATATCAGAACAACTAATTAACCACATTGTATTACTATCGTTTTTATTCTTTTACCAATTAACTCCCAGACCTCACTTAACAAATCTTATATTATGCTTAGGCGCGGTAGGGTCATATCCTTCTTCATCTCCACCGCTTTTCCTCTTCTCCGCCACCTCAGTCATAATTCGTTGATACTTCGGCTTGAACCATTCGTAATCGTCATACTTCTTGCTGTCTCTGAAGAACTTCACCCGCATCTCATGCCTCCTGCTTCGATGACACCCTTCAGTCCCACCACATTTATTGTAGGCGGGTGTGATTTTAGCTATTTTTTGACCTTCTGTTGCTTTACCAATATCCATGAAAGTTGCAAACACCTCACCAGGTCCATGACACGCTTCACAGGTTATACCCTCTTCTTCATATGTTCCTGTCTCTTTGTTGTAGCCTGTCGTGTGGCACTCATAGCATTTCTTTCTATACTCTTCATCTCCTTCAATATAATCTGGAGCTTCTTTGATAACATTAAAACTTTCGAATTTAACTCTCTTCCAACGTTCGACATGCGGCGCCGTAAGACCGGTATGGCATCTCATACATTTGCCACTGCCCAAATATATGGCCTTCTCACCTGTTATGGTACGATCTTTAAAGCTCGCCCATTCAGTACCCTCTTCCAGCGAAAGTGTAGCAAACTCTTCCCACATATCAAAAAGAACATCAGCATGATCTAACCTTTGGCGCATCGCTCTCTTATGTTTGAAAATACCATGATGTGCGTGCTCCTCATCAAGCGAGCGACCCGATCCACCGTGACATACAGTACACCCATAAATATCAAACGGAAAGCTTTTGACCACCGTCTCATGAGACGCTGTCAACTTTGCTTCATCAATATGACAAGTCATACATCTATCGGTTTTTTGCCCGTTACTCTGTTGAGCCCAGCCATAATCGCCCTTTAGAAGAATCTGTTTAATTTCATATTTAGGTTTTCGCAGTTTAGCAAGTTTCTCTTCTAAGACGGCCTTGTCTTCTTCATTACTTGTACTCTGCAATTCCTTCTCTACTGCTTTTAGCTGCTGCTCATAATACTCTACCTGATATTGTTTCCACTCTGGCTCCAACATATCATTAACCCATAATATGGTAGCAACTAGTAACAATATACTGGATAACAAAAATAGTTTCTTTTTCATTTGTTTACTTCTCTCGAAAAATAGAAAAAAATAAATCAATCCACGTCTTCGGAATTCCTAAATATTAAACCAAGGTGTCTGCAATACATATTTAACATTAAACATCAGCCTTAAAGCCATCTTGATAAGCATTCCCAGCATAAGCAATAAAAGCATCATTGTGATGTTGTATCTGATAAAGCCAAGCTGTTTAGCAAATTTCCAGAAAGCAACTGCAGGCACCAACATTCCTAGCCCAAAATAGATAAGAAGGGCAGGAATACCCAGCCAGTTTGGTAAGCTTACCGAAGGCGGAGGGGTTGGAAAATCAAAACTCCATGTCTCCCAAGGCCAGAAAAACGACCAGAACGGCCCTCTCATGTATGTACCCACCACTATAAGAGCATACCAAAAAATAAATCCAAACAAGAAAACCGTTATCGCGAATCTTCTATCCCTGAAACAGTAACCCCCATTCCCTTTTGGATTCACATCTATATACGGTATTGCCATCAACCCCACAAGTATAATACTGGGAACAATAACTCCTGCAATCCAAGGATCAAAATAGACAAGGATCTCCTGTAAACCTAAAAAATACCATGGTGCTTTTGCTGGATTCTCAGGTTCTCCCGGATTAGCAAGTTCCCTTAGTGGAGCATCAACATAATATGAATAAACGAGCAATATAACAGTACATAGAATTGCCGCTATAAACTCCTTCGCCACCAGGTTTGGCCACGAAAATACTTTCTCAGTCTTCTTATTGTTTGCTACTTGTGCTTCAGCATGATTTGACATAAAAAAATTCTCCCAACTATTTATAGAGGCCCTGAAATACCACCGTCTTTTCTAACACGCCAAAAATGAAGAATCATCAATGCTCCCGAAATTATTGGTATTCCTATGCAATGCCACACGTATGCTCGTAATAAAGACGGAGCATCAATTTGCGTACCACCTAAGAGAGCAAAACGAATATCATTATTAATCTTTACGCCTAACATATCTGCAAAGGGACCCTGGTAACCCATAACAGGAGTTGCCGCTCCCATATTTGTTCCCACCATAATCGCCCAGTAACCGAGCTGATCCCATGGCAACAAATATCC
>Ga0233429_1004126_pt1 | contig 13132 bp, 12 predicted proteins | sample SI_118_April2016_3_FD_179879 | JGI IMG/M metagenome (GOLD analysis project Ga0233429, IMG submission 179879) | Seawater microbial communities from Saanich Inlet, British Columbia, Canada - SI_118_April2016_135_MG | ecosystem: Environmental > Aquatic > Marine > Inlet | place: Canada: British... | reverse complement strand
ACAGAAACGAGATTATATTCCCATTAATAAAAGAACGCTTTAAACGCCTTGATGGTACAATCAATATCCTCTCCTGAAATATCCAGGTGTGTGACAATCCTTAATTTATTGCTGTTATCGATTATAATTCCCTTTTTCTTTAAAAAATCACAAAGAGATTCCATATCCGCCTTGATATCTGCAAAAATGATATTGGTTTGCACCATTTTCATATCAATGTTTATACCATTAATCCCGGCTAATCCTTTGGCCAGTGTCAGTGCATTTTCATGATCTTTGTAAAGACGCTGAACATTGTTTGAAAGGGCGAAAATGCCTGCGGCAGCTAAGATACCCGCCTGCCTCATACCGCCTCCCAGAACCTTGCGCCAGCGTCTTGCTTTTTTAATCAGATTTTTTGGGCCGCACAGTACAGATCCCACAGGAGCGCCCAAACCCTTGGAAAGGCAGCAGGAAATTGTGTCAAAATATTTTGTAATCTCCTTGACGTCAACCTTAAGTTTAGCAGCGGCATTGAAGATTCTTGCCCCGTCAAGGTGCAGCATCAAGCCCTTGTCTATTGTGAATTTTCTTGCATTGCCAAGATATTCCAGGGGCAGGACTTTCCCGGCCTGGGTATTCTCAAGGCAGAGAAGGGATGTATTGGCAAAATGGAAATCATCGGGTTTAATAAATTGAGAAACCTTTTCAAGACTCAAAGTGCCGTCTGCTTCAAAATCCAGGGGCTGGGGTTGAATGCTGCCAAAAACTGCAGCTCCTCCTCCTTCATACCGATAGGTGTGGGCCTGTTGTCCTACAATATATTCATCTCCCCTTTCGCAATGAGCCAAAAGCGCCAGAAGATTGCTCTGGGTACCGCTGGTGCAAAAAATCGCCTCCTGGGTTCCCAGCATTTTTGCAGCAAGGTCCTCAAGCTTATTTATGGTTGGATCTTCCCCATAAACATCATCTCCCACATCTGCCTTCATCATTGCCTCCAGCATGGCAGCACAAGGTTTTGTAACCGTATCGCTTCTTAAATCAATTTGTTTCATTATTTATTCAACCTTCTAAAAAAATTTTAATTTCTCTGTCATTATCATATTTTTCTCAGAATTTCTATAAGATGTGGCGATAGGAGTCTTTCATAATAAATCAGTCAATACTGGAAATGTGATTGGCTTTTGCGAAAACAGCAAGCACGGTCTGTATTGCCTCAGAAGCAATCCAGATATCATTTTTAAATTATCCTGCTTTTTCAAAATCTTATACAATTATTCAAGACATAAAACCATTAAAAAATAGGAGGTTTTACCTATTGCATTTTCGCCCTCCCTTATATAAATAGTAAGAAGTTCGTAAACTTGTTTTGCCTCAGCGATCTCAAGCTGCGAAAAAAGTAACCGAAAATGCGGAGCTTTGCCCTGACAACGCCATCAATTTTCCCAAAGTCAAATTAAACTTATTTAGCAATTCAGCTTCAATTTGAATCATTTGTATTTATCCATATTTCTGCCTTTTACGCAAATTTGCGTGTTATACTGATAAGGGAAAGCATAATATCTACATATTTTAATTGTCAAAACCTATTTTAGTGGGTACACGATGAATGTTATCTGTCATTCGGAGTTATACAGAAAAAAAACAGGTAAACTTATTGCTCTTGAAACAAACATATCAATAATGTTCGGTTTGATCCTACAACTCCTAATAAAGTATCAAAGAGGATTAAACAATTTATCAAAAACATAATTAAAGGGGCTCTTCATGACTAATATTAAAATCTATGCGATATGGGACTCGGGTGTACGTTGGTTTCACTGGATTAACGTACTGTGCGTTATCGGACTATAGTTAATCGCATATGAATTGATACTTGACTAAAACAGATATAACATGATAATCTATCCATAATTTCAATCACTACAACAAGGATAGATTATGATTTCACGCCGCGGCAAACCTTTGACACCGGAGATAAAAAAGCTAACAGTATCAGTGAAGCAGTATTTTGATCAAATTAAAATAAAGCCTAAAGAACCAAGCGTAAAACGTACAGCTGATGCTCTCGGTATTGGCATGGCAACAGTCAAGCGGATTATGGCAAACTTCAATCGAGACCCCGATCTACTTGATGAACAAACAAAGATGCGTGGTCGCCCTGTCCATGCTGTAAGTGCGTCACACCAGGAAGTTGTCCGCACTTACATTCGGAATGCAAATAGCAAAGGGGAGCATATTACACTTGCAGATATTAAAATTTTTTTGAAGGAAGAATACGGTGATGAATCATTCCACAAAGCCACATTAGCCAGAACTCTCAACAGATGGGGCTTTGAGTTTGGCAAAGGAACTCGTACGCAACATTTAAAAGAAAAGGACCATGTTGTTGCGGCGAGACAGCGTTATCTTCGGGAAAAAAGAAATAATCGGGACAAAGGGAATGATGCCGCGACACACCGTCCTGAAATTTATTTAGATGAATCATATGTAAACAAAAATCACAGCAATGATTTTATTTGGTATTATGGCGAAGATGGTCCATGGGTGCAAAAACCTACAGGAAACGGTGAACGTTTTATAATCCTAAATGCAATCACTCACTCTGGTTGGATTCCTGGCTCAAAACTTGTTTTCAAGAGCACGAAGAAAACAGGGGATTATCACGGCCAGATGAATTGGGATTTGTTTAAAAAATGGTTCACAGAGATGCTTCTCCCTAACATCCCAAAAAATTCCCTCATTGTTATGGACAACGCTTCATACCACAATATTCTTTCAGAGCATTCACCCCCAACTCCTCAAAGTTCTAAGAAAAAAATTAAAGAATGGTTGGAGCAAAACAAAGTATATTGCCGTGATGATTGTCTCAAAGCCGAGTTGATTGAAGTTTTGAAAAAAATGGCACCGGAACCGGTCTATGCGGTTGATGAAATAGCAGCCACTCATGGCCATAAAGTCCTGAGAACTCCACCGTATCATCCAGAGTTACAACCGATAGAAACATGCTGGGGAGTAGTAAAAAATCATGTGGCAAGAAACTGTGACTTTACCATGAAAAATTTGGCTAATCAGCTTGATAGCGGATTCGACAAGGTTACCACAAAAACATGCACAGCAATTATTTCAAGAGTAAGAAAAATTGAAGATGAATTTTGGACGTCGGGAATTAAAATGGATATTCAATAGTCATTTTTAGTATCAATTCATATGCTATGGACTATAATCGCTATTGGCGTGGTTATCCTCAATGCCAAACTTCTTGGCGTTTCAAATGAAGGCAAGATTCTCCTAAAGACGGTACATGTCTGGATAGGTTATGTGTTTACACTCAACCTGTCGTGGCGAATTACCTGGGCTTTTATCGGGGGCGAATATTCGCGCTGGTCAGCATTCTTACCCTTCAGGCAAGGTTACGTAAAAGAAACCCGTGATTACATCACTGATTTTACCAGTGGGCAGCAAAAACAATATCTGGGGCATAACCCGCTGGGGCGCCTTGCTGTTACTCTGCTGATTTTTCTATTACTGGTTCAAGCGGTCACTGGGCTGGTCTTAGCCGGTACAGACATATACTATCCGCCAATAGGTTCGTGGATAGCTAACTGGATAGCTGCACCAGGCGTTGACGCTGCAACGCTCATACCTTATTCAAAAGAGCTATATGACGAAGAGTCATATAAAGCGATGCGCTCATTCCGTAAACCTTTTATTACTCTTCATTATTATGGCTTCTATACACTGTTGATATTTATAGTGATTCATATCTTTGCTGTCGTCATCACCGAATTGAAAGAAGGGGTAAATCTCGTTTCTGCTATGTTTTCAGGTAAAAAAATATTAACTAAACCGCCGGAGGATGAGCGTTAAAATAGTATGACATGCAGCCAGCACATAACAAGTCAATCAACGACGATCGCAAAAAACGCGCCGCGTTATTTCAAACGTTAGCAATGAATAATTATACAAAAGGTAAAAATATCTATGAGTTTTAATAAGACCAAAATATTAATTTCTTTATTTATATTTTGTACTTTCTTAAATCCAATGATAAATGCAGAATCTTTGGATAAAACATACAATTTGTCTGAAGAGCTATCGATTAAAAAAGCAACCAATGATGTTTTCATTATTACGCACAGTTTTCCTTGGCCAGCTAATTCAATGATAGTCAAATGCTCTGGCGGTAATTTCATTTGGGTGGATACACCCTATAATGATGAAGCTACAAAGCAAGTATTTGATTGGCTCCAATCGAATTTTGGTAAAATTCGAATAACTCAGATCAATACAGGTTTTCATAACGATAACTTAGGAGGAAATGGCTTTCTTAAGCAAAGAGGAATAGATATTTATGGCTCCCATTTGACTGTTCGACTTTTAAATGAACGAGTGGAACAGACACGAAGCCAAATCCTTAAATGGCTTGAAAAACCAAAAAATAAAAGATTTTATAAAGCGCATAAAACGGCTGTATATATCAAGCCAACGAAATTATTTGATTTGGGAAATGGTCCAAAATTAATAATTGGAGGGGAAAAAGTTGAAGTATACTATCCAGGGCCAAGCCATTCTATAGATAATGTGGTGGTTTATTTTCCAAACAAAAAACTTCTATTTGGTGGTTGTATGGTTAAATCCATCAAATCAAAAAACCTGGGTTTTATAGGTGATTCGAATATTGAACAATGGCCAATTTCTTTAAAGAAATTATTGACAAGGTACCGTGACGCACAAATTGTTGTTCCGGGACACGGAACATCTGGGAGTATCGACTTAATTAGTCATACTTTAACCTTATTTTAAAAGCTATAAAAATTTTTATGAAACTCACCATAAGTTTTTAGGTCATTTCTTTAGAAATCTTTACCACCTACTTTTAACAGAGGAAGGCATATCATGAAAAATCATAAGGCACTTATTACAGGCGCAAGCAGTGGTATCGGTTTAGTCTTTGCAAAAGAATTGGCAAAAGAAGGCTATCAAGTTACTTGCGTTGCCCGAAATGAAAAAAAACTCAAAGCACTACTAAATGAACTAAGTGATGAACATCGTTACATAAGTGCTGACCTGACGGATCAAAACGACCTTCTAAAAGTTGTTCAGGATGTTGAAAAAACAAAATATCAATTACTTATTAATAATGCAGGATATGGCATATACAATAAGTTCGAAAATATTCCAATTGAAAAAACAAATAATCTTATTCAGTTAAACATTAACACATTAGTACAACTCTCTCATGTTTTTATAAAAAATGCATCTTCGGGTGACGCATTAATCAATGTCTCATCTGTATTGTCACTGCTACCGTATCCCGGTGGAGCTGTTTATAGTGGAACTAAGGCTTTTGTAACTAACTTTACAGAAGCGCTTTGGTATGAATGCAAAAATAAGAATATTTATGTAATGGCTTTATTACCAGGACTGACTGATACAAATTTCCATCAAGTTGCAATTGGCGAAACAAAAAAAGGCGACCCAGGTGGGCACAGCTATCCTCCAGAGGTCGTAGTGCAAGAAGCTATAACAAGCCTCAAAGCGCGTAGCAAGCCATCGGTAATAAGCGGCCCTCGCTACAGGTTTTTAGCAGCAATAATCACTAAATTATTAAGCAGAAAGAGAATAATAGAGACTATGGGAAAAGATAGTCCAGGAATGAAGTAAAATATGAGTGGCTAACCAGGCGTTTCACTGGATTGCAGGGGTCTCAGTCCCTTTGAAATGTCTTGGTTTTCCAATACGTATTACAATTAACAAAGTTTTCTGGAAACCCTTACAACCAGTGAACTTGTCGTTATGTAGATATTTATTTTTAATTATTACATTGTCGGAGAATATGAAAATGCCAGTTAATCGAAGATCCTTCCTAAAATTAGCTTCCATTTATGGATTATTCTTTTCTTCTAATACCGTATTAGCTAACTCTTATACAAAATGGTATACACGACAAAAACCAGATAGAATTGATGTTCACCATCATATTCTTCCACCAGTATATACTTTGGCTTTGGCAAAAATTGGTATTAAAAGTGCGGGAGGCGTCCCTTTTCCTAATTGGAATGCTCAAAAGTCACTGGATGTTATGAATCGAAACGGTATTGCAACAGCAATAACATCAATTTCAGCACCTGGTATCTATTTTGGCGATATTGAATTTTCTAAATATCTGGCAAAACGATGCAATGAGTTTTCTGCAAGCCTAATTAGAGATAATAAAAAGAGGTTTGGAGGTTTTGCAGTGTTGCCATTGCCTGATGTTAAGGCGGCAGTAAACGAGTTAGAATATGCTCTTGACGTTCTTAAACTTGATGGTGTTGTTTTGCTTTCAAATGTGGATGGCTATTATCTGGGCAACTCAAAATTTGATGAATTGTACGCCGAGCTTAACCGACGAAAAGCAATTGTATTTATTCATCCAACAGTCCCTGCTAATGGTAAATTCCCAAAAATGAAAATACCTACCAGTATTGAAGAGTTTGTTTTTGATACAACCAGGGCAATTTCTAATCTTATATTGAATAAAACTATAAAACGATTTCCAAACATACGTTTTATAGTTTCACATGCTGGAGGAACTGCGCCATATATTGCATGGAGGATGTCCTTGTTGGATTATCAATTTCGTACTGATACTATCAACGATCTAAAAAGACTGTATTATGACACAGCGTTGTCAGCCTCTCCTTATGCGTTGCATTCGTTGCAGGAGTTGGTGAATCCGTCTCATATACTCTTTGGAAGCGATTATCCGTTTGTACCGGAAATCATTACACGCATGACCATATCCGGATTAAATAAATTTGATGGTTTTGATGAAAAAAAACTCAGAGGAATAAACAGAGAGAATGCTTTAGACTTATTTCCGCGATTCGTTAGAAAATAGATTGCGTGATTGGCATAATCTGAGAAAGTGACAGGTAGGTATTATATCACTTTCGGATCAAGGCAGGGCAGCAAAGAAAACCAAAAAACGTTGGAAACCGCAACATCAAAAATAAACTCTCTCTAACAATAGTGGCCTTAATTATTTACCAACAGGAGGGTAAAAACAATGGATGACCAATTTGTCGAAGTCGAATTTGTAGAAGATAGAAATGTCTTGATTGACGGGATACATAATGGGTTTACCAATAAAATCATCCGCATTGATGAAGGCGAATATACCTTTACTATCCAAGGCGAGGATTTTACGCCAAAGGAGATTACCAAATATATTGAAAATACCACTGCCTTGAAGCCTGAAATAATTAAATTTGAAAAGGTGATCTCATGAAAAATAAAGCTTTTTTTTGTACTGTAATTGGTTTTCTGATCTTGTTGCTGACCTCTTGCGGGACATTCCCTAAAAATCCTGATCTTGCCAAATATGAACCCAAAGTGGGTTATCGGTATGACAATCTGGAATCAGGGGATAATAACACAAATTCTCTTTTTGTGATTCTTGCCTTTTCCGGCGGCGGGACAAGGGCCGCATCATTATCCTATGGTGTGCTTCAAGAACTGGGCAATACACAGATTGAGTGGAAAGGCCAGACCAAACGTCTGCTGGATGAGGTAGACATCATTTCATCGGTATCGGGCGGCAGCTTCACATCTGCCTACTATACATTGAACCGGGACAAAATATTTGACGGCACCTTTGAAAAAAAATTCTTAAAAGCCAATATTGAAAAAAAACTGAAATCCCAATTGTTCAAACCGAGCAACTGGTTTAATTTGATCGGTACTTCTTACGGCCGGAGCGACCTGGCAGCTGATTACTGGGACAATTACCTTTTTAACCATGCCACCTTTCAGAGCCTATTGGACAAAGGAAGCCGCCCTTTTTTAATGCTAAACGCCACAGACATGGGCACAGGCGGACAATTTTTGTTTATACAGGATCAAATGGACCTGATCTGCTCTGACTTATCTGAGCTACCCATCGCCAGAGCCGTGGCAGCCTCGTCTGCCTTTCCAGGACTCTTAACCCCACTCACCCTTGAAAACTATGCAGGCACATGCAGCTATGAACCATCGGTATGGGTCTCCAGACGATTAAAACACAGGAAAAAAGCCCCACAAAAAGCAGAGACTGCCGAATTAAGACAGAGCTATTATTTAAAAAACGAACCGGGTATCCAGCGCGATTATATCCATCTCGTAGACGGTGGTGTGGCCGATAACATAGGGCTGCGATCAGTCCTGCATGCTATGAATTCTCCGGAACCGTCCTACAGCATCCAGCGTATGATCAACAATGAAATCATTGAAAAATTGGTCATCATTGTGGTGAATGCGGCCACCTATCACGATCCGAAACGGGATAAAAAGCCAAAGGTTCCCGGGGTTATAGATGTATTGACCACAGCTTCGACCATCCCATTATCAAACTATACCTATGATACCATTCAGTTGGTTAAGCACAGGGTTGATGAGTTTAATGAGGCTGTAGCATTAAGAGCGCAATGCAATCAGATCATGACAGCCAACAACTGCCCTGTACAGCTTGAAGACAACCTGTATAAATTGGATCTATATTTATCCCACCTCACTTTTGATTCCATTGAGGATGATGAGACCCGGCATTGGTTTAAAAATCTGCCGACTAGTTTCAAACTGCCGAGTGAAACGGTTGACAAACTTAAAGACATGGGTAAAATTTTGTTACAAAATACCAAAAGTTTCAAAACGCTGCTGGAGGAAATCGGTGCTGAATAGGCGATACTGTTTAAAGGGGGAATGATGAAAAAGGATAAGCAATGTATTCATTTAAACCATTAATGGATATCGTTAAATGATTAAACGAAATAGCAGGAATATGAAAAGAAAAAATGTGTCACGTGACACAATTCATAACCTAAAGGTCACACGTAAAATTCGAGTAGACCAAATATCTCCAAATCCAAATCAAGCCAGGATCGATTTTGACAAAGCAGGCCTGGTAGAACTTGCAGATTCGATAAAAGCCACGGGTTTGCTCCAACCAATTATTGTCAAGCCTGTCGGCAATCGGTTCCAAATCATTGCAGGGGAAAGACGATGGAGGGCCCATCAACTATCAGGATTTCCAGAGATTGACGCGATTATCAGGAATTCGGATAATTCAGTGGTCGAATCATTGATTGAAAATATACAAAGGGAGGATCTGTCCGCATTTGAAGAAGCCGCAGCCTTTAAGAAACTGCTTGATACGAAAATCACCCAGAAAGAGCTATCCCGCCAGGTTGGTAAAAGTCGAACATACATTGCACAGAAAGTGAGATTGCTGGAGTTGGGAACGGATGTCAGAAACGCAAAGCATCACGGATTACCTCACTGGCGTTGTTGTAATAACCTGATGTTACTTTTTGCCTAATATCAGCCTCAAGCTCTGGAGTTAGTGAAATATGCATATCACACCTCCTTTTATACAAAATTGTTGGGAGATTGGAAAAAGACCCTAACTTTTCTTTACCCCGGCAACATAGCCGTTTAAGACAATGCTAGCATCAATACAAATATTATCAATCTTTGTATAATCATACAATAAATACTCCAACCACAGAATGCTTCGGTAACCCTATATTCTGGTTGTTAGCATGTCCCATCAAAACTATTGTGCCCACAAAACAGGAGGGTGACTTAAAACAACAAAATGGTTTTACATATTTTGTAGAATATATTAAAATGCATTTTGCTATTTGATAGATTCTTGCAACATAAACGAAACTTGAGTTTAATATTTAGTGCTATGTTAAATTATTTTAGAAATAAACAGGCAAGGCTGATTCAGGCTGTGCCTGAAAATTTTATCAGGGGAAAATATTTAAAGAAAATTTTGTCTCCAAACAGACTTGTCGGAATTATTGGTCAAAGGGGTGTTGGTAAAACAACATTGCTTTTGCAATATCTTAAAACAAATTTTAGTATGAGCGAGTTCTTATACGTAAGTGCGGATGACATATATATCGCAGATACAACCCTTTATGATTTAGCGGATGAATTCTCAATCATTGGGGGAAAGATTATTGTATTCGATGAAATACATAAATATAAAAACTGGGCTCGGGAATTAAAAAATATTTATGACTCATTTCCTGAGATGATGATCAGGTTCAGTGGATCATCCATGCTGAATATTCTATATGAAAAATATGATTTAAGCAGAAGATGTGTAACCATTCATATGGAAACATTAAGTTTCCAAGAATTTCTTGAACTTAGTGAAAAAAAGATACTTGCACAATACTCCCTGGATGAAATCATTGAGAATGGTTCACAAATCAGTCTTGATCTTGCGCTTTCCGATACAAATTTATACAGCAGTTTTCTTGACTATTTAAAATATGGGGCTTATCCGTTTTTTATTGAGGACAGAGATGAATTTAAAACCAAGCTTTTTAACGCATTACAGAAGATCATCAATGAGGATATTCCTTCCTGCAATAAGATGGAATATGCTCATGTTTCAGTGTTTAAAAGGCTTGTTGCAAAGCTTATTGAATCTGGGGTGCCGTATAAGGTGAATATTGCAAGATTATCTAGGACATTAGGGGTTACGCCACCCACCCTAAATTCATATCTGGATATTCTGAATGACACGAAAATTTTTCGTTCCATTAAAAAATATTCAACTAAGATCTCCAGGAAACCTGAGAAACTGCTTTTTAATAATACGAATATTCTCTATACATTTGCTGAAGAATTTGGTGTTGAGGCCAATATCGGAACCGTGCATGAAACGTTTTTTGCCGGTTGTTTTCCCCAAATTTATTATTCAGATATTGGAGACTTCAGGGTTCAGGATATGATATTTGAAATCGGTGGAAGAAATAAGACGTTTAAGCAGATTCATGATGTAGAGAATAGTTATCTTGTTATTGATACAAACTATACCACGGACAGTCGAAAAATACCGCTCTGGTTATTTGGGTTAACAGCGTAGGCATTTGATTGATCCTACCCCGAAATTGTAGACACTCAGTTAAGCTACAGGTACCTTACAAAATAATTGATCGCATGAATTTGTGAGAGACATTCAATCAATCCCGCATAGATTCATGGTTCAATTTTTTTAATATTGTTTGTGCGTGTCGCTTTATCACCGGATCTACACGGGTTTGAATCATTGCAGATTCTCAAGCTTGATACACTGCTCGCTGCTGATCCGCGGTGATTCATGGACCATAGGTATTCCAATAGTTTTAATAATTTAACCGTTCGGTGAAGAAGCTTGACAACCAACAAATTTAACTGTACGGTGAAATTCAGTAGATAAATATTGTTTTTAACCGTACGGTTAATTCGAGGCTTGTATGAAAGAAAAAATAGGATATCCATATCGTGTCCGTCTAGTTAAATACCTTGGAAGCGCCATTCAAGATACCCGGAAAAGGAAAAAGATGAGGCAATCAGACTTAGCTGATATTACGGGCACAAGCGTGAAGTTCATCAGTGATGTAGAAAGAGGGAAAGAGACGATACAAATGGACAAGGTTTTTGTATTGCTTCGTGCTTTAGGTCTGAAACTATATGTGACCCCAGATTCGATTGAGACGGAAAAATGACAGATCGATTACAAGTTATATGGAATAAACGATTGGTCGGCACATTGGATCGTTACAAAAAAGGCAGAGTCGTATTTCAATATTCTCTAGATTGGATAAGAAATGAATCTGCGCCTGTTTCTCTTTCCCTTCCTTGCAGGAAAGAAAAATTTGCACCGGCTGTCAGCACAGCTTTTTTTGAAAACCTTCTTCCCGAAAGCGACACAAGAACTGTATTGGCGTTTCGTCACAGATTTGACAAAAAAGATACATTTTCCTTTTTAGAAAACTTTGGAGAAGATTGTGCGGGAGCACTTTCTATCGTACCTGAAGATCAGAAACCTGATTTCACCCCTGGCCAATATGAAAATATTACACATGAGTTGATAGTAACTCTCGATAGAATGCGGGTTGATCCGGAGAGATACAAATTATATCCGGAAATGAAACTGGCAAAACTATCCCTGGCCGGGGCACAGGACAAATTACCGGTTTATATTAAAGGAACTGAAGTTTATCTACCGAAAAATTCAGGCTCTGCAACTTCGCATATCATTAAACCCATTAATGCCGGCTTTACTGATATTCCAAGAAATGAAGCCTTTTGCATGGAACTGGCACAGCGATCCGGTTTCTCGATTCCAAATTCAAAAATCATGAAAATCGGTGGTCATGAATTGTTTGTAGTGGATCGATATGACCGCCAGGAAGTTAACAAAGAAATTGTTCGCATTCACCAAGAGGATTTTTGTCAGGCAATGGGGTATCCGGCTGAGCGAAAATATCAAGAGACCGGTGGGCCCGGATTTACAGAATGCAGAGAATTAATTGATGAATACTTGTCAAATGAAGGGGTAACGAACAGACTCCTATTTATACGTATGATGATTTTTAATTATATTATTGGTAACCATGATGCCCATGGTAAAAATTTTTCTATTTTACATAAAAATGGTTTTGAATTAGCTCCCTTTTATGACTTAGTCTCGACTCAGGTTTATCCTTTGAACAATAAGTTTGCAATGGCGATTGGGCGAACTTTCAGGCTCGATCGGATTAAAGATCATTCTTTTGAAATATTTGCCAAAGTCATGAATATACGATTTAGTCTATTGATATCATTAGCAAACGATATGTGCAGCGCTGTAAAAAAAGAACTGAATGGGTTAATAATGGAACATAAAAAACACTATGGTGAAGCTAAGATTTATGAAGATTTAAATGAAGTTATAAAATCAAACATGGCTCAGTTGCAACGTTTTTTCAGGTAGATCCACAGCACAAGTGCCTTCTCCTGAATCGTGAAGGGTGGAGATACTATTCAAACAAAAAAAATGCTGACGGATGATACCGCAGATTTTTATGATATTTTTAACAAAGCCTTTACCTGAGCCAGGCAGCCAGACAATGGAAGGGAAAATACCAATGAAATGGGGTTAGGGGCCTATCGTCAAACCTTGATTATTGTCTTATCAACTCATTAACGGAGAGAATATGAGCGATTATCATATTTCATTTATGGAAAAAAGTGACACCCAGGAATCAGCGAAGGTTCTTAGTATCGGTGTTTGTCAAGCAAGTTGTCGCCTAAATTAAATTTATTTTTTTGTAGTAATTTTCTTTAAAATACGCATTTAATTCGC
>Ga0233429_1004119_pt1 | contig 13157 bp, 9 predicted proteins | sample SI_118_April2016_3_FD_179879 | JGI IMG/M metagenome (GOLD analysis project Ga0233429, IMG submission 179879) | Seawater microbial communities from Saanich Inlet, British Columbia, Canada - SI_118_April2016_135_MG | ecosystem: Environmental > Aquatic > Marine > Inlet | place: Canada: British... | reverse complement strand
TGTCTGTCACCAGCAACATATGGGTAATGCCTCTGTTTTCCAAAAGGTCGGCCAATGAATGAACACTCCCTGCGCCTGTCAACAGCTCGGGGTTATCGAATTTAAGGATAAACGGTGCACCAACTTGCATGATGGCTTGTTTTCCACGCAGAGCTGCTTTCTGTAGTGTCCAAAACATAGTCCCCCTTATCGTTTAATATATAAATAAAGTCGTGTTTGACCTGGCAACTGTTTCAACAACTCCATTGTTTTCATCTCCTGTGCTTTCGCAGATACAGTAAAGTGATGATAGGGAAATCCATTTTTGATGTCAATCCGAGTTTTGGTCCTCTGCCCAAATTGAAAATTCAGCACTGTTGACCGGTTTAATCACATAACCGGACATTGCTGAGACATATTCTGATTTTCCAGAAGACGGTTTTTGTAAAGCGCCATAGCATTCTCCAGCATCTCACACGTATAAGTGGAGCGGGCTGGATCCGCTATGTTGATCTGGTAGGAACTTATAGGAACTGTCAGGTGTGGGAGTTCAGAAAGCTACTTCCGCTCAATGCTGCCGCTTAACTTCCCTCAAACACCACCAGAGGTGTGGCTCCAGCATGGTACTCAAAATGTTGTGAATAGTTAATGATATTGTCTTAAAAACTCAACAATGTCCGGTTAGGTTTTTGCAGAAAGCTGAGTGATGAAATCTGGATCGTGCTTATAAGGGTTTATTTGATTTTCTTTGTTTTGCGTAGCGAAAATAAGCCTTGTTTGAGCGAGGTAGGCGAGTTTGGCGGTTTTTCGTGAAGCAAGCTTAGAAAATCTTTAAATCCTTATGCGCAGAGACTGGTTTCATCACTCAGCTTTTGTTGTGCAAAAACCTAACCGGACATTGTTGTTAAAAACTGTATTTGAATTTAGCGTAGGCCTGATCATTTTCGGAAAATTGTCCAAAAAAGGAGCGTTCAGGCCCGGAAAAGAGATCGGCACCGACTGTGACGGTAAATGTATCTGTCATGCTGTAGGCTACTCCCGGACGGGCTATCCATGCTTCGTCGCCGGGGCTGAAAATAGCCAGCAACTCCGGCTTCAGGGTCTCATTCAGCAGATTGGCCTGGACCCGGATCGAGTAACTGGTCTGTACACCCCCTTCATATATAGCTTCATCGTAGTCCAGGATGATTTTCTGGACCCACTGGAAGGTGAACAAAAAATCCGCGACGGAATAGTCTGTTCCCAACATGTAGTGGAGAGTGTCCTTTTGGACCAGACTCTCCTCTGCTGTCGGATCAGCGGTGCTGTAGAATTTTCCCTCTGCGTAGGAGAACTCCCCTCGGGGAACGAAACTGCCAAAGGCGTTGGCAAAGGTGACACCCCAAAGTGGCAGGCGGTGATATTCCGGGGAGACATCCAGACTGAACGTCAGCGGGTTAAACACAATATGGCGGGCCGGCGCATCGTCCCAGACATTCAGGTAACTGAGGGACAGGTTCCAGCCAGCGACCAGCCCCGTAATCCGCAGGCCCGCTTCGCTGTTTTTAAAACCGGTCTTCGGTTTGTCCGGCTCAAAGAGCCGCACGGCTACACCCGCAGGCGGTTCAATGCGGTTAAAGGTCCATTCCCAATCCGAACCCGCCAACGCTTCACGGTCCGGCTCGAACACGGGAATCCAAAGCAGCTCTATACCCCAATCATCGATATAATAGTTGAATCTGGCCATCCAGATGGGGATGCGGCTCCTGGTGAAATCATCGAGAATAAAGTTGCGATAATCCTGGGGATTAACCACATCGGTAATTCTGAGGCCGATGGCCTCTCCCCAGACAACTTGTTGCTTGCCCAGCCGGATGTCCATGGAATCGAGCAGAATATCGAGGTAAAATTCGCGGAAGGTCTGATCTTCGGCCCTGTCAGCTGTCAGATTGCTGCGGTATTCATCCTGCACCACTGCGGAAAATTCATCCGGGTACATGTCGTACACCCCATCGTAGAAATTCCACAACTGCAGATAAAGCTCGCCCCAGTCGGAGAGGCTGCTTTTCAGCTCCAACTGCAGCAGATTCCGGAATTGGGAAAACCGGTCGGGCGAATTCAGGCGGTGGGCGGTCTGGTTTTCGAAGTAACCGCTGACGGAAACGTCCATGTCCGTCTCATCTGACTGGGCATATCCAGCCACCGGCAGCAGCATCAGAAACCCCAGGGTCGCGCCCAGCAGCGGTCTGATGCTATGCAGAATTTTTGCAGTCATCGGTTGCTCATTTGAATTTCAGGGGCCGTTTCAAGGTCCGTTCTGTAAAGACCCTGTCCTTCAGGCCGGTATTGACCCTTGTTTTTTTTATCTCGATCACAGTGCTGTGTCTGGTCAGATGGTTCTTCATCTCCCCCCTTTTCCAGGTCCAGATGCCCTTGATCGCCTGCCAGTCCATGGTCAATGTCTTCAGAAACCGACCTTTCCGGTCATAGAAATCAACTTTGCGGGTCAGCCAGTTTTCCTGATTCACCCAGGTTAGTTTTTTGCTGTACATCTCCCCTTTCTTTATGGGCACGCTTTCCACAACATAACAGTTCACGTTTTCGTAAAGTTCACTTTTGATCAATTTATGGGTGTCCTCCTCGATTTTCCGGTCGCCCATATCATCATAGGTAAAATCGGTTCCCATAAAGTAGTCATCTTTGTTCCCGGCAGCGATGCGGCGCACCTTTCTGAGGGCTGGCAGATACAGCCACTGATCGTCATCTCTGGTCTCATTTTCGTAACTCCAACCCAGAAACCCGGTGCCCTTCACGTCCGGTGGGGACTCGAAAAATGTGATCATCTTACTGTCAAATCCCTTTTCACCGTCGAAGTCCTTCCAGAACCGCACCGTGTTCCTGACCCTTTTCTGACCTCGCCTGTTTATCAACGTATAAACCGCCCTGGAGGACTGATCCTTCCCATCTTCCAGTTGGTCGGCTTTGGTCATGATCTCCAGTCCGGTGATCTCTGCGGCCTGAACGGATGCTGCCATCAATAACAGTAAGCCTGTCATCCCCAGCGCGATGGTCTTTTTTATACGAATAGTCATGGCTTGGTTGCTCCTTTGATCGGTGTTTGAATGAGAAAAGAAACTGTGGAAATTGTCCGCATCTGGTATAAACCCCTTTTTCATCCCCTGTTGCACCTTTTCCGTAAATTGGTTTATCTGCTTTTATAAATAAATTTAGGCTTAATAACGGTTAACAGGGCCGGCAGGATGGTCATGGCTGCCAGAAAGCAGGTAAACATGCTCAACGACACCAAGCCTCCCATCTGCTGATTGACCGGAAAATTGGAGGAGTACAGGACCATAAAACCGGCGATCACCCCCAGTGCATTAAAAACAATAGCCCGGCCGGTTGTTGCCATGGTGCGGGTCGTGGCCAGGCGGCTGTCATTCAATTGAGCGTTTTCCAAACGGTATTTGGAGAGATAGTGGATTGTATAGTCGATGCCCACCCCGATCACAATCCCGGAAGAAAGCGCCGTGGAAACATCGAGGGGGTATCCCAGCAGGGCCATAATTCCAAAATTCAGCAGCAGGGCGACGCTGATGGGAATGATATTGAAGATCCCGGCCACAACCGAACGAAACATAATCGCGGTGATCAGAAAAACCGCCAGAATGGAAAAAATGATACTGTTCATCTGGCCCCGGATCAGCAGATCCACCCAGATGTTGGAAGTATAGGCCCTTCCAGCCAGCTTGATCTTAACCTTATTCCCGGGGAAGTTTGTTGCGGCAAAGGCCTCAATCCGTTTGATAATGCGGGTGACGTCATCGGTATAATCCGACTTCATTTGCACCCAGATATTGGCCTGCCGGTAGTCGTAGTCGACCACATCATCAAAATCCTCCGGCCCGCCGGACATGGAGTACATGAAAAGATACTGCGCCACCAGTTCCTGGGAATCGGGGATGGTTTCAAACTCCTTACGGTCCTCATTCATCACCCGGTTCATCCGTTTCAGGTACTCCGCAATGGAACGGGTCCCCCCCACCAGATCCATCTTTTCCAGATCCGCCTGCAACTCATCAATCTTCCGGAGAATGGCGGGAGATTTGATATCGCCGGGATTGAGTCCTTCCACGACCACATACATGCTCATGGTGCCGTCAAACTTTTCGTTGAGAATTTCGTTGGCGATATAGACGTCGCTGGAGTGCTTGATCCCTTCCATCCAGGACGAGTTGGTCGAGATTCGCCACAAGCCGAACGTGGCCACAATGATGATGGCGCCAGTGGCCAGTATCACAAGCCGACGATGATCGAAAATCAGTCCGCCACTTTTGGATAGCCAGTGGGAGAAGAGCCCGTTGGCTGACGGTTGCGCGTCGTTCCCGGCCTTGATGCGGACCTTGACGTTAAATACGGTCAGGGCGGCTGGAATCATCAGCAGCGAGAACAGCATCGCAGCCAGTACGCCGACTGCGGTGAATATCCCGAAGTAACGGATCGGGACCATATAGGCCGTTACCAGGGATGAAAAACCGACGGCAGTGGTCAGGCCTGTCATCATCACTGGTTTCCAGATCTCATCCATGACCGCCAGAATCAACTGGCGTTTGTCCATCTTCGGAAACTGAATTCTATCCTGAAAATATTTGTTCAGAATATGAATGCCATAAGCCGTCCCCACCGCCATCAGGATCACGGGCATTTGCGTGGAGATGGTAAACAGCGGAATCCCACTGAGCGACATGATCCCCAGAGACCAGATCACACTGCCGATGACAACCAGTAACGGCAGAATAATACCACTCAGGCTCCTGAAGGTTAGAAACAGGACGATAATCACGACGACCATCACGATCGGCATCATCTTCTGCATATCCGCCGCCATGTACTCCCCAAATGTGACTTCCAGCACCGGCCTACCCGCCAGGTATATTTTTTCCGGGCCGCCCTTCTGCATCTCTTCCGCAATCAGGGTTTTGATATCCCTGTAGACCTGGGTGCGACTTTTTGCGTCGCTTTCCAGTTCCGCGTAAATGGCCGTAGCTGTGCCGTCCCTGGAAATGATCCCTCCCACAAACATGCCGTTATCATAGAGCTTGCGCCTCAACTCCTCAGTGCCTGCGGAATCGGTTGGCAACGTCTCCATGAATTTAGCGACCTCGAAACCGTTCTCTGTGCCCAGGATATTATCAATGGTCGACAGGCTGACCACATCGTCGTCGGTGATGGCGACGACCCCTTTCAGGGCAGCAATACTCTCAGTCAGACGTTTGACGAGCGCCAGGGTTCCCGGATTGAAGACGCCCCCTTGCTCTTCATTGACAATCCCAACGATCATGGCATCGCGAATCCCGAAAACATCTTCGACCTGATCATTGTAGAGGATGGCTGGATGCCCCTCGGGCATCATGGCATCTGAATCCGTTTCCATGGTGATATTCCCCATCCGGCTTCCCAGGAATCCTGTCATCAACAGTAGTATCAAGAGCACGGTCTTGGGATAGGTCGTAGTCCATTCAAAAATGGTTTTCATGTTTGGTTTCCCTCATCTGAATTACTTCCAATCGACTTGAAAAAGCAGGCAAGGTGTTGCTTCGCCTGTCCAGGTGGACAGGGATCGGTCGTCAGCAGACGGTTCCGCGCAGATCGTCAACGGAAGCAATCCCGTGACGGATCAGGTAGGCCTCAATCCCCTCGATGACACGAATGGCGGTGGAGGGATCGGTAAAATTGGCAGTCCCGACGGCAACGGCTGCAGCCCCGGCAATAATGAATTCTATGGCATCCTCGGGGCAGTTGATGCCGCCCATGCCAATGATGGGAATTGTGACAGCCCTGGCCGCTTCCCAGACCAGTTTGATGGCAATGGGTTTGATCGCGGGTCCCGAAAGTCCCCCGGTGCGATTGGCCAGTTCCGGCTTTCTGGTTTCGATATTGATCGCCATGGCCGGAAAGGAGTTCATGATGGAAATGGCGTCCGCCCCACGATCCTCCGCTGCTTTGGCAAAGAGAGCGATGTTGGAGACATTGGGCGCCAGTTTTGGAATAACCGGTTTAGCGGTTTTTCCCCGTACCTCTTCGATCACCCTGGAAAAGGCCTGCAGGTCTGTGCCGTACAGAGCACCTCCCTCTTTGATATTAGGGCAGGAGACGTTGACCTCAAAACCGGACACAACTGGTTCGGAAGAGAGCATTTCCACCACGCGGCCGTAGTCCGCCACGGTTTTCCCCCAGACGTTAACGATGACTGGCAGGTCGTATTGGCTTAAGAATTCAGCATATTTTTCGATAAACCCCTTGGCGCCGGGTCCGGGTAGACCGATGGCGTTCAGCATGCCGCTGCGGGTTTCAAAGGTGCGTGGCGTGGGATTTCCGGTATGGGGCTCCGCGCAGATTCCCTTGACGGTGATGGCGCCCAGTCGATTCAGGTCAACCAGCTCGGCGTATTCCGGTCCGTAGCCGAAGGTTCCGGAGGCCACCGTCACCGGGTTTTTCATTTTGATGCTGCCGATGTTGACCGTCATCTTCGGCCTGATCTCACTCATCCCAAACAATCTCCGTTGAATCAAAAACAGGTCCTTCTTTACAGCACCGCGCCCATTGCCAACTGCTTTCCGTCGCTCTCTTTTTAATCACGCAGGTCAGGCAGGCCCCCATGCCACACGCCATATGGCGATCCATGGAAAGCCATGCTTTATATCCTCCGGTTGCGGCTCGGTCACCAAACGCACGCAGCATGCCCTCGGGACCGCAGGCGAAGAGCTCAATCCGGGGAGTCCCGTCGGATGAAGAGGGGCGTTCAGCCAGCCAGCGGTCAAAACTGTCGGTCACCAGCCCGCGATTTCCCAGCGACCCGTCTTCGGTGGCCACACGAACCTCCCAACCCAGGGCCTCAAATTCATCTACGCAGAGGATATCGACTCCACTCCGACCGCCAAAAAAAACAACCCCTTTTTGAGAAAGGGCCTGCGCCTGCAGATACAGAGCAGCTGCGCCGTATCCACCGCCAATCAATACCGGCGTCAGCTCCTCCTGATTGTCGGGAAAGCCGTTGCCAAGCGGACCGATGATGTCAACCTTTTCACCGGGTGCCAGGCCCTGCATGGCTGCGGTACCTTTGCCGACGACTTTGTACAGAATCGTGACGGACTGCTTGTCAGCCTTGTAAACACTGAAGGGGCGCCGCAGAACCGCGTCGTTAAGGTGGGGTACCAGCAGCTCGATGAACTGTCCTGGACGAACAAGTGGACCGATCGCCGGTGCTGACAATTGCAGAACCCGGTAGTCTTGCTGTTGATCGTGATGGTTCAGTATCTCAGAGTCTTCCTGTATCATCTTTGGCGATGGTATCCAGTGTCTTTGACAATTCGCAATGGGGCACGGTTTGAAGTGTTGACTTGATTAATAGTTTTCCCCGGTTTGGAAAAAGATGTCAATCGCTTTTCCCCCCAAAGAGGGACATGTCATCCGGGACCTGCCCAATGTCATCCCGGACTTGATCCGGGATCCAGGAAGTCTGAAGAACAGAAAACGTCCGGATTTCGGTTCAAGGTCGGAAAAACAGACACTCCGAAACAGGGGTCAGGCTCCCTTGATAAAGTGCATGGTACTTAGGGCAATCCCCAGCTGGCCGGCGTAGTATAAATAAAGACTGAGCCGGTTGAGTTCAAAGGGTTTTTTGAATTTGTTGATGGCCAGCACAATGTCTGAGAGATAAAACAGTGCGGCACCCACAGCCAGCAGCCAAGCCTGGCTTGAATTGAAAAAAGGGCTCTCAAACGTCAGGAGGGCGCTGTTGAGCATGAGGCTGATGACTACCATATAGCATATCACCGGAATCTTCATGCCGCCCAGACCGGAATAGAGATAGGCAAAGATCGGCAGACCAACCAGAACAACGACGGCTATGCTGAGATACCCCTTGAAGACAAATCCGTTATAAATGACCAGGGTCACCCCATAAACGATATGCCCGATTAGAAACAGCACCAGTCCGATCAGAAAGGCTTTTTTCGAATCGTACATCAGGGCGACATCGCCGCCGAAACAGAAGATCATGCCCAGAAGAATGGCGGCTTTGAAAGGCAGATTTCCGTCATCGAAAAGCATGGAGATCAGGATAATGACCACCAGCAGTGTGGTAGACAGAGGTTTGAAGATGACCCGTTGTTGATGGTTCTCTTTAAATTCAGCCCTGATCAACATGGAAACGGTGATCAACAACAAAAAACTGATCCAGTATACAGCACTCATGTTTCTCCCTTAGGTAAACCCTTTTATATGACCAATATTCAAAAAATTCGTAACTATTCGGCTTGCACTCCGCCAAGGGGATCATGATCCCCTTGGCTCAGGCAATGTAGTGAATAGTTACAATTCCCCTTTTATAAGGGGCTAAAAGTATCTGGCATAACCTGTTTCAGCCGATTGTGGATTCAAGCGCCTCATCTGCCTGTAAACCCCTATTCAACCCCTTAGAATTAAGCGACATCCAAAAAAAAGGGTTGCAATTTTCGGCTGAACGGCGACAATTCAGAAACGACTACTATTTTCTCCTGCAGGTTGCGCGACTTCCTAGTGTGTAAAGTGGTTTCAGCTGTTTTGTCAAATCTTAGTTCAAGGATTACCGATGAAATTTCTGTGTTGGATCTTGATGCTGTTTTTCAGCTTGAATGCCGTGGCGGAAGAGATCGGCAGTGTTGATACTGTCTTCAAATTTATCGGCCCCAACCATAAGATCGTAGTTGAAGCGTTTGATGATCCCGTGATCGAAGGGGCGACCTGTTACCTGAGCCGAGCCAGAAAAGGGGGGATCAGTGGATCTCTCGGATTGGCTGAAGACCCCTCTGACGCTTCCATCACCTGCCGTCAGACAGGACTGATCAATCTGCCGGTGACTGTGCTTGAGGGAAAAAATGATGGTGAAACGGTCTTCAAAAAAAGTATCTCCCTGCTGTTTAAAACGATTCAGGTGGTCCGATTCTATGACAAGAAAAGAAATGTACTGATTTATCTGACATACAGTGATAAGCTGATTGAGGGTTCGCCTAAAAACAGTATCTCTACTATCGTCATCATGGACTGGGCGAAATTGACCAGATAATCATTCTTTAGGGAGCGTTTAAAAACAACTTCACATAATTATCTACAAAAGTCCTAAAATAACTGGACATTTTACACATAGAACGTGACAGCAACGCGATTCCCTTTCAGGCAACGTGTTTCTTTAATGCTAATGAGAAACACTTGATTAATGGGAATCACTTGAGTAATTTTTGAGCCGACCCTAAACCATTGCAGACGAGGAAAAATGAAAGATCTTCAACCTCACGAAATAGATGAAAAACGCAAGCTCCTGATGAAGGATGCGGTCGTCGAAATCACCGGACTTCTGCAGAAAGCGGAAAACCTGGACCCGGATGTCAGTGTGGCCACTGACTGGATCAACACTGTTTTTCAGGAAGCGGTGGACGTCAGCTCAGCCACACGGAAAGAACCCGACCCGGTTCCCTCACTGCAGCTGCCACCCGAGTTGAGCGAGGTGGTGATTGAAAGACTGATGGGCATCCTGGGGTACGCATTCGCTTTTGAGGATGGCGGGCTCTATTATCTCAGTGATGTGGGTACCGCTCTGGGATTTGAGCCAGCTGCGTTGAGAACGGGGCTGGACAGGAAATTCGAGTCGCTGCGGGACGAGTTTACCAAATTGCTGTTGCAAGAGCTGGACGCGACCCATCGTCACTGGTGTGCCATTATCATCCTCAAAACCATCCTGGCGGACGGGGTGATTCGCCCATCGGAAAAAGCCTATTTCAAGGTCATCAACACGCTGACCGGTGACGACCCCAAAACACCCGCCGAACTGATAGAGACCGCTGTGAAGATCGAGAAAATCCCCGATCTGAATCTGGACAAAGAGATTGTGCGCATCCTGATGTGGCATATCGTGGCCATTGCCATGTTCGATGGAGAGTATGTTGGCCAGGAGGCGCAATTTATCAAGGAGACGGCTCTGGCACTTCAGATCGATCCGACAAAGATTGACGAAATTATCCAACCGGTGGCCGCGACTTTCATGGTCATCCAGTCTTTGTTTCCCATGCCATGATTTCTGGAACAGACCTTTCCCCCCCTTTTGTGGCCGAATAATCTTTTTCGGCCTGCAGTCTGGCGACGACCTCTTGCGCCAGGATGATTTGTCAGAGGAGATATGAGCCGCTTTATTATTAAGTACAGAATTGCCCTGATCGTCCTGCTGTTATTGATAACGGTGCCCTTCGGGCTCAATATTCCAAAACTGACACGTGATGCCGGTATCTCGTCGTTGATACCGGACGATCACCCCGATTACGCCTTTTCCGGGGAGATGGAGGAGGTGTTCGGTGCGGTGGACCAGGTGGTGATCGGGATCTCATCCGCCAGGGGTATCTATACCAGAGAGGCTCTGACCGCCATTCGGGAGCTGACCGAGTTCAGTGAAAGCCTGGAGGAGATCGATCCGGACGACGTGATCAGCCTGACCAATATCGACGATATGCGGGGTAGCGACGGTGAACTGATTGTCGAGCCCATGATCGATGAGGATGCGCTGGAAAAGCTGGATGATGCCAGTATCAGCGATCTGCGGAAAAAGGTGCGGGGCAATCCGCTGTTCCGGGGGAAACTGGTCAGTGCCGATGAAAAAAGTGCAGTGCTGCTGGCAGGGGTTCTTTTTGAAATCTCCCTCAAAGAGGAGGTGCTGGCCTCCCTGAAAGTCAAATATCTGCAGAAAATCGCGGAACTGGCGCAGCGCTATCCGGACCTCCGCTTTCGCTTCTCCGGGCCGGCCATGTTAAAGGCCTACATCACCGAGTACATGCAGAAAGATCTGCAGCGGCTTTTCCCGCTGGCGATCCTGGTGGTGGCCATCATCATCCTCTTTCTTCTGCGCAGCTTTACCGGCATGCTGATGCCAATTCTGGTGACCCTGTTTGCCGTCGCCTGGACCTTCGGTCTTAAAGCGATCCTCGGCTCCCCCATCACCATCGTCGAAACGGCGATTCCCGTGGTCTTGATCGCCATCGGCTGTGCGGATGGGATTCACATCATGAGTGAGTTTTTTGGGCTTTACCACCGGGGCCTGCCGGCTAAAAAGGCAATTGAAGAAACACTGAGGCTGCTGGCCTTGCCCGTGGTGTTGACCTCTGTGACCACCAGCCTGGGTTTTTTGTCTCTCCTGACGGCACCCGGGGTCTCCATCAAAAATATGGGAGTCTTTCTGGCCTTCGGGGTGATGGTGGCGATGGTGTTTTCACTGCTGTTCATCCCCGCCCTGAGCTCGTTTTTTCGGAAACCCAAAAGCCGGCAGTCAGAGACTCCCGCTGCGGAGAGCCCATATCCGTCCGTCGATCTGACCCAATCCAGATTTTACCGTCTGACCCATCAGGCCGCCAGGCGGGTGATCCGGTTTAAGAAACTGATCGCCCTGGGGGCGTTGGGTATGTTGTGCTTCTCGATTCTGGGAATTGTCAATATCCAGGTCGAGTCGGATGAGGTGAGATATTTAAAGGCAGACAGCGATTTTCGCATGGCGACCGAGGCCATTCAGAACGATCTGGGCGGGATTACCAGCCTGGATATTATCATCGAGGGCAAGGATCAGGATTTTTTCAAACAGCCCGCGGTTCTCAAAGCGGTGGAGGGGCTGCAGCGTTTTTGTGAGGCGGACCCGCTGGTCAGCTACTCCCTCTCCCTGGTGGATTTGCTGAAACGGATCAATCTGGTCCTGCACGATAACGATCCGGCCTATGACCGGTTGGCGGAAGAGACCGAAACGGTTCGCTACAGCCGGATCGAAAAAGTCGCGGGCAAAGAGCAGCGGGTGGAGAAAACGGACCGTATCAGTGGTTTGCTCCAAAACGCCCAGTTTCTGCTGCTTTATGATATGAGCGGTGGAGAGGCCATCGATCAGTATGTGGATAAATCCTTTCGCCTCGGCCGGATTAATGTTCGCCTGCGGGATATGAGCAGCCGTGATCTGAAGAAGCTGCTTGCGAAAATTCAGCCCTATCTGGACGAACACTTTGCTGATAAAGCGACGGTTCGGTTTGCCAATCACTATCTGCGGGTGGTGATGATGGATTTGATCATTGACAGCCAGATTTACAGCCTGATCACCGTTCTGATCACCATTACTCTCCTCATGGCCCTCATCTTCCGTTCTCCGGTAGTGGGGATGATTACTGCGCTGCCGGTCTTCACGGCGGTGCTCTTTAATTTTGCCATCATGTGGCTCTTCGATGTGACCCTCAACGTCGGCACATCCATCATCGCCTCAGTGGGCATGGGGGTAGGGATCGATTACTCGATTCACTATTTCACCCGTTTCCGGCGGATTCTGGCCAGCGGTGAGGCCTATGACGAAGCACTGGTGAAAGCCGTGGCCGAAACATCCCGCGCGATTTTGTCCAACGCGTTCGCTGTCGGTCTTGGTTTTCTGGTGCTGCTCTTTTCGGAATATCTTGTCATCGCCAATGTCGGCTGGATCGTAGCCGTCTCAATGTTCACAACGGCCCTGGGCTCCCTGGTGGTGCTGCCGGCGCTCCTTTCGATCATTCGGCCGGCGGTGAAGTTGTAAGGAGCCCTCCTCACCATCACTCCGGCTGCTGCAGCACTTCAAATCCCCGCAGCCGGTTCAAGGCAAAGGCCAGTTCAAAACGTCTGAACTGGGCATGGTGGCCTGAAATCCGGTCTGAAAGGATATCCAGCCCTTGCGCCTCAATATCTCCGATGACACGCTCAACAACCTTTCTGAGCGAGGTCTTCCCATCCATGTACTGTCTGGCGTAATCCAGCGCCTGGGCGATGGTTTTGGTCTGGGTCAGCTCGATGATCTGTTCGACATCTGTCAGGTCAACCGTCTTGCCGCCGAAGACAAAGCGGTAGATCTCTTTGGCATAGATGCTTTTTTTACCAAAATCATTAACCGGGCTGACGCTTTCGCCCAGCGGGTTGCGCTGTTTGGGGGAAATCGGGTAGTCACTGTCTTCAGCAGTCCTTTTACCTGGAGATGCCAGGGCGATCTGCCGGGTTTTTTCGGTGACGTCATAGGCCTGGTAACGGATCATCTGAATTACCTGGTCCGAGACCTCAAAATAATCGCCGGCGCCACCCAGTACCAGGATGGTGGAGATCCCTTTTTCCAGGTAAAGCTGCCT
>Ga0233429_1004112_pt1 | contig 13168 bp, 16 predicted proteins | sample SI_118_April2016_3_FD_179879 | JGI IMG/M metagenome (GOLD analysis project Ga0233429, IMG submission 179879) | Seawater microbial communities from Saanich Inlet, British Columbia, Canada - SI_118_April2016_135_MG | ecosystem: Environmental > Aquatic > Marine > Inlet | place: Canada: British... | reverse complement strand
CTTCAGTGGTACTTCTTCGTCACAGCCGGGATAGGATAAATGAGATAAAAAGTGCCTCATACATTCGAGGCGAGCTCGTTTTTTATCGTCAGAGCGCACCACCGTCCATGTTGCATCGGCCGTATGAGTATAGAAGAACATTGCTTCTTTTGCTTCTGAGTAATCGTCCCAGCGATCGAGGGATTCAATATCGATTGGGCTGAGTTTCCATTGTTTTAAAGGATCTGTTTGTCGCGAATGGAAACGGCGCAATTGTTCATCTCGGCTTACTGAGAACCAATATTTAAAAAGCATGATACCGCTGCGGACCAGCATGCGTTCGAAATCGGGCACTTGACGCATAAATTCCATGTATTCTGCCGGCGAGCAAAAATCCATGACTTTCTCCACACCGGCTCGGTTATACCAGGAACGATCAAAGAATACGAGTTCGCCGCTGGTTGGTAAATTCTCGACATAGCGTTGAAAATACCATTGGCCAAGTTCTTCATTATTGGGTTTTTCTAGTGCAACTACGCGCGATCCACGAGGATTTAAATGCTCTGTGAATCGCTTGATGGTACCTCCTTTACCGGCTGCGTCACGCCCTTCAAAAATACAAAGTATTCGTTGTCCCGTGTCTTTGACCCAATTCTGAACTTTAAGTAATTCAATTTGTAATTCTTGCTTTCGTGCTTCGTAATTTGAACGACGCAGGCGGCGCTTATAGGGATAATTCGCTGGCAAAGGCGCATTGCGGCCTCTTAATTCAACCCGTTCGTGCAACAATAACGCCTGACTTTTATGGTCAACATTCTCAATGTTGGTAGGGAGTGTCGCCGGCTCGACCAGCGCCTTCTTCCGGCCCGATGATTTTTTCTTTTTAGCAACATTCTTGAGCTTGCCGACATTAGATTTCGTACCATTCTTCGATTTGAGAGAACTTTTGCGCGTTGACTTTGGGGGCTTAGACTTGGCCCCGTTTTTTGAACGAGTCGCTTCTTTAGCTTTGACCGGCTGCACTGGACGCCCACTGTTTATTTTGGCCGAATCTCTCTTGCGCGAGCTCGGCTTTGTATTGCCTGATTTTTTTCTAACATTACTATTCAAAACAGCATCGGCCATTGCGTATTTTCCTTCCTCAGTTGCTTTAAAACTCAATCGATTGACCGCTAGAATCAAATAAAACTGATATAGTTGTCATTGATCCACATCAAAGATTTCACACTAACTTAATGCAAAATCACCCAAACGTTGGCGAGAGGCTCTCGCGGCATTAAACCAGCATTATTTTCCAACAACGGAGACAATAATGAACGAAATAATCAAGATTAAGGGTGTTGGCCCCGTTTTAGCTAAAGCCTTCACGAAAAAAGGTTTTGGCAATATTGAGAAAATTGCTGATGGCAAAGTGGCCGATCTTGCGACAGTTTCCGGTGTGAGTGAAATGCGTGCCAAAGAGCTTATCAAGGCTGCTAAATTGTTGCTCAAAAATCTTGCTTTAACCGAAGCTGCCAGAAAAGCAAAGCCTGAAAAAAGCGCTGATAAATCGGCTGCTAAAAGCAAGAAAAAAAAGAAAAAGGCCAAACTTGAAAAGAAGGAGAAAAAAATAAAAAAGAAAGAGAAGAAAAATAAGAAGAAGAATAAAAAGAAAAAAAAGAAAAAATAGCAATTCGATTTTTTTAATATTGTCTTCTTGAAATAATTTCGGATCGCATCTAGCTCAAAGATAATGGCTAAAGTAGATATTATAGAACAGTCCGGCGTCATCGCTTACGGCAAAAACGAGGGCAAACTATCCATCGTGTTGGTCACCTCAAAGGGGTCCAAACGTTGGGTGGTGCCCAAGGGTCATATTGAGCCATATTTGACGGCAAAGGACTCTGCTGAAAAAGAGGCGTTTGAAGAAGCTGGAATTGAAGGTGTGGTGTCGGACGTGGCGGTGGGATTTTTCGACTACATAAAACAAGATCAAGAAAACTCAAATGTTTATCGCGTTTCACTTTTCCCAATGAAAACACAACGGCTCTTGAAAGATTGGCCGGAAGCAAATCTCCGGACGCGCCAATGGATGACAATTCCCCAAGCCATCGAAGCGGTTAACGAAGACAAACTTAAATTATTGTTGAAAGAATTTGGCGAAGAAATGGCTCAGAGTTGTCATGTCTTCGACCACGATGCCAATTCCTTGGAACCTGTCGCTGCAGCAATAATTCCGTAGATTAAAAAATTATGGAATAAAATTGTATATTTGAGACCCACACTTTTTTAAATCTCAAGACGTGAAGCTCTCCACGCTCTCCTAATTCCTCCTAACCTCCTTGTTGGGGAAGGCGGGGCAGGGATGTGATCCCGGGGAATCCCAACAAAATAGTAGCCAATTCCTTGAAAACCCTCTAATAATGCCGCCGCCCAACAATATTTGTGTGAGTTAAGCTTGTGTTATCGAATGACAAACTCGTTTTGGCGCTCCCCAAAGGCCGCATTCTTGAAGAAGTGATGCCGTTGGTGACGCGCGCCGGCATCGAACCCGAAGCGGCGTTTGATGATTCGTCTTCGCGTAAATTGCGCTTTTCGACGAACCATCCAAACCTCGATATAGTGCGGGTTCGAAGCTTTGACGTGGCCACCTTTATTGCATTTGGGGCCGCGCATTTTGGCGTGGCGGGTCAGGACGTGCTGATGGAGTTTGATAGCCCGGAGATTTATGCGCCAATCGATCTCGATATCGGGCATTGCCGCATCATGGTGGCAGAGCCTGCTGACATGGCGCCGGATGATAACCCCCAACGTTGGAGCCACATCCGGGTCGCAACCAAATATCCGGAGATTACCCGAACCCACTTTGCTGCGCGCGGTGTGCAGGCGGAATGCATCAAGCTTAATGGCGCGATGGAAATTGCGCCGTCGATGGGGCTGTGTAGCCGTATAGTTGATTTGGTATCGACCGGCTCAACCTTAAAAGCCAATGGCCTGGTTGAGGTCGAGGAGATTGCCAAGATTACCTCGCGCCTCGCGGTCAACCGCACGGCGCTCAAAACGCGCTCTGATGAGATGAGCCATTGGATCGAGAGTTTCCGTGAGGCCGTCAATGCCGTCGCGGCTTAAATCCATAAACAGCAGCTTCGCGATAGATTTTGACACTTTCCTAAATATCAAACGCGAAGCTCAAATCGATGTCGAGGCTGTCGTCGCCGACATCGTAGCAGATATCCGCACCCGCGGTGATGCGGCGCTTTTGGAATACACTACCAAGTTTGATCGCTTCGAGCTTACGGCTGCGACAATTCGTGTGACGCCCGAAGAAATTGCTGGCGCGATCAAGGAATGCAGCGCCCAGCAATTGGATGCGCTCAGCTTGGCGGCCGGCCGGATTAAAGCATTTCATGAAAAACAGCTGCCGGAAGATCTGTCATACCAGGACCAGGATGGTGTGCAGCTTGGTCTTAGATGGAGCCCAGTGGACGCGGTTGGCATGTATGTACCAGGCGGGCTGGCGTCCTACCCCTCATCGGTTTTGATGAACGCAATCCCCGCCAAAGTTGCTGGTTGTAAGCGCTTGGTGATGGTGGTGCCGACGCCGGACGGTGAGGTCAATCCGCTGGTCCTGGCGGCAGCGAGTTTGGCCGATGTTGATGAGATTTACCGTGTAGGCGGTGCGCAAGCCGTGGCAGCGCTGGCCTTTGGCACCGAGAGTATAGCCCCGGTCGATAAAATCGTCGGTCCCGGCAACGCCTATGTGGCGACGGCCAAGCGCCAAGTGTTCGGTGTCGTTGGCATTGATATGATTGCCGGACCGTCTGAGATACTCGTGGTTGCCGATAATAAAAATGATCCAAGCTGGATTGCCGCTGATCTGTTGTCGCAGGCCGAGCACGATTCATCTGCCCAAGCGATCCTGATAACCGATGATGAAGATTTCGCCGATGCTGTCGTGCGGGCAGTTGATGTTCATTTGCAGAAACTACCCCGCAGCGAAATTGCCGGTCAAAGTTGGCGGGACTTTGGTGCGGTCATCACGGTCGAGCTCATGGAGCATGCAACGGTTTTGATCGATCGCCTTGCACCCGAACACCTAGAGCTTGCGATAGATGCGCCGGAAGCCTTTGCTGGCAAGCTGAGCCATGCCGGTGCGATCTTTTTGGGCCGTCATACCCCGGAAGCACTTGGCGATTACATTGGCGGGCCGAACCACGTCTTGCCGACCGGTCGCTCTGCTAGGTTTTCTTCCGGTCTCGGAGTCTTGGACTTTATGAAACGCACGACCCTGCTGGGCGTCGATGCCCAATCCATTCAAGCAATTGGTCCCGCGGCGGTAACTTTGGCTGAAGCCGAAGGCCTGCATGCACATGCCCTTTCTGTTGCGCTACGATTAGCCGACAGTGAAACGGCTGCTGAGTAGATGCCATGGATGAACGTCGTCGTATCGTAAATGTATTCTTAGACGAAAAAACCGTTGGCCGCCGCAGCCCGGAGATCGAGCACGACCGCGCGGTCGCGATTTTCGATTTGCTGGAAGAAAACTATTTTGCCCCCACCAATGGTGAGCTCGGACCTTTTACACTGCATTTAGGTTTGGAGGAAAACCGGCTGCACGTTGATGTGCGCGACGAGTCAGATTTGGAGATTTTCGATTTTAATTTGCCGTTGTCGAACTTCCGCTCGGTTATCAAAGATTATTTCCTTATTTGCGAAAGCTATTACGAAGCGATCAAGGCGGCTAGTCCATCCAAGATTGAGGCGCTCGATATGGGTCGGCGGGGACTTCACAACGAGGGCTCGGAAATTCTAAGCGAGCGTCTGAAAGTGCATGTCGAGGTCGATTTTGATACCGCGCGACAGCTTTTTACCCTGCTTTGTGTGTTGCATATTAGGTAGCCGGATATGGCCGATGCGATCAACCTTCCTTCATCGGTGTTGTTCGCCTGCACCATGAACTCGATCCGTTCTGTAATGGCGGAAGGCATTCTAAAAAAGCTGCACGGGGATCGGATTTATGTTGATTCAGTCGGAGTCAGAGCTGGTGAACAAGACGGCTTTATGGTCGAAGTGATGGCGGAGATCGATATTGATCTCTCAAATCATCAGTCAAAAACATTCGCTACGCTCGAAGATACCTCTTTCGATATGATTATTTCTTTGTCGCCCGAGGCGCAGCACTCTGCGGTTGAACTCACCAGATGGATGTCGTGTGAAGTGGTCTATTGGCCGACCTTCGATCCTGACGCCATTCGGGGTAGACGCGAGGCCAGACTGGACGGATTCCGCCAAATTCGGGATGATATCTACCAAAAAATAGCAGCGAAATTTCCACCAATTTAGCTGTTTGCCGATAACTCGGCCATTTTTCTTGGCAATTTCTTAGGGATTTCATGAAAGAATCTGGCCAGATTTTAGGAAAATGACTTGACCACAAGGGTCTCTAGCCCCTATTTCATTGCGCCTGATTAAAAAAAATGGTGAACGATGGCTAAAGAAGAATTATTGGAGTTTGAAGGCACAGTCATGGAACTGCTGCCCAATGCGATGTTCCGGGTTACGCTGGACAACGACCACGAGATTCTTGCCCATACGGCAGGAAAGATGCGCAAACACCGCATTCGGGTCTTGGCAGGTGATCGGGTAAACGTCGAAATGACTCCGTATGATCTGACCAAAGGTCGCATCACATTCCGTTTTAAATAGCGTCCAAACATTGATTCTCAAACTGGCAAAGGAGAATTCCGATGCCGGATACAGCTTCTCCGGATTTTATACTCGCTTCAGCCTCGCCCCGTCGGGTCGATTTGCTGCGCCAGATCGGTATTGTACCGGACCAGATTATCCCAGCCGATATTGATGAAACTCCGCTAAAATCTGAACGCCCGCGCCAATTGGTTGCCCGGCTAGCTGAGCAAAAAGTTACGGCAATTGCGAAAGATCATCCGGGCAGCTTTATTTTGGCGGCAGATACCGTGGTTGCCTGCGGGCGGCGCATTATGCCCAAGGCCGACACAGTGGAGGAAGCGCGGAAATTCCTAGAGCTTCTCTCCGGTCGCCGGCATCGGGTAATCGGTGGGCTCGCGATTATCTCGCCAGAGGGCGAAATGCGCGGCCGTGTCGTTGAGACGGCAGTTGCGTTTAAAAATATTTCACCAAAAGAATTAGATACCTATCTGGCCGAGGATGAATGGCAAGGCAAAGCCGGCGCCTATGCCATTCAAGGTTTGGCAGCGAAGTTTGTGCGCCAGCTCAACGGCTCATATAGCAATGTTGTCGGCTTGGCGCTGTTTGAGACCTCACAATTGTTAAACGGGCTCGGCTATGAATGAAGCTTCCCGCCCGGAAGTTTTCATCAATCATGCACCGGGCGAAACTCGCTTGGCCGTTACGGCAACCGGCAGACTGGTTGATCTGGTCATTGCCCGCGATACCGAAACTAACCTGCTCGGCAATATTTATTTGGGCCGGGTTCAGAAAGTCATCGCTGGTCTAAACGCAGCGTTTGTTGAAATTGGTCAAGCCGACGCAGGCTTTCTCGCCGGTAATGACGGCCAGATATTTAACCCGGATACAGAAAAACCAAAACCGATCAAAGCGCTCTATAAAGAAGGCGATTTGGTGGTTGTTCAGGTCACGCGAGAACCCTCGCCGGGTAAAGGGGCGAAGCTGACCACGCGGCTTGATCTGGCAGGGAGTAATCTCGTTTTGACGGCGTTTCGACCGGGTGTGTCAATTTCGAGAAGCATTACAGATGCCGGCGCGCGGGATCATTTGCAAGCCGCCTTGGCAGAGAATGAGAGCGGGGAACATGGTCTGATTGTCCGAACCAAAGCTCAAGGGGTTTCGGAGGAAAGGCTCCGACAAGAAGCGGACGCTCTGTTTGATCAAATAGCCGCCATTGAAGCGCTGCAAAAAACTCAAAAAACGCCGGGGTGTCTGCATGAAGTTGCCGGGCCGATTTTACGCTATTTGATGGGGGCAGAGCGTGCCAGTTTGCAGCGCATTGTCGTTGATAATCGGGTGTTGCTAAAAAAACTTGCCGATACCGTGCCCGAACTCGAAGATTTATTTGAACTCGCCGAAGATCTGGTGGCGCTATTTGAAACCTACGATTTAGACCACCAAGTAGACGCGTTGTTTCAGGCGCAGGCGGCACTACCGTCAGGGGGCAGCTTGATCATTGAGGAAACCGCAGCCTTGGTGGCGATAGATGTCGATAGCGGGGCGCATCAGCGGGATAGTGACCCTGAGGCGTTTGCCGTCGCGGTGAACCAAGAGGCGGCAAGCGAAATTGCTCGCCAAGTTGCGCTTCGGAATCTCTCTGGCCAGATCGTAATTGATTTTCTGCCGATGAAGCGCAAAGGCTCGCGTGAAAAAATTCAGGAAACGCTCTCTGCCGCGCTGAGTGGCAGCGGCAAATGCAACATCTTCGGCTTCTCGCGGCTGGGGCTATTGGAAATGACCCGCCAGCGAAACGGCGAAAGTCTCACGGCCCGCTTCTTGTCTAAAAGCGCAGCAGCAAAGACTGCCCCATCAATTGCCATTGAGATGATCCGCGCTGTTCTTCGCGAACTTGACCGCAATCCTGGAAAAATGCTCACCGTTGAGTGTGGACCGATTATATATGCTGTTCTGGCAGATGAGATGCCGGGAAATTGGCAGGACCTGCTTGAACGTACCGGCCCAATTGTCGTATTAGAACAAACGCAGACTTTGTCCGGCACTCAGTTTGATATTCGGGTAAACTAGTTGAGGCTTCAAGATGGCGACCAGCAAACCGCCTAATAATAACGGTAAACGGAAATGCCCAAACTGCGATCAGCCGACCGTGCCGAAGTTTCGTCCCTTCTGTTCGGCACGCTGCTCCCAGCTCGATCTGGCGAATTGGTTTAATGAAGACTACAGCGTGCCGGTCGTTGAAACCGATGATTTTGATGAAGACGATTATCCGGATGAGGAACGCTAACCTCAAAGTGTAGTCACGCTTTATTGATACAGAGTTTACCGCCCACCAATTGTTCCTTTATCTGAAATAGCGTAATTCTGCCTTTGTCTGAACTCACTCAAAGGGCAGCACGTGGATTCTCTCCTCGCCATGGAAGCGACAGATCAATGGTCGTCTGAGCTTGATATTGATTGGCGCTTGCCCATTTGCTACCCGTTTTGGTTCAGGAGGCGCACCTACATCAAGGTCATCAGCCAGTTTTATCACGGGGAGCGAGCGACGCAGCGGGTTTGTCAGAAACTGCTGTCGATGATTGATGATCCTCAAGCGCGGGCCTTTATCACCCATCAATTGGCCGAAGAGCAAAAACATGAAATGGTTTTTGCACGATATGTCCACCGCATGGGCGAGATTGCGCCGATGGAACCGGCGATGGAGAAAGCGCTGGAAGGAAGTCTCGCTTGGACGGGCCACCCGATCGGCCTGATCGTCTCCTTTCACATAATTTTTGAAGGTGGTGCCGTGCTGTTGCTGGATCGTTTGGTGCGGCGGTTTCCCTGCCCGCTTTTTCGCAGCCTCAATGCCAAGATTATCGCCGATGAGGCGCGCCACATCGCCTTTGGTAAGAAATATGTGAGGGATCATGTGGCGGAACTTTCAGATTTAGAGCGCCGGGCCATTTTTTCTCATGTCGCCAAACTGTGGCTCGACTGCGCTAAAGCGGCAGAGAGCCGATACAGCTGGCCCGTGGCTCTAGTCACGCGCCTGGGTGCGAACTGGTTGGCCGAAAATTGGCAGCGTCAGAGGCGACAACTAATCACCAATGGACTGATCAGTCTAAGCGAAGCAAATGAAATTGAGAAAAAGCTAATATGATCTCCATTATTATTCCGACCTTTAATGAAGCGGAAAATTTACGGCGGGTGTTAGATCAGCTTTCGAGCCAATCTCCGCCGCCGCAAATCATCATTGCCGATGGTGGCAGCTCAGACGCGACTTTGGCAATTGCCGCCGAGTATAATGCTCATATTGTGTCTGCTCCCAAAGGCCGGGGGCGACAGCTCGAAGCGGGAGCATTATTGGCCCAGGGTAGCATTCTGTTCTTTCTACATGCCGATTGTCAGTTTCCGGCGGGTGGCCTTCAAGCCATCCAACGCCATCTCGACGATCAGCGCGATTGTGTCGGTGGAAATTTCCGTCTCCATTTTGATGGCGAGAGTAACTTTGCTCAGTGGCTGACACGTTTCTATGGCTGGATCAGAGAACGCGGCCTCTATTATGGCGATTCTGGAATATTTGTGCGGCGCGATGTTTATTTACGGCTTGGCGGCATGCGCCCATTAGACCTGATGGAAGATTATGATTTCTCCCGGCGCCTGGAGAAAGCCGGCCAGACCGTTTGCGTCACGCAGCCAGCACTGACAACGTCTTCGCGCAAATTTGAAGGCAAGTGGGGTCCTGCCATAGTCTGGGGTTGGCTCAAGATTCATGCACTTTATTACTTAGGCGTTTCGCCCAAAAAATTGGCGAGCGCCTATTACGGCAAAGGCTAAGACACGAATTAAAAAAAATTACGATATGTCTCGTTATATCGAAAAAAATCCCCAAATAAATAAAAGTAGATAATTTCTTTAATAAAAAATAATTTAATTAGGGAATATTTTTAAAATGACGGCGACGGACAAAATTGACGACCAAATTGATTCTGAGTTTATCGAAGAAGCCATAGATACCTTATCAACCTTAGAAATTACCGCAAATAGCATGCGGGGAAGTTCCGGGTCCAAGACGGAGGCGGTCAGCTCGCTCCAAGATCAATGTGCAGCTCTGCAAAAGCTTAGCCATTGGGCTAACCAGCCCCTTATCGATCTCGCTGTTCGTCGCCTTATAGAATATATTTTGGATTTGGACGCGCCGACTGACCGACAATTGGATGATATAGACGCCTTCATAGACGTTTTACGAGGTATTCTCGAAGACGATATCGAAAAGACAACCGATCAAGCCGAGTTTATCCGATCCTTGCCGGTCCGACGCCCGGTTGATTTGGACGACCTTAGTCATCTGGACATTGAAATTCTATTGGTCGATCCGCAACGGTCCTCAGCGCGTATCTTTTCACGCGAGCTTGTTAGTTGTGGCTATCGGGTAACCACCTGCCAGCGTTCTTTTGAAGCTTTGGAGTTAAGCGTTAGAATCAAGCCCGACATGGTCATCGCTTCGGCAATGTTGGATGACATTAGCGGGGTTGAGCTTGGTTGTTCTCTGGCGGCAATGGAAAGTACGGCTTTAATTCCCTTTGCAATTTTGACCAGTTTTAATAAAAGCCACGCCTCGCTGAAAAATCTACCGGTCAATTCCTGTGTACTTAAAAAAGGTGACAGCTTTGGCGATGATATCGCCGATGCGTTGGAAAAATTCGGCATTGCTTGATTTGGGGTTTAGGTGATTTTGATCCGGTTTCACACACGGAGTTTTGATCTTTATTGATGATCTGGAGCCTTGGCGAGCTAGGGTGCTGAGTATCTAATGGGATTAAGAATTCAAGCTTTTGAAAGTATTCCCGATCATGTCGTCAAATGTTGCAAGTTCTTCGTCTAAATCTCCTTCTAAATCCCCGGGATTTGAGAAACATCCCGGCTATATGGTTCATATCGAAAAGTCCCCGCGCCGGGTGCGCGTGGAATGGGCAGGTGAGGTCATTGCCGATAGCACGGACACGCTGTTGGTACGGGAAAGCAATCATGTGCCGGTCTACTATTTCGCCCGTGATGCGGTGCGGATGGATCTCCTCAGCAAGACCGAGCAGTCGACATATTGTCCATTTAAAAGTCAGGCATCCTATTGGTCGATCAATGTCGGTGGTGAGTCTTTGGCAGACGCGGTCTGGAGCTATGAAGCGCCTTTTGAAGAAGTCTCTGAGCTTAAAGATTATTTTGCCTTTTATTGGAACAAAATGGATCGCTGGCTCGAAGAGGATGAGGAAATTTATGTTCATCCGCGCGATCCTTATAAACGTGTTGATGCCATTAAAAGCTCGCGCAACGTTCGGGTTGAACTGGGCGGCGAAACCATTGCTGAAAGCAGTGATGCGACTTTTGTGTTCGAGACCGGCATGCCGATCCGCTACTACCTGCCGATGGATGACGTCAAAATGGAAATGCTGATCCGCTCGGATACCTCGACCAGATGCCCATATAAAGGCCAAGCTTTCTATTGGTCGGTCAATGCCGGAGGGCATGTCTACGACGATATTGTCTGGGGATATCGCGATCCATTACCAGAAGCGCCCAAGCTGAAAAATCAGCTGTGCTTTTTTAATGAAAATGTTGATGCCATCTATATTGACGGCGAGGCGGAAGCTAAAATCGAGAGCAAGTGGTCAAAGTATCTTGCAGAAACCTTGGACGGCCCGGAACATATCGTATAAGCCTCTCTAGAAGAAAAAGGGGCGAATAGGCAATGTTCAAGGCAGCAATTTTAGACGATTATCAGAACGCAGCACCAGGTTTGGCGGATTGGGACCAACTCGGCGGTCAAGTCGAGTTCACTTTTTTTAACGATCATTTGGAAAATGAAGACGAGATCGCTGATCGGCTCCGGGAATTCGAAATTGTCCTGATGAACCGGGAACGCACGCCGTTCTTGAAATCTCAATTGGATAAACTCCCTAATCTTAAGCTTTTGCTGACCAGTGGCGCGCGGAACTTCTCAATCGATGTTGCGGCAGCTCAGGCCAATGGTGTGATCGTTTGCGGCACCGATATGGTGAGCTATCCGACGCCTGAGTTAACCTGGGGGCTTATTTTAAGTCTGGCCCGCAATATTCATCATGAAGACCGTCTGCTGCGCGAGGGCGGCTTTTGGCAAACAACCGTTGGCCTGGGTTTGCAAGGGCGCGTGCTTGGCGTTGTCGGGCTCGGTCGTTTGGGGATGCCCGTTGCTAAAATAGGGCAGGCATTCGGCATGGAAATCATTGCCTGGAGTCCTAATTTGACTAAAGAGCGTGCGGGTGAAGTTGGTGTTAAGTCAGTCACCAAGGAAGAGCTGTTTTCCGCCGCTGATTTTATCACCCTTCATATGCCGCTGAGTGATCGTTCGCGCGGAATTGTCGGTGCTGACGATATCGCTTTAATGAAACCAACCAGCTATCTGATTAATACATCGCGCGGCCCTCTGGTCGATGAAGCAGCGCTTATTTTCGCGCTAAAGAGCAGTAAAATTGCGGGTGCCGGTCTCGACGTTTTTGATGTTGAGCCGCTACCTTTGGACCATGCCTTCCGCGGCCTGGAAAATACAGTTCTGACGCCGCATCTTGGTTATGTTGTCGAAGACAATTACCGGGCAAGCTTTGCCCAGATGATCGAGAACATTGAGGCCTGGATCAAAGGCTCGCCAAGCCGTGAGATGCTAATATAATCTGGTGCTAATCCAATTCAGGTGGTTCTAGCGCCGTCCAATTGTCAGCCAAGCTAAGTGGCGTATCGGTTTTTCCCTGGAGCTCTTCGAAGGAGAGGCCTTTGGCTATTTCCCGGACGACAAAGCTTTTGTCGATCACATCAATCACGGCAAGATCAGTAAAAACCGTTTTAACAACGCCGTAGCCGGTCTGCGGATAGGTGCATTCCTGCATCAACTTCGACTCGCCCGATTTTGTGCAGTGATCCATCATGACAAAAATTTGTTTTGCGCCAACTGCCAAATCCATCGCACCGCCGACCCCCGGAGGTTTAGTGGTGTCCAAGGTTGCCCAATTGGCGAGGTCACCGTTTTCGGCAACTTGATAGGAGCCCAGGACACAGATATCAATGTGGCCGCCGCGGATCATGGCAAAGGAATCGGTGTGATGAAAATAGCTGCCGCCCGGCAGCAGTGTCACCGGCTTTTTGCCGGCATTAATGAGATTGCCATCTTCCTGGCCGGGTTCGGGGGCAGACCCCATTCCGAGAATGCCGTTTTCGCTATGGAAAACGATCTCGCGTCCTTCCGGGATGTAATTGGCGACCATTTCGGGACTGCCAATACCGAGATTAACATAGCTGCCTTCTTCAATTTCCTGCGCGATGCGCCAGGCAACTTGTTTTCTAGTGAGGCCGATTTTTTCCAGTGTCTCTGTCATTGTGATTATCCAACTTTCCGGTTAGCTGATTTATTATGCACGAAGACGCGGTCAACAAAAATACCCGGTGTGACAATAAGTTCCGGGTCAAGCTCACCAAGTTCTACGATTTCATCGACCTGCACAATCGTCGTGGTTGCGGC
>Ga0233429_1004099_pt1 | contig 13189 bp, 10 predicted proteins | sample SI_118_April2016_3_FD_179879 | JGI IMG/M metagenome (GOLD analysis project Ga0233429, IMG submission 179879) | Seawater microbial communities from Saanich Inlet, British Columbia, Canada - SI_118_April2016_135_MG | ecosystem: Environmental > Aquatic > Marine > Inlet | place: Canada: British... | reverse complement strand
CATACAGCTATTTAGCCCCTTAGAATTCGCTTCTCTTTGGGTAGGTCTAATGCCGAGGTGCTTTCATTGTATACTTCATACATATCAGTGCCAATTTGTCCTACGATAGCACACGAATCTATATTAACCCAAAACAGTTCTTGCGGATTGCCAGACATCATAGTTGGTATTAATTGTGGTCCATCTGCACCCATCCCGACACTTAATGGTTTACTCAGTCCTAGTGCAACCCCGAAATTATTAGTATTGCCATCATCTTTGACTAAAGTTGCATCACCAATAGTTTCTACTTTTGCGATTACTTCTTCACCACTATTTAATTTAAAACAGTAAACCTCACCCTCTTCAAATTTAATCATATTAACTCCGCTACTTTGCTTTCAATTGCTGTTCTAGCCATTCCACGCAATCCAGTAAATCCACCTTCTACTAGTATGTTATCACCTACGTAAAATTGCGGCACAGATTTGTGTCCTTTCTGTATTATAAAATCCTTTGCAATCATATCTTCTTCAATATTAATATCTGTATATTTGATATTGTGACTTTCTAATAACTTCTTTGCTTGCACACAATGTGGACAAGTTGTTTTACTATATACTATTACCATTTTTTCTCCTGTTTACGTTAATTTTTTTTACTAATATTCCTTCCGATATGTACTCTTCCGTGACCAACACCGTATTATTGGCACTTGGTTCATTAGTAAAATACAATTGATATGCATCATCAATGTCATTAGAAATCTTATTTCCGGTGGTCATATTTATTACAGCTACATTGTACACGCTAGCAATTCTATGCCACAACTTCTTGCCATCCAATGTCTGTTCAAAATCACTCATTAAGTTCATCTTTTCAACATTCTTAATGGAATCATATGTCAACAACCCTAATCCTTTGCTTTTATACGTAGGTTTAATTTGAACACCATGTATTTGGATATAACTTGCTGTTCTTGTATTTTGCAGTGATGCTCCTACCATACATATAACATCTGTTGTACTGCATAAAAAATATTCAATATACCCAGCTGTTATTCTTTTATATAACGAATACTCGATGCTATCTGGATTTGATAGCACAGGGTTTCCTATTAGGTTAGATGTGTTTTTTACATCATCAATCGTCATAGTATGTAATTCATCAAGGTTTATCCCTGATGTATTTGTTTGTGCTATCTCAACTACTTTCATTAATTTTTCCTTTTACTCAAATAACTCATTGAATGTATTCCTTTCTCTTTCTACTATATTAACCTCACCATCAGCTGATAAGTCAAAATCATCAGATGATGCTATTCTTGCCTTGGCAATCTGAAAATATTGTTCATCTAATTCAATACCAATGAATTTAAATCCCCCAAGTTTTGCTGCTAATCCAGATGAACCACTCCCCATAAATGGATCTAATGTTATACCATTCTTCGGTGTCACCATTCTTTGTAAGTATATCATCAATTTAATTGGTTTAACAGTTGGATGTGGATTTCTACTCATTTGGTGATTTGCAATATTACCTTCACTTCTCTCAAAATCACCCCCGTCAAACTTAGAATTCACTACTTCTTCGAATGCATCCAATCCGTGATTTCTTTCAGATTTAGAGGTTTTAGCACAATAGAAAAACCTTGATGCACCACCTTTATCACCATAATTCGCATTTGAATTATAATATTGTTCTTTATTTCCGAAAAAACTAGACACATCGGCAGTAGTTGGATTTATATCCTTGCCAGATGATAATACCCCACTCTGTTCATCCATTATTCTCACTGGGCATCCAGGATGGCAATTGTATTCTTCTACGGTTTCATTTCCATCCTCATCACCATATTTTTGCATTGCGATCCGACCATACTCCCCATAACAGGTGGCATTCTCACCTCCGGTGTGGCTAGGTTCATTGTCAGTAATCGACCCACTCTTATTTTTAATTTTTTTAACACCTATACATTCGCAATCTGGGTGATGCGACAAAATTACGTTAGATGGGAATCTGCCTTTTGGATCAGCATCAGCATATATAGTTGGTTTCATCCCTGAGTTATCATTAGTCCATACATTTTCATCATTGCGTGGTTTTCTGTTAGTAGTTTTCCGTTCCCCAGATAAATTTACTGGGCCAACTCTACTCTCATCAATATTGATCCCACCTGTTCCATATTCTAACACATTCTCAACCACTGTTCCTATCAATGGTTTTCTTGCCATGCAAATTGGTTCCATTGCTGGTTTCAAGTTGGTTCCCCAACCAACGAATTGCTGTGCTTCATCACTAGATGCTTTAGTTACGGTAGGAACATATTCTCTTCCATTATCCTTAATCCATGAACCAGTCTTATCTTGATCTGCACCAGGTATCATTCGTTTTACGGCTCGACCTTCAAACACCACTTCTTGTTCATGCCCTAATTTTTTATCAATCGCTTTGCTAATATTCTGGCTTTTTGGAAATCCAGACCCAAAATTCCAAGAAATCAAGTTTCTTATCTCAAATCCAGCATCCTCGATCCTAACTGCCATTCTATGATATGTGCGAGTGCTACTAAATGACAATATGTGTCCACCAGGCTTCAATACCCGCAAACATTCTTCAAAAATCTCTTGTCTAGGAACATCATAATCCCATGTATTGCCCATAAAACCGCTTGCTGATGTTTTCCCACTATTCTTAGCAGCACTTAACCCATACGGTGGGTCTGTGACAATGCTATCCACACTATTCTCATCCATTGCCTTTAATACACCAAGGCAATCACCATTATGTAAATCTATGTCCATCATATCTCCCAGTGATTAATTAATGAATCTATAATACCACATCCAAGTTGAAAGTTCATCCTCTTAATTTTAAAACTTATCATTGGAACTTGTTGCAACCATTGTTCGGTGGCTGAACCAACGTGTCATAAGTCATCTAAGTCAAAATCCTCATCTTTGCTTGAATCTATAGCAGCAACATAATTAACAGATTCAATCTCTTGCGGTGCAGATTTTACATGTGAAGAATCTAAATAGTTATCTATCCAAGGCACTGGATTGCTACCAAATACAATACCAAGTTTCGTATGGTCTAATCCAATATTAATCATCCGAACCGCAAAGATATAAGTCATATAATCTTTAAGGATAGTCTCATTCATGCCAATAAGTGGACATCCTTTGCTAAATAAGTATTCAATCCAAGCCATTTCCTCGTTATATGCAGTTCGGAATAGATCATATACTTCTTCATCCATTTCCTTTGCAATCTCAACAAACCCCTCAGATTTATCTTCACGAAGCATTTTGATAATTTTTTGGAATATATTAAGATGAATCATTTCATCACGAGCAATCAATTTGAAGATATTTGATGAACCAGGGAACAACTTGGTTGGCTGTTCACTAAATGACCAGTTTGTAACAAATGTACTAAAGAATCTGATACCCTCAAACATATTCAACACAATGGCAGATTTATATATTGCCTTTTTAACATCAGTCTCCGTGATCTCAGGAAATGGCTTATCTAATCCATTATCGGTACATGTTTTATTTGCATCCATCTTATCAAATACTGCGGTAGCACTATCAAAACTTGCCAAAATCGAGGTTGCACGTTTTTGAACTTGTTCATCATGTATAATATTATCAATAAATACATCAACATCATTGTAAATTGCACGAACCATTTCAGTATATGATTCAGAATTACCAGTAACAGCCACCTTACCGTTGAGTCTAGTAATGATGTATGAGCTTGGAACAGTTACACAATATATATTGCCTTCGTAATGTGCCTTAGTTTTCTGAACTGTTCTGCCGGTTACATAATCCCGATCAACAATTGATACTTGGTAATAATCTTTACTTCGTTCCCCTAGATCCTCACCATTAAACCCAGTGGTTTTTGATTTATATATGGTTGATCGCTTACCACACAATACTATAATAGCATGAACTTTATTAACAGCATCAACATTAGTATTATTATAAACTTTAGTTCCTTCTTTTCTAACACACCCATCCCACAACACAAGGTTATCTAAAAATTCACTACACCATCTATGCGACACATGTTCCAAGTTAACCCATTCAAAGGTTTTATCAATATCAAAATCAATCCAAACATAAAAATCGGTATACCCCTCTTTGGTATTATTTTCATTCACTGTGTGTCTAAACCCATGCAATAATTCCCGAAGTTGTTCCTTTTTTCTTGATTTCTTAAAATGAAATCTAATACAAGTTCCATCTTTCGTAATATTTCCACCATTTACCAATGTTCCATCTGCTTGGTAGGCAATTGCCATCTTCTCATTTGGAGTTAGATAATGAGTTGACCCAACCTTATATCCAGATACAGGCAATTTATGATTAGTAACTGACGTGTCTTCTGCAAATTCCACACGTAATGCATCATCATTATACCTATCAAAATATAAAATTCTATGATTTGGGGTAACCTGTTGTAAATAGTGTCCTTGTTCAAATGTATACATGTCCCCAGAATATTCAGATTGAATAATATCAAGCGGCGGAGTAAATGTTATAGAACCATCTTCTTCATAATTAGCAACTTTGGTATCATTATCTACATCTCTAAAGTCTTTAAATCCTTCCGCAGTCAAAACCTCAGTGCCCTCCACACAACAATGCAATAATTCGTTATTCTGATGATTGGTGATATACAATTCCCATTCGGGATTATTTGATATACCACCATTATTAAATAGTTGCAATGGTGCTCTACCTGCACAACTATCCAATGTGATTGCAAACTTCAACCCAGCTTCATAGATATGCTGCCCAGCCTCGTCTAAACTATCAAAATCTCGCTTTTCATTTGATAAATCAATTTCAAATTTTGACCAATTGCCAATCGTTCGCATCTCTTCTGCATAATCCATTATCCAGGGGTATTTCGGATCATGAAATGTTTGAATATTTCTATTGCAACTATTCTCACCTAAAAATAAATTTGTATTTTTTGATACTACTGTGTCACCTAAATTAAAAATTTTACAACTCATGTTATTCTCCACTATTTAATGTAAACCAAACTTCCACAATCCCACACCCTATCATACCCATTAACCAACATATTATCATATTCCGACATAGTTGAATCAAACACCCTAACCAACTTGTTCAATTTATGTTTCTGATATTTATTCCTTGACTCTAACTTACTATCCACCAAATATCTATAATTTGGTGGCGATTCATGACTTTTCTTCATTCCTACGGCATCATATCCTTTGCCATCAGAATATCGTCTATCCGCATAACTAACCATATTATCAGGACATCTGGCTAATAATTTACTTAACCCACCAACTACAGTTATCCCTGTTTTAGTAGCACTACGAATCAATTCATATTCAATAGCTTTATCATATCTCGACTTCCCAACAATAACCATTTGCATCAATTCATCATTATAGTACAACCCCAACTTAATACCACCGCCTCGGAATCCACTCAAATGATTCTGCACCATGAAATCCCTACTTTCGTCCATTGAAACCTCACGCACCACACATTTTCTCGCAAACACTCTATGAGTCAACCCCAATTTAGATAAAATCATACTCTTCCAGATATTTTGCTTGATTGGATCATTCCATTCATTTTCGTAAATATGAAGAAGCTGAATTCCTCTCTCCTCACATCCTCTAGTTTTTGCCAAATGGTATGTTCTATCTTTGCCTTTCCCCTCTGTATGCCAATATATACCATTATATTCTATTGCTAATTTGTACTCTGGCAAAAATATATCAAGTTCCTTGCCACCCAAACATGTCCTATCATTATGCAATACTGGATGAAAAATATGTTCTTTAAGAAACTCAATAATTTCAATCTCCGCAATAGAATTCATGTACCGTAAATCTACACCTGCCCGGTTTAAATGAACAATAACATTGGATTGCGAAACACCCAATATTTGCGAAACCATTGCACAATTCGTATGCTTATTATATAACTCTATCGCTTCATCTATATCAAATAATGTAGGCAAATGATCAAAACTATCTCTATATTTCTTACTCTTGGTGAAAAATTCACTCCCATATCTATCCAAACATGTTTCTTTTGCTTTCTGTTTGAACTCTTCTGTTTGTGTATATGATTCACTCCCGTATCTATCTAAGCAAGTTTCTTTTGCTTTCTGTTTAACTATCGGACTCTGTGATGTTGCACCATACCCATATTTTGTAATATTTGTATTTTTAACACGGGTTTTAAACTCTTCTGTTTGTGTGTATGACTCATTTCCATATCTATCTAAGCAAGTTTCTTTTGCCTGTTTCCTATTGTTATAGTGTATATCACCATACAACAGTTCTTTGGTTTCTCTCTGTTTATCTTTCGTGTAATATGTCCCACAGGATAATGAACAAAACTCATAAAAATTTTTAGTATGATCATTCCAATTAGTAATATCATTTCCACACTTGCATTTGGGGAATCTATCAATATTTTTTAATATCATATGGACACGCATATAAAACTTCACATCACCAAGAAACGAGGTCGAATTAACAATAACATCATAATACTCTATAAGACCATGATTAGTAAACCAATCAAGGTGTGTTCTCTTCGGATTTAATGTTCCACTTTTAGTAAGTAATGTATTATTAATAAATGTTGTTAAATTGCACATCCACCCGACCCACACCCAGACACAACTGTATCTGATTTATTTTCTTTATCCCTTGTGCGAATATAATACAAACTCTTTAACGAATACTTGTATGCTGTCAAAATATCACGCTTAACACGGTTCGAATCCAACACCCTATTTGGAATTTTAGTTAAGTCGTACCATTGGTTAACACTAATCCCTTGGTCAATAAATTTATTGATGACAGCAATCAATTTCAAGTATTCACTAGAATCATTATTCGGCATCTCCCATGCTTTCATATAGTATTTCTCTTTTTCGAAATCTGGTACCAACGATTTTACTGTATAACTAGCACTCTCAAATGTATCAGTAATTGATTGTATTGGATCTACCCCTTGGGTGCTATTACTGACCAGGCTTGAACTTGCGGTTGGCGGAATTGCTGATAAAGCTGTGTTTCTTATACCATATTTCAGTAAATCTTTTCGTAAACCTTCCCAATCACATAACAGATTATTAGCAATCAAACTATCTATATTTTTATTGTATGTGTCAATTGGCAAAACACCATCAGAATACAAAGACTGTTTATAGTATTCACACGGACCTCTTTCTTTTGCTAAACTAACCGATGCCTTAATTAACCCATATTGGAAACGTTCTGCCCAGCGATGTGTTAATTCTTTCGCTTTTTGTGTTCCCAACCGTGCTTCATGTTTCGCTAAAAAATGGGCAAAATCAGAAATACCAATACCCAAGAAACGATACCCTTTGGTCGGATATTTAGTTGCATCCATTGGATAATCCTGTATATCAATCAAATTATCAAGAAATCTCACCATTAAACTGGTTAAGGTATCTATCCTAGTAATATTTGTCAATTTACCAAAATTCACACATCCAAGGATACATAATGATATCATACCATCATTCAAATCATAATCTGTGATGTTTTCAAAGTCAGTTTGTTTAAGACCATCAAATTTCATAGCCCTAGTTGGAAGGAATATTTCGGAGCAATTATGAACTAGTATACCATTGGCATAAAAGTTATGTGTCTCCTCAACTGTAATATCATATACCGGAATTTGTTTGTTTAGTTTTCTAATTTTTAGCATTGTTCTCTTTCCTTGGTGAATACTACATTACCACAATCCCACAATCTCCTGTATGAATTGTTAAACATGTTTTGACTTTCTGTTAAATTCGCATCGTAATCTTCCAATAATGCGACCAACTTATGTTTTTGATACTTGTTTCTACTTTCTAACCGCACTTGGTTTTTTGCAATATAGAAGTAATTAGGCAAACTGTTGCCCATATTATTAAATCCCAGCTTTGTGTATAAATCTCCACGACTCCATCTTCTATTGGCGTATGTTATTATACTATATTGCTTCATCTTAGTCAACAACTTTGATGCTCCACCAACCACATGCACACCCTTCATAGAACAGTAGCGAATTAATTCATAATCGTATTTCTTGTTAAACCGTGGTTTTGAGAATGTCATTACCGCTACGATAGTATCATCATATTCTAATCCATACGAAATACTTGTCCCAATGCCACCTTGTAAATGATTATCATCGCAGAAATTCCTTGCGACCAACGATGTTATCTTAACAGCGTTGGTTTTACGCCCATATATTGTTGTATTCTTCCCTAATTTACCATTTATCACCGACTTCCATATTTCTTGTTTTGTGGGATTTTCCCATTCATTGCTAAAAATGTGCAACAAATGTATACTTTGGCGTTCACATTCTACCGTTTTGCGTAAATGCATTGATTTATCTTCAATCATCGCATTGTTTGGAAATGTTTTACCAAAACTATGCCAAACAATACCATTGTATTCGATTGCTAACTTGTTATCTGGTAAATATATATCTAATTCTTTCCCATCCAATATTGTCCGATCATTCCGAACTAGGTTATGTCCTTGTAAGAATTCAACTAGTTCCCTCTCAGCCGAACTAGAATTTGTTATTTTTATTCCATGCTTTCTTAGATATACTGACACCGTTGAGTGTGCTACTCCGATGATACTTGCAATTTTGGTTGCACTTTCGTACTCACCGTAAAGTTTCTCCAATACATTCTTATTTTCTAATATATCATAGGTAGTTGAATCTGTCCGCGACCGCCATACATTACTATCACCATAACGTTTTATATTCGTCTCGGTGCGTTTCTTTTTAACATCTGCAGATTTTGCTGAACATTGCAAAGAACAATATGTTGGATAGCCCAGCTTAAATGTTACTATTTTGTGTAGTCTGACACCACAATGGTGACAAACAGCACCATCGATCCCGTGGTATACATTATAACATTCCGTTGCAGAAACATCATATAGGCACATTTTACCTTGTGATAACTTTCCGTTCGGCAATATAAATTCAGTCGCTATTAGTTCTTTCGTAATTGAATGACTCTTATTCTTGTTTATGATGACCTGTTTGCTACATCGAGAAGAACATGTTGCCCGAAATCCTTTCCTAAAACTAACAAACCGGGTATAATCACCACACAATTCACATTTCCCCTTTTCTGCCATCTCATGGAATACCATATATAGCTCCATTGGTGTGGATTCTATTCCAAACCGCTTCATATTCACAGGGCTAAGTCTACCATCAACTGTTAGTAAATTATCATCAATGAACTTCTTAGTTAATATGCAATTCATCGCTTTCAACAAGATCACTGGCTTTCACATACCCATTATTCTTAGTATATACCATATGATCGCCAGTACAGACTAGTCGTTGTCCAGTAGCCTCATCCTCAATTTCAAAAACGTCCGCCAATTTATGTGTTTGCGCAAATGCCGTTATTTGTCGATACTCATCTTCTTCATTGGTTATATTATAACTTAATACTTCAATATTATTATATTCCTGTTCTGTTATGTTATCCAACTGATCAATTCGAATTGTCTCATTAACGATATTATTGAGTGCATTGGTATACCGTACAGAAATCATTGTGTCTCCTGCCACACACAAATTAGTTTGGGTAATTCGTTCCTTAAACATCCCCTGTTTATTAATATTATCAATAAAATGAATGTATATTCTTCCAGTTCCCACTCTCTCTTTAACGAGTTTATCAAATATCTCTTTTGCTGGGAATACTTCTTTTCGAATTCCACGCTTTTTCTCATACATCACATACGCTTCATCAAACTTATCAGTATCACCATAGAATTCAAATAGATCTGGAACTTCTTCCGCACTAAACAGGGTAAAGTTTTCCTTTTTTAAGACACGATCAATAAAAATAGATGTCAAACCAATACTATAATCAATAAACCTTGCCCTGGTGGTATTACTCCCTTGGTTATTTTTGTACTCCAGAATGTCCATGATTTCAAAGTTAAATATAGGATAATTGACTACAGTAGCACCCGATCGTAATGCATTCTGTGTAAATTGTTTTGATGTCGCTTCGATTGATTTCAGTATAGGCAATGCACCAGTATGTTTTACTGTATTATTTTTTACGGGTGCAAGAATAGAACGCACATTCCCCATATCAATACCAATTCCAGCGCGTTGTGAAGTCATCAGTGATAATGCATACTCTGTGCTAAGAATACTCTCAGTAGAGTCTCCCATCTTGATCTTACAACAGGAACTAAACATTTTTAATTGAGTTCTTACACCAGAAATGATTGGAGTTGGTAATGAAATTTCATCATTTTTTAATGCAGTATAGAACTCTATAATAAGTTTTCTTCTATTTTTCTCGGTTGCAAAAATGACCATTGGAATTATCATGAATGTTTCTTGTGGCATCTCCAATAGAATATCAGTTTTGGAATCTTTAATTAAATATTTTGATTCCATTTGAACAATTGATGCATATCCACGATTAAAATTATTATCATAATCTAAGAAATCACCAAAATCACTTATTTCGGCTTCTGTATAATTCTCTAGTAATTCTGGGCTATACAATCCAGAATTAACATTCTTTGTAATATATTCTAAAAATGGTGGTATTTTTCCACTTCCCCCATATACTTGCCTGCGCATATCAGTTACTAATAATCGACCAGCAAAGATATCATAATCTGGGGTATCCACGGAGATCATTTCTGCGGCTGATTTAATCAAGGTGTGCTGAATATCAACTGTCTTGATTTTATTGACAATCTTAATTTCTGCTTTGATTGCTGTGTCAGAAACCGACACATTTAATCCATCGGAACACCACTCCAACATCCTATGGATTTTGTCATAATTTAATAACTCAAGACTTCCATCACGCTTTTTTACATAAATTTCATTAACTGTTGTCATCGATCACCTTCATTATTAGATTGTCCTATATTTACCATTCTAACAGAAACGCCACCGTTTTTCAAGTTATAAAAATTATAAATAACTCACTGAATAGCTAATTGACCCATTTTCATCATTATTCGTTGATGTATAGTTTACTGTAACACTATTGACAGATTGGGTTGCAGTTAATGCGATGCCAGTCGGTGAGTTTTCCCACCCATCATCAACGAACATCATATCACTTGATCCGGTTAATCCGGCAGTAATTTTCAATGTGCCGGACTTGACTGCATTGCCACGTGTTATTAAATAATCAACTTTAAATGACTTTGAATTCAAAAAAGATATAGTCATTAACGGCATCACGGCTGATGAATTATCATTCAGTTGGTAACTTTTTCCATTCTCACGATAATATGTGCCTATTTGCATCGGGTGTGCTAAATCAGACGTACTATAATTAGAGTTACCATAATTCACGTTAGTTCTTGGGTATAATCCGCTATCCGAATCAGGTCGTTGAAACATATCACCATAACTAATATTATCATAATCATTAAAATCAACTATTGAGGCACTTGGATTGCCAATATCTTGGAATCCATTGGCAATATCATAGAATATATTAAATGCACTAATATTTAATTTACAATCACCAACTTCTACCCCTTGTGCGAATATATTATCAAACATATTTTGCACAATCCTAACGCCAGTAGGTCCACCATTTACTGGCGTTATACCTAATGCGACACCTTTGTATAAAGTATCAAATTTGGAGTTAGATATAGTTATTCCACGGCAAGCATCATTAATGTGAATCCCGTATGTGCAATTGGTGATCGTACATTTATCTAATGTGATAAGATTGGATATAATGGCATTTGTGCTTTTTACACGCACCGCAGCAATATTATCAGTTGCATGGTTTAAATCAGTGATTGCTAAGTTACCTTTAAGGGTTACGCTATCAAAATAACTCTCAGTGACATCTTCAAAATACACCAAATCTATATTAACTAACGATTCGATAGTTAAACTACTAATTTCAATGTTCCTCGGTGCTATTGAATTATTATTGCCTATATTAGCATCTACTTGGTGTTTGCTATCAGAGGTTCTTAATACGCAATCTACTGTATCTGCACCACTGTATCTGATAACTGTGCTATTCATACCTTCCCCCCATATTTTAGCATACGGTGGGATTTTAATGGTATCGGTGACTTTATAGACACCTGCTGGAAAATACAAACTACGTCTTGTCTCTGGGTTTACTTCCCTGCAAAACAGTTGGAAAAATGCACGATTAATAGCATTGGTATCATCGGCTTCACCATCACCAATCGCACCGAAGTCTTTAATACTAACGATATCATCAAACTTTGTTTGCATTGTCCTAGTAACAGGACTAGTAGTGGTAGCCCCAGTTCGCGCTACATATCCAGCTGATTCACCCTTAAAGGTATATGTTTTAGCTAATGCTAATATATCACTAAATTCAGTTAGCACCTGTGTATTGCCTAATGCTGGTGCACCATCCTCTAGTTTTCCATTACCGATATACAATCTTCGTTCATCTAATGCCCAACCCAATTCTGCACCAGATAGTTGTGGTAAATCTGTGTCCAATCCGTTGCGATGTGTAATCTTTGATATTTGTGTAATTGCCATATTGTTTTAATCCGTGTTATTTAAGTATTTATACTATTTCACGATGGGTTATTCACATAATATTCTTCAACCCTCTGCCACCAAATCTTCCTACACTTATCGAATTCTTTACTCTCCACTACCCATTCTTGATACTGGGGGTTCACATACACCCCTGGTGATGGATTATCAGGTTTTACACACATAATAATTACACCTCTATTAATATTAGTCTTGTATAATTCATTATGTGCTTCTGCATATGCGGTTAGTTGGATTTTATAATCGGCAACTCTGCTATCTGTTTTAGGTTTATTGGATTGTTTAAAATCCATAATAGCCGGGATACCTTTGTGTTCCCCTACTAGATCGGTTGCACCTGCATAGATATTTGGATAATACAAATCCACTTCCGCACCCCAATATTCGGTAATGTCTCCTAACCCCTTGTCTATAATTTCGGCAGCCATTATATGTGCTTCCTTGGCATAAGGGTTAGAACCTGCTTTCTTAATTTCACCATTTAATACATAACCTTCAAGATAGTTATGCATTCTGGTGCCACGATTGGCAGCTTCGTTGCATATAGCATCAGCTTTTGCTTTGCCTACTGCTTT
>Ga0233429_1004094_pt1 | contig 13210 bp, 10 predicted proteins | sample SI_118_April2016_3_FD_179879 | JGI IMG/M metagenome (GOLD analysis project Ga0233429, IMG submission 179879) | Seawater microbial communities from Saanich Inlet, British Columbia, Canada - SI_118_April2016_135_MG | ecosystem: Environmental > Aquatic > Marine > Inlet | place: Canada: British... | reverse complement strand
GAGCCACGCGCCACCGGATACATTGAGGGCCAGCCCAGACAGGTAGCCCCCTTCCTCTGACGCCAGAAATGCCGCCGTACGGGCAATATCAGCAGGTTGGGCGATTCGTCCCAGTGGCACCTGTGCCGCGTGATCGGCGATCAACTTTTGGCGATGCGTTTCCATATCAACCCCCTCAGGACGTAGACCCTCTGCCATTCCAGAGAGGCGCTCCGTTTCGGTCAGCCCCGGACAGATCGCATTGACCGTGATGGCGTGCTCGCCGAGTTCCTTGGCCATCACCTGCGTCAGACCGATGATAGCAAATTTGGAAGCACAATAGGCGCCATAACGTGCGATCCCCTCGCGACCTGCCGAGGAAGAGAGGTTGATGATGCGTCCACCTCCTGGACGCGACACCATGTGCCGTGCCGCTGCTTGTGAACACAGGAATGTCCCTTTCGCGTTGATCTCCTGAACCCTCTGCCACTCAGATTCGGGCAGATCCACGATGGGTACTCGATCGGGGCCCGCCGGTGCCCCCGCGTTGTTGACAAGGATGTCGACCCGACCGAAGCGCTCCACACTATCCTCGACCATCTGTTGCACTTGTGCGGCGTCGCGGATATCGACCTGCAAAGCCACCGACGAAGTGCCCATCTGATCGATCTGCATCGCCACAGTGGCGAGACCACCCCACCCCTGGCTGCCCTCCAGCGTCACATCGGTGACGACGACATTCGCTCCCTCCTGGGCCAACCTGAGCGCAATCGCGCGGCCAATACCGTGTTCGCCGCCCGCACCGGTCACAATCGCCGTCTTGCCGCCAAGATCATACATCTATTCAGACATCCTGCGACGAAGTTCGCCCTGCGCCTCGTGAAATAGCCCGATCAATCGACCTCGCACGGCCTCATCTTTGAACACACCCATTTTTTGGGCCCACGTAATACCACCCTCCATGTGTGTCATCATGTATTCCCCATCCGTCTCCTCGAACGCGCAGCGCTTGCCGACGTCGATGTAGATGGGCGATGAGTGCGCCATGACGGGACCTGCATCGGTCGCGTAGGGTCCCCAGCAACGGGCGGCGACCCAACAGGATTTCTCTGTCTTGAGTTTTGTCGACAGTCGCAGGGTCCGATCTCCTTCGTCCGTCGTCTCGCGCTCGTGACGCACGCCATTGACAATCAACTCGACCGCCGTCAGGGGCCAGACACTGTTGGCGACAATCTCGATCTCGAGGGTTCCGCCATTACCGGGCAGGGAAATCTCATCCCCCATCTGGGCCCCCTCGACGCGCAGATCGATCATCGCCCCTGTGCTGGCGAAGGTGTTTCCACGCTTCACAGCCTGACACCAATTCTCGTAGGTAAATTCCTCACCGTCGGCGAGTTTGGCGTAGGTGCGCGACCCACCCAGAATGCGACCATTCGACATCTTATCCGTACCACCTACGATGGGCAATTTTTGTCCCACATTGAGCCAGCGATAGTAGCCTTTCTCGCCCTGGCCAAGTTGCTCGCCCTGCCAGACCCAGCACATTTCAGCTGCATCCGCATGTCCCATGACGATATTGGCGGCATTCTCAAAGTCCGGCACGGGTACGTGCGGCATAATGACCAGCCCCCCCTGCGCCTTACATGCCTCTGCCCAGTCTGCCATCAGTGTCTGTACCTCGCCACCGACCCAGTCTTCCTGCGGGCCACCGGTGCAGATGGGCGCCACCAGTTCGCTCAGCCCAAGCAGAGAGATGTGGCCGAGAACGTGCTGACGATTCTCCTGACTCACCCAGACGAGATGGTCGTCACTCGAAGTTGGCGACAGGCCTCCCGTGAACTCCTCCCAGCTTGTGAACAGACGCCCCCACTTGCTCGCCAGCAGATTTACCACATTCAGATCCTCGCCCGCTGCTTCGAGATGACTCGACTGGGACGAGAGAAAATGCACGTGTGTGTCGCCGGAGTAATACCCCTGTGCCTTCATATCGAATGCGCGTTTTGCCTTGAGCGTCAGATGCCGCTGCCCCGGCTTGATCTCAACCAACTGCCGCACGGGTTCGTACTCGAAACCGCGTACGACCTCAACGAAATTCGCCCCCCGTGGCATCTCGATCTGGCACGTGCCATCGATGTAGGCATACGGCACACCGTTGGTCTTGCAATCCCCCCCCATGTCTTCGAACCAGGCGATGTTCACATCCTGCTGGTGACCGTGGGGGGCCAGGTAGTTGCCCTGCTTCGAGCGAAAATGCACGCGGCAACCGACAGGTTTCCCCGTGTCCTCATCTTCGACGCGAACATGAACCCATTCGGTGCCGAGATGACCCACTACTTCGATCTGCACCGGCCCGTCCTTCGCCGTCCCCTCCGCAAGCACGTCACCCCAACGGAAGTCAGCCTTCTCTTCACCGGACCCGACACTCAGGGTGCCCCCCTCCGAACCATGCACTTCGACATGTCCGCCGGCGCGTCGTGTTTGCCCACCCCTGCCCCAGCCAGCCTCTTCGGTTTCGAGGAAATCTTCCTGAGGTTCGAACAGATCATCCTGATGAGCGATGACCCCTCTCTCCATCGTTACTTCCGGGGGGGCCTGCTCCCCCTCCACCGTGACAGCCAGCGTTTCTCTTGAGGGCCAGTGAAATGGATCTCCCTCTTCGTCGCACAATGTGATGGCCGCCAGGGCGATCGGTGTCTTACTCGTCGCTTCCACGACGATCTCTATCAGTGGTTTGTCCGGCGTCGGGTTCTGCCAATCGAAGAGCCACCAGCCACGCAGATCGTGTCCATTCGGGCCTTGCGGTGTCGGCTCGTCGGGACGTCCGAAGGAGGAATACACACCGACCTGCACCTGTCCGTAGGGGGCATGACGATCGTCGATTGGCACGGAGTGAAATGTTCGACAGTTGCGACACTCGAAGGGATGATGGCCCCAGGGAACGTCCGTGTCGTGTATCTGCCATCGACGTCGCAGGGGTTGCACGATCTGGCTGCCATCCTGGTAACGAATCACATAGTGCCCCAGGTCTTCACTCGCACCATCGAGGGTCGACCAACTTCCCTCTGTCGGCGCACAGGCATGCGCAAAGAGAATTCGCCGGGCGGCACCATCGACCTGGATCGTCACGCTGCGCTCAACCTTCTTCCCTGCATCGGCGACGACGATCAATCGTTTGTCTTGTTCTGCAGCAGCAAGACAAAAGGGTACGCCCCAGAACAAGGCGTCCCCCCCGGGGAGACCCGTCAAGGGCGTATTGTCGACATCCTCTCCTTGCCAAGGCCATAGATAGTCGTCACCAAGGGCAACATTGCCGCTGCCTGCGTTGAAGTGAGATGTTAGATCAAGAGGGACAAATGCGGACATAGTCGAGCTCCGTGGCATCACATGTATTTTTTGCGTTCAGCGAGGATACCCATCAAGACGAAGGCGCCAACTACCATAGGCGCCAGATAGAGATCACCGAAATATCTAAGCAGTCTCGCCACGGCGGATGCCCCGGCAACACTGAGCATGCCATAGCCTATGGCGCACAAAGCGATAAAGGCCCCCGTGCGAACGAAAAAATTCAATCCCCGGATTCGCTTCTTCACGAATCCGTTGATGTCGTCTCCATAGATCACCAAGATCGTTGTCGTAATCGCTGTTGAGATGGCGGCGAGATGGCCGGCGGCCCAACTCGACAGTGAGGCGGTGTATTGGATCAGTACTTCCGGCATGCTCTTGTTCAGCCTTCGTTCAGGTTGCTCAGCGTAGGTCGATGTCTTCGACATTCTCAGGAACCGGCAATGAATCCGGTGTCGGTTCAGCGACGATACGCCCCCACGAACTGAGCAGATCCATGTCGGCTTGCAGGCGCGCACTCTCCGCGCTCACAAAGGCTGGATCCCAGCCGTCGAATACTGCCCGCAGCAATTCGTCGCGAGTCTGTGTGTGCCCCGGGTCCTCGCCCAGATCATGCAATTCTCCGGGGTCCGCATCTAGATCGAAAAGGATCGGCGCTGTATCGTCGGCATATTTCGTCAGCTTCCATTTGCCGCGACGGATCATGCGGGAAGGTGCGTCATTGGGCGTCGACCCGTGCTCGGAATACGTCTCGCCTGGTCGATCTGGATCATCCTGTGATCGCAAGGTCTTCAACAGACTGTGACCATCGGCCTGCGGCAACGCCGGCGCCTGCATCAGATCGGTGAGCGTCACACCCAGATCCATCAAGTTGCATATCTCTCTCGATGACGAGCCAGGTGAAATCTCACCTGGCCAACGTGCGACCATCGGCACACCCACCGAACCCTCATAGTAGTTGCTCTTCCACCAGCATCCATGCTCGCCAGCCATCTCACCATGGTCGGAGACGTAGATCACCAAGGTGTTGTCGGCGAGACCCGTCTCATCGAGGCAATCCAGGATCTTTCCGATCTGCCGATCCAGGTGCTCGCACATGCCGAAGTATGCAGCCCGAGCCACTCGTACACGCTCCTCAGGCAGCGGGGGGTCCAGAATCCCTCGATTGCGGCGAAAATTCACCACCGCTGCAGGCTGCGATTCAGCCCCCGGCTGTTCCGGAATGTCGACCCTGTCATAGTAATAATCGAAGAGATCTGGCGGGGCGATGAAGGGGCAGTGTGGGAGCAAAAATCCAGACACGGCCGCAAAAGGGATCTCGCTCTCCGCCCTGGTCCTCAGCCAATCGCAGGTGCGGGCAGCGACGAGCTCATCCATAGCCTGGTAGCTGGTACTACCCGCACCGGCGATCTCCACGGCCTCTCTACATTGACCTGTCGTCGACGTCGGGATGGCAGTGAACAGTTTTCCAACACGTGGTGCACCTGGATGAATGGCGCCGTATTCACCAAGTGGACGTTCGCCGAATCCATGTCGTTGATCGGGCCCATTGAAGTGCATGCGACCGATCAGAGCCGTGTCGATGCCCGCTGCCCCCAGGGAATGGGCCCACGTAGGGATGCCCGAGTGCAGTAGATGATGGTTGTTCCATACGCGCGTCGCACTTGGCCGCCGACAGCTCATAAAGGACATACGACTCGGCACGCAGACGGGCGACGCCGTGTAGGCATCATCGAAACGCATCCCCTCAGACGCAAGCCGATCAAGATGAGGAGTCCTTACCAGCGAGTCCCCGTAGCAACCCAGGTGGTGTTTGCTGTGCTGATCAGAGATCAGCATCAGGACGTTGGGTGAGTTTGTCATGGCAGCTTGGTGACTGGTTAGAGGGAGTACGTGGCAAGTTAACCAAGGAGTGTGACCTGTATCAATGCGCCCGCCGGGTCATTGTGTTCATTGTTGAGACCCAACTACACATGTAGATTCTTCTTGATATGCCAAACTCAACTGCCAGCGGGAGCGATTACGCCCTTATTGTAGGCGCCGAGGGCCAACAACCGGCCCTGCGGCGGCATCTCATGCTCGTTCTCAACTATCGCTACGGTCTCGACCTGATCGTTGCCAACAGCTTCTACGAGGGTTTCAGCAGCACGCAGAAATACGGATCTCGTATTCGCTGTGCCGCCGTCGTTATGGCCAGCAAGGCAGAGAGCAAAACCTCCCTGTCGGCGCTAAACCTCGACGGCCAGTTCCCGCTGTTTCTGTTGGTTCCAAAGTATCTCGGCGAGCACTATCAGCAGTTGTGCGCGCAAATGGAGAACGTGTCGATTGTCTTCCACGAAGACGCCCTCGACGCCTCCAGCGACGACTCGGTGCAGAAACGCATTGAGCGTGTATTTCAGGAGCATGGGATCGGCGAGATTTTCTCAGACGAGGTCGCGTCTCTGCCTTTTGAAGACATGCAACAGTTGATCGCTCACCGTCTGCGTACAGTGAAGACCTTGCCCACTCTCCCTGAGGTGGCGCTGCGGATCATGACGATGGTAGAAGATCCTGAGTCCACCGCGACGGACCTTGAGGACGTGTTGACCGCTGACGCGGCGATCGTGCACAAACTCCTGCAAGTCGTGAACTCACCCCTCTTCGCCGGCAGTGGCCATCAGGGCGGCTGGACACTGCACGATGCGATCGTTCGGCTCGGCTTCCGCCAGGTCGCCTCCATCGCCCAACAGATCAAGTTGATGAACAGCCTCGTTCAACCTGAGGAATCCCAGTTCGATCTACGGCGCTTCTGGGAGCATTGTGTTGCCTGCGCCCTGATTGCGGATCGACTTGTGAAGCTCAAATTGCTGCCCCTCAAGAAGTCAGTACCTTTCAATGATTACTGGATCGGCGCCCTGTTGCACGACTGTGGCAAGTTGATTCTAGGGTTTTTCTTCTGGGATCATTTCCAGGAACTGATCACGCAAATGGATTCTGAGGAATGTCCCTTTCGACAGGCGGAGAAAGCGACTGGGGACATTGCCAACCACGAACTTCTCGGCCGTTTGCTGCTGCTCAAGTCAAACGTCGGTGAACAGTTGGTGGAAGCCGTGGGATGCCACCACACAACCGGCAGCGATCCATCAGATTTGACCTGCATTCTGCACGTGGCGGACAATCTGGCCAAAGGACTCGGGTTCGGCTATCTGACTCAAGAGCCCCTTCTGTGGTCGGCAGACGTCTTGAGCAGACTCGATCTGATGCCAGATACGGCGGCTGCTCTTGTCGACAAGATCGGCCAGGACATCTCGGAACGGATTACAGAACTAGTCGATCACTGCACGGCGGCGCCTGGCTGAGAGCGGCCGCGGTCTCAGGTCTGCGGCTTAGTCCGGCAGACCTTCTTGCAGGATACGTGCGTAGCGCTGCAGTGGAAGATTGCCGCCACTGATGATGGCAACAACTCTCCTGCCGGCCAGTCTCTCCCGCAGTACGTCCAAAGCCGCCACAGACGCCGCCCCGGCACCCTCCGCCACCAGATGAGCGTCCCGTGCCAGCCTGCGAACCGCCTCATCGATCGCCGTATCCTGCACGAGGACAAAGTCGGTCAGCCGCTCCCACAGGATCTGCATCGTCATCTCGAAGGGCACTCGTGTTGCAAGACCTTCATGCACCGACGTCATCCCTGCTTCCACGTCCAGTCGACGCTCAGACCACGCGTGCCAGGCGGCCGGTGCCTGCGCCGATTGTACGCCGATGACTTGTGTCGTCGCCTCGCATGCGGCAACGGCGAGACTGATCCCTGCGGCGCCACTGCCACCGCCGACGGGTACAACGATCAGATCCGTCGCCGGCGCTTCTTGCAGGATCTCAAGACCGATGGTTCCAACCCCCGCGATGAGATCGGGCTCATTAGCGGAGTGTATATAGCGCAGGCCCTCTTTTTCAGCTGCGTCCTCGACCTGTTCGCGCGCCTCGTCGAAATCCTTACCGAACTGGCGAACATCAGCACCGAGTCGGCGCATCGCCTCGAGCTTGGCTTCGTTTGCGCCTTCAGCAGGTGCATAGATCACGACAGGGGCATCGAAGAGACGTCCCGCATAGGCGATCGATTGTCCATGGTTTCCCGTGCTGGCGCTGATCAACCCGCCGCTACGCTGGGCGGCAGACAGGCGGCCCACCAGATACACACCACCGCGCACCTTGAAGGCACCGACGGGTTGAAAACTCTCGCATTTAAGAGACAGATCACAACCAAAGAACTCTGACAGCGCCGGACACTTGATCAGTGGTGTCGGTGGCAGGTAGTCGCCGATAAATTCGAGGGCACTGTGCACGTCTGCAGGCAGCGGCAGTTGCATCTAGTCGGCTCCGGATCGAATGCGAGCTTCAGCCTGGGCAAGAAGCTGCTCGTGCTCGTAGGCATCGGCCAACGACTGTCGATCGATGTTTGTGTCGTCGATGAGTTGCTGGACACGTGAAATCAGCCGCGGCAGAGCTCGCGCAACATTGTCGACGATGGTGATCGATGCAGTGCGGGCCGTCCTCGAAAGCGGATTCAGGTCGACGGTGATGACCTGCCGCCCGAGACGACGCAGTGCCTCACAGCGGTCGCCATCCTCCAGAGGGACAAAGATCACGTCTGCATCGAGAATGCCTGCAGGATGCACAAAACGTCTATTTGAATCGAGACCGGGTAGCTCGGTTGTGCCATCCGGCAGAAGAACCTCGGAGGCTCCCTGTTGACGAAGAAACTGAGAAATTCGCCGCTCACGATCTGACGACGTGTGGAAGATATTTACCTCCAGCGGCGCCTTCGCCGCCTGGCTCAAGGCCACCAATTCCTCGCCCACCAGAGCGGCCGTATTTCCATTGACGGATAACACGGGATGTCGAGCCCTCAGCAAACTCGCCGCTGCCGCATCGATCGCCGTCACCGCCCAGGGCGCCGTCTGCTCGCCGATCAGGTAGTCATAGGCCTCTCCCCGACCATGGGCGATGAGCCCGTGCGGCGAGGTCACACCGGCGTCCACGCCGGCAACGATCGCCTCTCGCAGTCTCAGCGACTGATACCTGGGGTGACTTTCAGGGACGTCCGACATAGATCAGATATACTCGACGGCCCGTGTGGATAATGCCGTTGGCGAGGAACCCGTAAAAGGCAGGGTGCTATAGACAGCATTCCCCAACATGATCATCGACGCCGCTCCGCCCGATTCCTCGACCTCGGCAATGGACCTGATCACTTCTTCGTGCGCCAGCAATCCTGAATCCTGCGCAAAACGTCTTGAAATCTCGATCGTCGTTGCCATGTCGACCTTTGCCTGGGATGCCAGATCACCCAACTCAGCCAGTGCCACGTCGGCGGCCTGGTTGATCGCCTGACGACGGATCGGATCGGCGAGGATGTCACGAGTACGGATCTGGCTGAAATAGCGGTAGTGAAGCGCCACCCCATCGTCGACAGACAGTGCCTCGGCTGCCAACGGATCCCCCGGTCTGAGCTTCACCAGACATCCACCATGATACTGTGCACAGACATCACCCAGTCCCGTGAGTTGCTCGACCTCGACAACATGTGCGAGCATCGCCAACTCATGGCGACTATGACCCAGTCCGAGGAGTCGATCGATCGCGAAGCCCGCCGCCAGCGCCGATGCACCACTGAGACCAAATCCAGAACTCAAGGGCAAGGTCGTTTGCAGATCGATCATCAGTTCAGCACCCGGCGCCAATCGCGTCGCCAGGCCGATAACGGTTGGAAAGTCGATCGCTTCGCCATTAAACAGCACCTGGATGCCATGTCCCCCATTCTCGTTCACCGTGGCCGTCACGCCCTCACGAACGGTGTATCCCAAACCGAGGGAGTGCATCTGCGAGGGATCATCGTGAGCGATAATCTTGAAAACCCCCGAGATGTTTCCCGGCGCGAAAGCCTGTGCTGTGTCCGTCATCCTATCTCCTGCCTCGCATCACTCGGTGTTTGCCAGCCATGCGGGCAACTGTGTCACATCGTCCAGTTGGGCAATCCGTGGAAATCCGTCGAGGGTGCCCAGGTCAGCAAGGCCTGTTTCGACGAGGACAAAGTCGATTCCTGCCCTTTGGGCGGCGCCCGCATCAGGCGCACTGTCCCCGATATAGATCGCCTGATTGGCGCTGCATCGCAAGCTTTCCAGCACCTGCAGCAAGCAGCCCGGATCTGGTTTGTGGGCCTGTACGTCTTCGGCGCCAACGATACAGTGCACCAGATCAGTCAGACCGTCGCGGGCAAGAATCTCCTCGATGCGATAGCGGAACTTTGTCGTCGCAATGGCACACTTGATCTGCTCGGATCGTAATTGAGCAAACATCTCTGGCACACCATCATAGATCCGCGTGTGACCAACCATGACTTCGTCTGCACGGGCGCGGAACAGCTGTGCGAATTGCTCTGCCCGCGGACGCTGCTCCTCTCCGCACAGAACCGCCAGCGTGTCCGGAACGGACAGACCGATCGTGCGACGTATCGCCTCTGGATCTGCTACGGGCAGTTCCATCGTGACTTGAGCCGACTGTACACAATCGATCACACCGGCGGAGGAGTCGGCAAGGGTATAGTCGAAATCGAATATCGCCACCACGGGTTTCGCCCGCATGTTCAAACACCCTCCACAACGGGCAGACGCAGGTGCGAAGCATGCTCACGACCATGGAGAATCTGCGTGTGGGCGATCACTGGCTCGCCCTCAAAGAGGGGCGCCATGTGATTTGGATGTGGCAGAATTCGCGGAAAGTCCGAACTGGTCACCGTCAGCACGATCCGACTCCCTGCTGCGAAGGTATAGGCAGTCTGTCCCAATTGAATGGTCAACTGCGTGGGCGTGTCTGGTTCCAGGGCGCTGGGATCACTCCAACTGTCGCGAAAACGACAGCGCAATGAGCCAAGGGTCAGACAGATGACGGCTCCACTAGCCTCTTCCACACACAATCGGGCGACAATGTCCGTGTCCTGCCGATCACAGACGATGTGCAAATCCAGTTCCAGATTTCCAATCACGGTAACGGGTGCGTCGAGGGGGTCACTGCGATACGTCAACACATCGGCACGCTGGATACTCGAGCGCTGATCGACGGGACCCCGTTGTTCGAGTCCCCAATAGACGGCGCCGCCAAGAGTCGGCACCGGATCGCGTGGATCGTACGTGTAGGAGCGAGCACCAACTGCCCCACTGCCGTCAGGACGCAGGCCACAGGAGCTATGGTCCTCGCCGTCCAGATGCCACGCGTGCGTTTGAGTTGACGTAGCGGGCCAATCATCCAGACTGACCCAACGATTCTCCCCCATCAGGAAGACGCGAACCCGTGGTTCATCGCTGAGTCCATCGTCGATATCACGCAGGTGCAGATTCAGAAACCGCATCTCGTATTTGAGGACATCCAGGTTCGCATCCTCACCAAACGCCCAATCACCGTAGTGCGTGTGCTCTGCACCGAGATTGCTCATCGTCTGATGTCCCCATGGGCCGATGAGCATTCTTTGCCCCGATCGGGCGGCAGGTGTCGCGCCTGCCTCACTGATCGCACGATACGCTTCGTATTGAGTGCGTGTGAGATGATCAAACCAGCCACCGGCATGCAATCCGGGGACAGTGACACGGCTATACATCGTATCCTGGTCCAGTGTCGCCCAGTACTCGTCATAGGTGTCGTGACCGACCCAGTCCGCCAGGCAGGGCGTGGCAAAACCCGCACGGCGGGCAATCGCCTCCACGCCGTCGAGTTGATTGAGCTCATCCCAGCAGAAGTGAGCCATCGCGGGCTGCGTGCGACACGTCGCGTGCGTGAGCCCCCAGCGCACAGCGTTGCCCAGCGCGAAGCACCCGTCGTAGCGCAGCCAGTCGCGAAAGAAAGAGCCCGGTGCCACAGAGGGCGCGATGCAACCAAGCGCCTCATGCTGACTGATGGCTGCAGGAATCTGTACAATGCCGTGATAGGAGCGTCCCCACATCCCAATGCGGCCATTGCACCAGGATTGATTGGCTACCCAGTCGAGTGTGGTAAGTCCATCTTCGGCCTCATGCACCAACGGCGTGAATTGGCCCCCCGAATCCCACTTCCCGCGACAATCCTGCACAACGTAGGCGTAGCCAGCCTGCACGAAGGTGGGTGCCAGGGTCTCAAGAACACGGCGATGATAGGGGGTACGCTGCAAGACGACGGGAAAGGGACCCGCACCAGGGGGCAGATACACATCCGTCGCCAGATCACCCCCAGCGCCAGGGACCATTTGATGAACAAGGGCTCTCACCGAGGAGCCTCAGTCATGCAGACCCGGCATTGACACCGAGTCCGCGGCGAAAGGCTTCCAGTGACAACAGATCGTCAGGTGAACAGTTGCCGATATTCACCTGTGTCCCATAGCGCTCGATCAACTCGCGACGTAATCGATGAATGTCGTGGTGATGGACATTTGAGATCCACGGGCCCGGTAGTTCAAACATCACCTTGTCGATTCCTACAGCTGTGACGATCTCATCGATCATTCGCGCTGTGTCGGCGTCGTCGTCGAAGATCTCCGCCGCCTCCAACAGCAGCACACTGCTGCCGGCATCCATGCACGCCTTGGCATTGTCGAGCAGAGGAATCGAGTTGTCGAGCCCCTCTTTCTTGCCGACTTCGCCCAGCACCTTCAGGCCGAATTCCTCCACCGCTCTGGCAATGATCTGGCGCTTCCAATCAACTGTGACAGGTGCAATGTTGTCGGAGACCTCCACCCAGCGATATCCAGCCTCTACACAAGCGGGCAGATAGCGCTCAAGTTGCCCGTGCACCTGGGCATACTCCAAATACTGGCCACCGGGAAATGGCTCGATGCCCATCGATACATAGTGCTGGATCTTCTCGCTCAGTAGCTCGGCAGAATACAATCGCGACATGCCGACGGCGATCTTGGCAAAGTCGAAGTGTTCACCTGATAACTGGGTCAGATCGCGCTGTTGCTGCAGGCCGAGCCCCCAGTCGGCGACCATGGTGAGACCCGCGCCGCGTGGTTTTGTTGTTCGTTCACTTGCCTGTGCTCCGTCCAGCCCGGCGAAGGGATGGACCCCTTGCGACGTCATGTCTTGGTTTCCTGCTCTGTTTGTGTCATATCAGCCTTGTGTCGTGCTGCTTGCCGAAGGTGCCGGACCGTACGGAAGAATCACGCGTCATCGAAATGGCAGATGCAGCGTATCACCGGCGGCGACGGAGACAGGAAGAAGCTCTCCCCCATCCTGACACCAACCCAATTGACATTCATCTTTTCCACCATTGTAAAGCAGCACGTCACCATCCGCCGTCCCCACGCGAGGACGGACCAGCGACAGGATCTGCTCGGGCAGACGTGGTGCGCCGGAAGTATCCGCAAAACGTAAGGCGGGACGCACTTCGCCGAATGCATCACGCGTACCCAGCAACAGGGGACCATAACATCCAGTCACTGCGCCGGCGCCCCAGTTGCGACCGTGTCCCGCCGCAACGGAGCAGATGGCGCCGCCCATATCCGCGTGTTCGCGGCCGCCACGCAACACGCGTCGCGCCATACTGAATTTGCGTGCCGCCAGATCGAGGGCCCGCCAGGCATAGTCGAGATCGCCGGTGAGTTGGTAGGCCAGGGCCAGCGCCGCTGTCGATGGTTGCTTCAGGGGACGAGCTGATCCAACGTCGTCCCACTCGCCCCAGTAGAGCATGTCGGCCCGTTTTCCCGGTCCTGCCTCTCGGCGCGTGACACATTCGGGCAGCATCAGGGCAAGGGGGGCGTCGCTTGGTGCTGGAAACCGACCGATCACTTCCATCAGCTCCGCATCAAAACGCGTGTCGTTGAAAACCTGGCGATAGTGGGCAATCGCCACAGCGGAGACGTCACCGAAACAATCATCGATCTGATCGACGA
>Ga0233429_1004087_pt1 | contig 13225 bp, 23 predicted proteins | sample SI_118_April2016_3_FD_179879 | JGI IMG/M metagenome (GOLD analysis project Ga0233429, IMG submission 179879) | Seawater microbial communities from Saanich Inlet, British Columbia, Canada - SI_118_April2016_135_MG | ecosystem: Environmental > Aquatic > Marine > Inlet | place: Canada: British... | reverse complement strand
GCACCTGTCGGTGACGCTGAATACTCTATTGCTTGAGCCATTAACTCTCCTTAATAATTGAAAACTGGTTCTGGGGGTTTTTTGGGAAAAAAATTATGGGAATTGTCTCAGGGGTTGTATATATATATTACACGCACGCACGCTCGCGGGTACGCTTCTACCCCCCCTCCTCGCATTATACATACGCTCCACCTGCTCCTTTTTTCTTTTCACCCACTCATTACTTGCCTTGAAAAATCCTCTAATCCAGAATCAGCACCAAAGAGCAGACGGCAAGCATAACAACCTTGTTAGGCATACCAGCTACACTGGTTGTCACCCACCTCATCACGAGGCAGGCACGAGCTATCATCAAATGTTACGGAGTTCTCGCTAGGTGTTAGCGTTGCCGAGTTGAAATAAGCACCTCGCTATGAATGTAGCGATATGAGGCTGGTCGATTGATCGACTTCATATCAGTGCATTCCGCACTAATTAACAAGAGGATATATTATGAATTTATCACAACTATTTAGAACACTAGATGAAAAACAAGAGGCAGTTAGTTCCGCCTCTTCAATAAGAAACGGTGTGGCGAATGAGATACTGCAAGCACTGCAGGAAAGCGTCAAGAGTGAAGATATTAAAAAGGATGAATTAATGGGTGTAGTGCAAGGCGCATATATCGCCAACTGCTGGAACATGAAAGGAGTAATCGACAGGAGCAATTATATTCCTGCTCCTAAAACAGTACAGACCTACACAGCTGCAATTCGTAAAGCTGTAAAGATGGAGCTTGATCCATGCGACTATAATAAATGGAGTGAGTTCAGAGCAGCAACCAAAACACCTGCTGCAGCCAAGTGGTACGATAAAGCAAATGAACTGCTGAAGATATTGGACGGTAGTGATAAAGAGAGATTGCAGGGTTTGCTAGATGATGCGGTTGCATTCGCATTAATGGAAATGCAACAACCTGATCTAAAGGCTGCATAAACCTCATAAGTTTTATTAATCCTCATAAGTTTTATTTATGAGGGTGTTCTTATAACCCCGTATATTCTAGCACTTCTATACCTGTTAGGTAATTTAGCCATAAGTTTTATTTATGAGGATTATGACTAGCATGGTTTCATAACAGGTGAAAGTGTATATACATCAACAGCTTAACTCTTTTTGTGACTTTTATTGAGTCAAGCGATTAAACGGTGTCACCATCAATAATATTAGTTTCACTATGGGATATCTCTGTAGTCGATCCAATCGACTTGGGATTGTCCATATTCAAACTAAAGGTAACCTGATTTGTTTCAGTTTTCTGTTCAATGAATAACCCCTTGATTTTAGCCAACAATTCCCATGCTTTGAGTCTTGTATTGGCATTATCATTCGAGGTTTCCTTGTATATACCTTGCATAATCAATTCAGGAGTATAGTGAACCATTGGATTAATCTTCCTATCCCCCAGACGACCAACGCTAATAGCTTGATTTATTTCAGGTTTCTCCATAAGTTGGTAAGCATAGCTCTTACATGCTTTATACCCTGCTGATTGACAGGCTTCTAGTTTATTCATACCGCCTACATAGTAGTCTACGAATGATTGTTGTTGTCTGTTTAGTATAGGTAGTGTTATGTCCATTGGTTTATCCCGAAGAAAATTTGTTTATGTAAATAACCCCTTTAACAACTCGATTGATCGACTGGAGGTCAAGAATGATTAATGCTGTACCACTTAAAAAGAACATGATGAAGAGTGAGGCACGCAGTAGGCGTGTAAGGTCTTTTATTATAGATACTGTACTGCTAGTGTTTAGTAGTGCGGTGTGCGCTGTTACCCTACTAAGATTTATAACCCCTTAACGGAGAAAAAAGATGAAACCAGATAACGACACAAGTATTGGATTTAGTCAGCTAATCAGAGAGAATGAAGGATGGAAGTCTCACCCTCTATACGAAGTCACTGAGAGTGATCATGAGTTAGTTGAAAAGTTCAGCCACAAAGTATTAATAGCCATAGCAAAGAGTCTGGATATACTACCACCAGATAAGCCTGAACCTGAACCTGAACCCGAAAAAGTAAACCACCTAATGATAGCACTCAAGGAACTAATCCCTGACTCAGTAAACGAGGAAGAGATAGGTCGATTGATCGACTTAAAACTTGAGTCAATCAAACCTGTAAACCACATCATCAGCGTACCCACTAAAGAGGATGTTGATCTAGGTGATGAGCATCTTCATCAACGGTTTGAAAAAGTGTTACAACTAACCCAACAAGGACTCTATCCTATGTTAGTGGGAGCCGCTGGTACAGGCAAAACCCATATGGCAGAGCAGATTGCCAGAGCGTTAGACAGACCATTTGCCTCTATCTCAGTAACGGCAGGGATGAGTGAATCCCAACTAGCAGGCTGGTTAATTCCTATCGAAGAGGGAGGCAAGTTCACCTATGTACCCTCACAATTCGTCAAGATGTACGAAGAGGGAGGAGTATTCCTCGTTGATGAAATGGATGCAGGGGATGCAAATACTTTCGTATTCCTTAACCAAGCACTCGCTAATGGGGGATTCTTTATCCCTCAGCGATACGAGAACCCTTATGTAAAGAAACATCCAGACTTTATCATGATCGGTTGCGCCAATACCTTTGGACAAGGTGCAGATCCAATGTACACTGCAAGGGAACGCCTTGATGCCTCAACACTCGACAGATTTGAAGTAGTTGACATAGACTACGATGAATCATTCGAGGAGAAGATCGCAGAAAAGGAGATCTTCGAGTGGGGTTGTTCAATTCGCAAGTCGATTGATCGACATGAGATACGGAGAGTATTCTCTACTCGTAAAATGATAGCGTACACCAAGCTATTACTATCTGGGTGGGGTATGTCCGAAATCAAGGACACATACTTTAAATCATGGAGCGAAGATGAGATCGCTCTCACAGCATAACAGGAGAAAACTATGCCTATAATAAGACGACACGGAATAATACACGACAAACACTCTAGTGTAGAGAGTGTGAAAAAATTCAGGAGGTCGGCAGCATCTGCTAAAAAGAACTCGTCAACCTCCTCTGACTTCACAGATCCAGCATATTCCAACAACACAGATCTGGTCGACTGGTTCGGCTTCAGTACAGTAGAGGAGATCCATCAAGTAATGAATGACGGCTACCCTGATGGGGTCAAGTTAGTCAATCGACTAGCAAAGAAGATCAAGATGCCAACCTTAAAGTCTGCTCGTAGACGGAAAGTACGCAGAGATCAAGGCGACTTCCTTGATATCCATGCTGTATACAACGGAAATCTGGGTGGTGCTTGGGAAAAAACAGAGAGAGCTAGTAAGAATGCACCTCGACAGGTTAGCTTACTTGTTAATCTCACCGCATCAGTGATAATACCTTCCTCCGAATACAAATGGAGAGGAGTTGCCGCACTAGCATTAGCCTCTCGACTTGAAGAGGCTGGACACTCTGTAGAAATCACAGGCTTTACGCATAGTGCTAAAGTCTTTAATAGAAAAAAGGATCGTCATGTACTATCATTCCCCGTTAAATCTTTCGGGACACCTGTAAACCTTAATAGTTTAGCTATAACGCTAGTCCAACCTGCGTTCTTCAGAACATTTATATTTGAAGCGAAGTTCTTAGAGGCATGGAAGGTAAATGATGGGCTTGGCACACCACTCAGTATTACACCTAGCGTTATACAAGCATCTAGCTCAACCGTCTTGGATGGGTTTGAATCCATCACATCAGAATCAGAAGCGATGGACTATATCACTAACGCAATCAAGCAATTCGATTGATCGACTTGTTATCTTTAATCAACACAAACCACTCAATTCCGAGTGGTTTTTTTATGGAGAAGTAAGATGAAAGTTAAAAACTTAATCAAAGCAATGAAGTATCTCAACCAAGATGAGGAAATTATTGTTATGTGGTGGGAGAGAGATACAGTAAAACGCTGGGTTGGCAGAGAGGTAACTGATAACGAATGGGCTAACGCTGAAGAAGAACTAATGACTCATGACTGGGTTGAAGTTGACCGCATCATCACCGATACAATTACAGGAGAAATGAAATGAAAATTAAAGAACTAATAACGGAGCTTCAGAAGATCGAGGATCAAGAGAGAGAGATAGTTATTGTAAGAGGTAATGAGGATGAAACTATATCCTATAGCACATTTAATATACATGGGGCTGATACAGATACAGCTTTAGAACTATATGTAAATACCCTTAACACAACCAGCCTTGCCAGACACGACAAGGCAGTAGCTGATGGCACAACAATCGTATCAGTGTGGAGCGTTGAAGATGTGTATGGGTTAGCTACAGACCCAGACTACCCTATTACAGAGGATGATGCTAAAAGCGTACTCTGGTCAGTAAAGAAAAACTTTGACGCTAATGTAGGCGTTAATTGGGAGGTGTTACAATACTATCTTGACGATCTTGACTTGACACCTGTAAGCAAACTAAAAGCCAAAACTTTTCACACCAACTAAAGGAATATTAAAATGAACGACACTAACACTAACACTAACACCGTAACGAAAACATTTGTAAAAGAAGAGGATCGTATGCAGTTCCTACCCGATTACTTTACTATACAGCACACACCCCCAATGGAGGAAGCAATATTCAGAGCAGCAGATCTTTATTGGAAAGATTATAGCGGTGGATATTGGGAGTTCTACCATATCACTGACCTGAAAGGTGACAAAGCACCCTTAATCGAGATAGGACAGACAGATGATATCAGGGTCGTTATCGAAAGCAATGATACAGACCTTACAACATCCCCTCTTGCAGCCTCTACCGCACTCAACCTTATAACTTTCAACCATGCAAGCTGGCACTATGCACATGAAGGAAACAACATTGAGTTCGCAAAAAAATTAGACGGTTACTACTTCTCTTTAAGAGATTGGTTCTTTGAAACAGATGAACTTACTAAAACAGAAGTTCAAGATATTATAATTATGATCGACTGATCGACTGGAGTAGCGTTATGGAACACACGACTTATAAAATAACAGATATTGTTCTGAATATATATAACACACCACGCCAAGATCTCCTTTTCTGCGACCTTCTCTTCAACATTAATGAAGATGATTTTGTTGTTGATGAGAGTTACGGTGCGGACATCGTATTAAATAACAGTATCTTAATTCAGGCTTATGGGAATAAAGATGAGGCAGACTTTTACGGAGTGACACATCCAGACGAAGCAACTTGGCGCAACAATAAACAGGAACAACTCACAGCCTTTAATCTTGAATACGAGGACGAGGTTAATTTTGAGCAGGTGCTAGAGAGTCTCGGTTATGAAAACAATATCTTCTGGTTAGAAGATCACGCAACAGAAGTTAATACCTTTGGAGAGAAATTATGGAAGAACATCTAATTAAAATTATCACTGACAGAGAGAGAGTCCTCCTTATTATGCGATACGGTCTCAACGGCAACGAGCCTATGACACTGCTAGAAATAGGTCAATCCATGAGCCTCACAAGAGAGAGAGTAAGGCAGATCGAAGCAAAAGCATTAAGCAAATTAAGGAAGAGTCCATACTCCCAACACCTCATTGATTACATTAAGTAAGTAATGTATGCTTATGATTATTAAAAGTAATACCTATCCAGCTAAAATGATATAAGCACAAGATCTATCTTTAAACATCTAGCCCTACCTTAGAAAAAGAATACCTCAACTTAACCATACAGTCAAGTTATAATTTGTACTTGACAAGTGCGCATAAATGCTTTACTCTTGAGGTAACTTACATTACTATATTATAAAGGAAAGCTACTATGTTATTACGAGATTGGTTAAGAGATAATAAGATTAAACAAGGTACGGAAGAGTGGAAAGGATTTGCAGACTTGGTAGGCGTAGGACAATCATACTTAGTTGCAATAGCTTACGACACTGAAAGAAATCCCAACCCTAAAATTGCCAAGAAGATTGAAGCCTTAACGAATGGATTAGTATCCAGACTAGAAGTGCTGTACATGAAAGAGTATAAGGAAGCCTCATAAAAAATGAGATGCTCTTGATTAAAAAGCATCTCACTTAACGATAAGCACAACAGTCAATCATCTACTACTAACTGTTATTAGTTTATTTACCTCTCGATCAATCGATCACCCATTTAAACCACGCATCGGCTGCATTATTGTAGACGATCTAATATTAAACATCAAGGAAATAAAGATGATGCAGAATATCTTAGAGCAATTAGAAAAAGTAAAGAGAGTTGGCGATTCGCAATGGTTAGCGTGCTGTCCATCACATGATGACCGTACCCCATCACTTGCCATTAAGGATACTGATGACAAAATTCTACTTAGATGCTGGGCAGGATGCTCGACAGAAAGTATCGTTGCATCTCTGGGCATGAAGATGGGAGATTTATTCCATACATCCCTAAGCCCACAGGAAGCCCGTACAAGACGACACAGCTCAACCATAGCAGATGCAGAGCATGAGCGTTTAATACTCGCTATCGCCTCCTCAGACCGCAAGAGAGGGAAAAGATTATCTCCTGCTGATTTACAGCGTGAACGAACAGCTTATTTAAAAGTAACAGGAGAAAAAAGAGTATGAGTATTATTGCAATCGGGAGTGCATGGAAACACATGCAGACCATCCCTAAAGAAAAGTTATCCACAACAGATCGAATGATATTACTAGCGTTATGCAATTGCGCAAACGAAGAGAACGATTATCTCTGTATACCATCAAGCGGATATATCTCTCGGCTAACGGGCATCTCTAAAGACAGAATCAAGAGAGGCTTTACTAAATTAAAGAACCTTAATCTGATAAGAGTTCACCACCGTTACCGTAAAGATGGATCATTAACATCCAACAGTTTTGATGTTACGCCAATCATAAATACCTCTACCCCTAGTGGTTCAGGAACACCACCCCTAGTGGTTGAGGAACACCACCTAGTGTCTCAGGAACACTGCATTAAACAGGAAGTTAAACAGGAAGATAATAAACAACTTGTCGAGAAGAGGATCTTATCGCATCTCAACAAGAAAACAGGGAAGACTTTTAGAGCAGTCAATGGGAACCTTGACAAGATTAAAGCAAGGTTAGCATCAGGCATTACAGAGAAGGAGATCATCGGAGTGATTGATATGAAGTATGACGAGTGGCATCTTGATAGAGTGATGAGTAAATATCTGCGCCCTGAAACCCTATTCGGTGCAACTAAGTTTGAATCTTATTATGCTGACTTGAATGAGTCTTCAACATCAACCCTATCAGGCGAGAACTTTATACCCATCTAAAGAACCATTTAAAATATATACTTCAATTAATTACAGAAAGGAAAATAATGAATATTATTCAAGACAAAAATTTTAGAAACTTTATCGCACAGCAAGAGTCTCAATCTATCTGCCCTGCTAACGACTTTATGGCAGAAGCGATTGATCGACTTGAGAATGGAGTTAAACTCTACGGTGAAGCATTGCCTTGGCAGAAGACGCACGATCAGTTTCGTTTTAGAGAAGGTGAGGTAACTATCTGGGCAGGTATAAATGGAAACGGTAAGTCGTTGGTCATGGGTCAAGCTGCATTATGGTTAGCAAAGACCTCGAAAGTTTTGATTGCATCAATGGAAATGTTACCTGCTGCAACGGTTGCTCGAATGCTAAGACAGGCATCAGGAGAATCTCAACCATCCAGAGAGTGGAGTCAGAAATTTGAAGAGTATTCTAAAGATAAGGTATGGATATACGATCAAGTAGGAACAGTTAATCCAGACTCGATTATCGGTATGATCCATTGGGCTGCGACAGAGCTAGGCATCAAACATATCATGATAGATAGTCTCGTTAAGTGTGGAATTAATCAGTCAGACAATGAGCCTCAGAAAAAGTTTATGGACTCGCTTCAGTGGGCTGCTAAAGAACATAAGATTCACATACATATTGTGATGCACATCCGTAAACCAGACCAGAATAGCGCCTTCACTATTCCAAGAAAAGGTGATGTCAAAGGTGCGGGTGAGTTGGTTGATCTAACGGATAACCTTTTAATCCTCTCTCGCAATACTCAGAAAGAATATTACAAACAGAAAGGCGATGCGAAGTATGACGAAAGACAGCCAGACAGTTATATAAATGTAGCCAAGCAGAGACACGGAGAATGGGAAGGAGTCTGGACTTTTTGGTGGCATGAATCATCTCAGCAGTGGATACCTAAACAAGGAGTTGGAGCACAACCCTACCCCTCCCCCTCTACTAAACTTTGAACAGAGAAAGTAATAGAGAAAAGTATCCGCAACTTGCGAAATATATAGACGAACTGCGCTTACTTTTCGGAAACATCAGAGTGTCTGAGATAATCGATCAATCGACCCACCCCACTAGCGATATAGAGAACGATAATTGTATGGATAAAAAAGTTTATGTCATAAAAAATAAGGTTACACAAACTTATGCTGAAGATGCTGTAAGAGAAATAGATTACCGCTTAGATAGAAAGATGGTCGTCACTATCCAGCCTTATAAAAAGAACAGAAGTAATGATCAGAATAATTTGTACTGGTCATGGATGAGGGTACTAGCTAAAGAGTCAGGCTCAGACCCATTGAATATGCACGAAGCAATGAAGCAGAAATTCTTAGAGCCGAGTGAAGCTGTGCTACCAGATGGTGAACTGATTAAAGTAACAGGCTCTAGTCGTAAGCTAAAGACTGGGGAGTTCTCTGAATATCTACAACAGATACAGGCATGGGCTACAGAGTTCGGAATATTTCTACCAACGCTTGATGAAGTTAAACACTAAGGAGAAGTTATGGGATTAAAGATTAAGACAGCACGCAATAGAAAGTATTTAGACTGGGTTAAGACTTTACCCTCTTGCATTTCGGGTAGACCTGCTGACGACCCTCACCACATTATCGGAAGAGGTGAAGGAGGAATGGGAACAAAAGCCTCAGACTACTTCGCGATCCCTTTAACGAGAGATGAGCATAGTGAGTTACATCATAACCCTAACGATTGGGAAGATCGGTATGGCGAACAGTGGAAGTTCGTAGCAAAAACCTTAGAGACCGCTATCAATACTGGAATCATCAAGGAGTTAGTATGATTATAGGCGTAGATCCTGGCATTGATGGAGCAATTGCAGTGCTGGAAGATGACGGAACTTATGTTGAAGTATTTGATCTTGCAACTGTAATGATAATCAGCGGCAAAAAGAAGAAGAGAATCCTTGATGAGGAGCAGATAATAAAAGACTTGAGATTGTACGCATCAGAAGAGACTACTGTTATTCTTGAGAGAGTCTCCGCTATGCCTAATAACGGAGCAGTATCAATGTTCAACTTCGGTTCTACCTACGGCTTCTTGAGAGGGGTTTTAAGAGCGATACTCTCACCACCTAACCTTGTTACTCCTACTTCTTGGAAGCGTCATCACGAGCTTATCAAGCAACCTAAAGATAGTGCTAGAGTTCTGGCAAAAGAAATGTACCCCCTTGCTTCGCTAGAAAGAAAGAAAGATTGTGATCGTGCTGATGCTCTACTGATCGCTGACTACGGAAGGACTTTGCTATGAATCCAAAACTACTAGCCAAACTCTGCGCCAAAGGTGGCTCACTTGAACCATCAATATCATCAACAAGCAAATCAAACATTACCTCTTCAGATGTTGCTGCTGCCTTATCTGGTTTAAATAAAAGTGCGTACTTGCTGATGAGAATAAAATGGGCTGGAGATTCTGGGCAAGAAATATACAGTCGATTGATCGAGCATGTCAAGAAGGAGTTACAGTCTTACTTTGATGAATGGAAAGCCAGCGAAGAAGAAACTAATACGCTGATAGTAATGGCTTTATCTGAGGCAGTGTCTCCTCATAAATGTCCAGAGTGTGAGGGAAGAGGTGTTATACATCATAAGCTCGGAGTTGTATTTGATTGTGACGCTTGTAAAGGTAGAGGTCTGCGATCAAAAACTAAGACAGCTTTAGCGAAACAAGCAGGGGTTGCTTACACAACTTGGTGTCGCAAATGGATGTCTCGATATGCGACAATTTCCCAGCACCTTGATGAGTGCGAGTCTAATGCCCTTCACCAGATTCAATCAAAGCTACAGTAATATAAAAGTAATACTTAGGCGGAGGAACTTTACTTTACAAGTAATCTATAGTATATTAAGCGCGAAGTTAATTCGGGAGAATAATTATGGAAGTACATAAAATAAGAGAGATAAATTTAAAAGTGTTAATTAAAGATAGCGGTGAGTCTGTGGATGGATTCTGTAAGCTCACCAATACTAGCCCATCCTATATCTCGCAAGTCTTTTCAACTAAATCTGAGAAGAAGATAGGAGATAGGTTTGCTCGTAAGATAGAGATCGCCTGTAAAAAACCTACGGGATGGATGGACAAGACAGACTTTGACGGGGATGATGCAATGTTTATTGAGTCACCTGCTGATAGATGGGCGATACCGCAGGCATGGATTAAATCGCAGCAACTTAATCCTGACTCACTAGAAATGATAACAATTAAAAGCGATTCTATGTCTCCCGAACTGAATGACGGGGATAGCGTTGTACTTGATAAGTCTGATGTCGTGATTGAAGATGGTCAGTTGTACGCTCTCACCACGCCAACTTCTGCGATAGTTAGGCGTTTGTTATTAAGAGCGGACGGAAAGATTATTATCAAAGCAGACAATACAGCACACGCAGAATTAATAGTTGATGCTGTTGATAACATAAAAGGGAGGGTGGTACTAATGATCCGTAACTACTCTTAAAAAACAACACCAACAGCAAAGCCTTAACCTTTTGACAGGGGTTAGGGTATTTTTTTGTAAATTATCTTTACTTTAGGGTTGACTTATCTTTACTTTTAGAGTAATATAGTTACACAACTTAACAGGAGAATATAAAACATGAGCATATATAAAAGGTTAGCAGATATACAGTCTAAATTAGTGGCTCCGAAAGGACAGACTAACACCTTTGGTAAATATCAATACCGAAGTTGTGAGGATATTGTTGAAGCAGTGAAGCCGCTGCTCGATGGACTATCATTAACGATTGACGATGAAGTGGTTTTGATTGGAGATCGTTATTATATAAAAGCAACAGCCTCCATTAGAGATGGTAAGGAAGTCGTTACTGCGACAGCTTACGCTAGAGAGCCTGACGAAAAGAAGGGGATGGATCTTGCTCAATTATCAGGAGCGACCTCATCTTACTCTCGGAAGTATGCGCTGAACGGATTGTTCGCGATTGACGACACAAAAGATGCGGACACTTTAGACAACAGAAAGCAGGCGTCGGTCAGTGTAATTACTAAATCACAAGTGACCGCGCTGAAGGGGTTAATCAAAAAGACTGAGACAGACACAGCAAAACTACTAGCGTGGATCGGTGCGCCATCACTAGAGGAAATCACTACAGATCAACAGCCTAAAATATCTGCCGCGCTTAGAAAGAAAATGGCAGAAAAGCAAGCGGAGGTGGCGTAGTGGATCAATCGACCGTGCAGGGCAGTGATGAGTGGCTGCTTGCAAGAAAGCGTACAGCTAACGCAAGTGAAACTCCCTCTCTGTTCGGAGAGAATCCGTTCTCCCCTAATACGCCTAAACAATTATGGGATCTAAAGCATGACAAGGTAAAAGTTTTTACTAATGATGCTATGAAAAGAGGCAACGAGTATGAGGATGAGGCTCGATCAAAGGCAGAGCTAGATCTTGACGTGCAATTATCTCCAATGGTTTTCAGAAAAGAGATAGATGGTATACCTTTTTCTGCATCATTAGATGGTTGCGACTTGAGTGAGACAGTCAATGTAGAGATCAAATGCCCCGCTAAGGGGAAGGACTCGATCACCTGGGGAAAGGCAGAGAGTGGAGATCTTGGTCATTATAGATGGCAGGTGCAAACGCAGATGCTGGTCTCAGGAATAGATCGCTCAGTCTTTTTTGTCTACGATGCAGATACGCAAGAGTCTGTAATGACAGAGGTAGTTGCTGACAAAGTAATGCAGCAACAGATTGTAGAAACATGGTCAATTTTCTGGCAGTACATGGAGTCTGAGTCTGAGCCACCACTAACTGACAAAGATTATCAGGATAAGGATGGTGATGAAGATTTTGAGATAGCTGTTAATGATTACTTACTAGCGTCACACGACAACAAGAGAAGCAAGATTGCTTTAGATGATGCAAAGAAGAGACTCGCTGATTTAGCTGGCGAAACAAATGCAAAAGGCTATGGCGTTACAGTAACAAAGGTTGTTAGAAAAGGATCTATCGACTACGCAAAAGTTCCAGACCTGAACGGAGTGGATCTTGAAGAGTACCGAAAGAAAGGAAGTGAATATTGGAAGGTCACATTAAGTGAAGAAGCAAAAGCAGCAGAGGTAGTAGCTGCACATTATGGAGATAGTAAATGAAAGTTATATTCGCAGGACGATTAGCAAAAGCGGCAGAGGTATCAACAACCAAGAAAGGTTCTCAGATGATTAGGTTTAGCGTGCCTGATGAGGTAGGGTATGGAGACAATGTAAAGACGCAATGGATTCAATGCTCTATCTTTGGTAAGCGTGCAGAAGGAAAGCTCTCTCAGTATTTAACTAAGGGACAATGGGTGCAGATAACTGGCGAGCTAGAGCTAAATACATACACAAATAAAGAGGGGTTAGAGAAGTCTAGTCTGCAGGTGATAGTGTCCGAGTTAGATATTTTATGGGCATCTAAAGATGAGGATTCTAAGTCAGCCCCTACCACTTCCAAACCTTCAGTAGAAGCATCCCCTACCTTAGATGATGACATCCCTTTTTAAGTAGTGCAATTGAGCACAACCCTAAACAAAGTAGATCAATCGACTAGGAGTTTACATGAAAGAATCGCAATTAAAAAAGTTACAGTTTGAGCTGATGGAGGTCGGTGATGCCTGCATTAATCTCGCAACAAAGAATGAAGGAAAAGGATCAGTCTTCTACCATGCCGATGATTCCAACATTAAGTACGCGGAGATGGCAAAGAAGCGAGATAATATTTTAAGGGAAATTAGGGTGCTGGATCATAGACTTAGATCCCCTAAAAGCACATCAATGTACGGATAGATGAGTAAGGCTTTACTGATGGATCTGCATAACCGTATAGTCAAAGAGAGACTAAGAAGAATGGTTCAAGCCAAGAGACAGCCTCTTAAAAAAGAACTAAGAGAAGATATAGCTTTCTTGGGCAA
>Ga0233429_1004083_pt1 | contig 13231 bp, 18 predicted proteins | sample SI_118_April2016_3_FD_179879 | JGI IMG/M metagenome (GOLD analysis project Ga0233429, IMG submission 179879) | Seawater microbial communities from Saanich Inlet, British Columbia, Canada - SI_118_April2016_135_MG | ecosystem: Environmental > Aquatic > Marine > Inlet | place: Canada: British... | reverse complement strand
GCTCATCGTCGGCCTCGCCGCCGCCTGGCACTCCCTCTTCGCCAGGGCGCTGGTCTTCGCCATCATCGTCGCCGTCTTCGCCTTCGCCCTTTCCGGGCTCTTCAGGCTTGTCGGCCTCTTCCTTGGCCAGGATATTGTAGACGTCCTCCCAGGCCATCCCGGCGTATTTGGGGTCCATGATGCCATCGGCTGGCATGCGGTAGCTCTCGTCCCGCAAGGTCACGTAGCGCGGGTTCAGGATCATGCTCAGAGGCCAGGAGGCGAATGTCTTGTCGGTCACGGTTCGAACCATGCCGCTGCGCACCAGCAATATGTTCACCACATGATCCATGGCGATGTTGCACAGGCGATGGTCGCGGCCCTTGATCCTGGCGTTGTGAAATAGCGTCACGTGCAGCAGCTCGTGGAGGTTGATGTAGTTGACTTTATATTGCGTCATCCGCTCAATGAACCGCCAGTCCCAGAACAGGGACACGGCGTTGGTCGCCATGGTCGATCCGTTATCAACCATCACATAGAGAAGCTTCTTCATCGTGAAGGCGAAGAACGCTTCATTGCTGAGGGTGAACTGCCGGGCGCGGTCGATCTTCTTTTCGGCGCGCATGATCGCGGCTTCGATCTCGCGGTCTGTCATGATCGGTTTGATACGTGCGAGTTGCATGTTGCTCTCCAATATTGTCCGGGGAAGATTGAGACCGGGCACCATTGCCCGGCCTCGTGTCAGCTGATCAGGCGGCGTCGCCAAACACGCTGCCCAGGTCGGCCAGCAGCGCTTCAGCTGCATCCGCTGTTACCTCGCGGGCCTTGGCCGCATCGGCGTCGCGCCGCTCAGGCGTCCGCTTGTCGCCTTTGACCCGGTCGCCGCGCAGGGTTGCGGCTGGGGTCATGGTCAGTTTGGAGGCGATGTCCTGGGCCAGTTTGTCCAGCTTGGGATCGCCTTCAATGTTCAGGGCCGGTAACAGATCGCACAGGCCTCGCAGCCGCTCGACCATGCCATCCTTGAACGAGCGGGTTCGCTTGGAACCCTCGATCTCGTCGCCGTATTCGCGGAGATTGGCCAGCGCGTCGGTCAGCTCGTGACGCACCCGCTCGTGCAGATGGGCAGTCAAGTCCTTGTAGCGCTGGGCCGTGGTCGCCTCCGCTGCATCCGCGATGCCCTTGGCCCGCTTTTCGTCCAGGTCCAGGATGGTATTGCCCCGGTCCGGGAGGATTTCGGTCTCAAAAGAGAACACGAACTTCTCGCGGATTTCCTCGACGGTGGGGATCAAGTCCGGGTCATACAGCTGCCCGCCAGCGGTTGCTGCTTCCGCCAGGATGCGCGGCAGCGCGGCGGCGAAGTCATCGACCAGCTGGTCATGCTTGGTTTCCATCTCCTGCATGATGGCTTGCAGCTGAGAGTAGCCCTTGGTCGAGATGATCCAGAAACCGGCCTTGTCCCACGGCCCCGCCATGCCCCGGAACACGTTGCCAGCCAAACCCAGGTGCTTGGCGATGGCTTTGAACTCCGGCGTCTTGGGGTTGATCAGGTGCTTGTGCACCTGAGCCATGCCGTCTTCCGTGCCGTATTTTTCGACAACGGCGTCGGATGCGCTGTTGTCCTTGCGGGTGATGCCCCACTTTTTGGCCGTGAAGCGCACGAGAACCGCATAATTGCGGAGGTTGTGACGGTCGATGTTTTTGATGTTAGCCATGGTATGTTGTCCTTTCAGAGACATTGGCCGGGCATAATCCACATAGAGATTGATGCCCGGCGGGTGATTAAACGTTAGCGTTCGGGTTGTCCGCGATCCAAGTCAGCGCCGCCTGAGTGTTAAACAGGCTATGCCAATCTGCATCATACAGCTCGTGGTCCGGATTCAACTTGGCGTTATCTCTGACGCGCAGGTCGAACATCAAAGTGGTGCAGTGCTCCTTGTCCAGTCGCCCGCCGTAGGCCAGGACCGCCTCCATATGCTCGTGAGTGAAGTTGCCGGTCTTGACGTTGTTGGCGATGATCCCAATTGCCGCATATGCCAGCGCGTTCTTATGCTCGTTGCTCTCGCTGGGTATCGGCGCGGTCATGGGGTCAGCGATCACGGCGGCGAAGGACGGTATCTCCGCACCGCTGGCAACCAAGCTTTGGAAACCAGCCAGCGTATCGCTCGCGGCCTTGCCTACGAAACCCGCGACCAACTTGCGGGCCAAGTCCGGGTCTTCGACCGTTTGCACAACCCGGCTGGCGTTAGACCATGACCGGGCGGAGGCAAAGGCCACGTCCGCCTTGTCACGGGCATAGATGTAAGCCGCACCCACAGACCTCATAAAGGCGTGGACGACGGGGCTTCCGCCCTGCGACAGGTCGAAGGCGCTCCAATCGGCAACGCTTGGCTCGACCTCGTAAGTGCCGCCCCGGTTGACAATGTGCGACTTGACCTTGCCGCCGCCAGTGCCGTCTTGCTTGCGGTTGGCCGCGCTGGCGATGCGGTAGGTGTCAGGCAGGACGTAGGTGCCGATCGCGCCGGTCAACATGATCTGCGACCACGCATCTACCGCGCCATCATCGGCCTTGTCGATTTCATCCGCGAAGACATAGCCCGCCGCGCCGTGCACGTTGATGTCGGGCAGCATCTCCGGCGTCAAAAATACCGTCTTGCCGTTGACGATATCCAGCGAACCGAAGCCCTTCAGGTCCGCCGCATCCATGCTGGCCAAGCGCAGGTCCAGCAGGGCGAAGGTGTTCGCCGGGTCAGCCGGGAGGGCCTCGCCGTATTTCCAAAAGTGCGGGTAGCCCAGCTCCTTGCCCTTGGCGCGGGCGAATTGCTCGACGGTTGCGGACTTGCCGCACCCGCTTGGCCCCATGAAAAGGACCGGCGTATTGGCCGACCAATGGTATTCCATGACGCCCGCGATCTCGCGAGGCGTGATGACCTGAGTGTTCGATGTCATGATTTTCTCTCCAGGTTGCGTGGATAAATCCACATAGAGGTTGGGGTTCAGTCAACGATGCCCCGCCAGGGTTGGCGAGGCATGCTTGATTGGACCTCCTTTCAGTAAACGAAAATCGCTGCCCAGGTGCAGATGGCCGCGATGATCGCGACCTCCGCGCCTACGAAAATCGGATGGTCGAGGACTTGACCCATCAGCCAACCCTCCCACTGGCCACATCCGCGAACAGCTGCTGGTTTTGCAGGTGGACCAGCTGGGCGAACTCAATGGTCTGCCGCTTGATCTTGTCGGGCCATTCCTTGCCCATGCGGCGGTTCAGGTCGCGCTCGATTTTCTCGAACGGCGTCCCGACGTGGCGCTTGCGCACCAGCCAAGTGACGTGGCTGCGCGGGACTTGCACGTCCCAGCGGCGACCGAATTCCGATACTGTTTTAGCCATGATGTTGCCCTCCATATGCGGACGGGATGTGCTGGCCCTTGTGGGCGCAGACCAAATCATCGTCCTCGTAATTGATATCCACAGCCTGGATATGCCAGCCGCCGTTCATGCCAATCAGATGGCTCCAAACCACTGCCCGCCACTCTTCGCGCACGGCGGCGAATGACAGGGTATCGCCATCGTCGGTTATGAAATACAGGGGATAGCCGCCCGGCCAAGCGTAGGGGCCGTTGCGCAGTGCCGTCTTGATTTCACTTAATAGCATGATGTTTTTTTCCCTAAGCCATGAGGTCGCTGAAGTCGTAATCGACGTGCAGCCGGGTCTCGTAATCCGCCGCGATCCGCTTCTCGAATTTTTCGATCCGCTTGTCGCGGCGCTCTTCGATTTTCCAGAGCATGTCGCGCAGATCAAGTGCGCGCCGCTCCAGGTTCCTGATGACCCGCACGTCATCATCGTTGGTTTTTCCCAAGTCCGCGTGACCCTTCAGGACGTCGGACAGTTTGACCACAGAGTGCAGGTATTGGTAATCGTGAGACATGATTTTCCCCAGTCAGGTTTCAACATGACTGCCCGGCGAATGTTGGCCGGGCAGGGTAAATTGAAACTGTTTTTGCAAGCGGGGCAGCTGGCGTCTCTGTCCGGGGCTTTTCATTTTTGCTGTTACCGGCTTTCCAACGGGGGCTGACCCTGTTGTCCCGGTGTTCCTACCAGGGGAGTAATTTTCTGCTACCGAGGGTGCGCCGCTTGGGTCAGAGGGACCGGTCTAGCCGGTTTCGCCAAGTGCAGGGGAGCCTCGTCCGCTGTCGTGGGCGGGGGCCTCACCGAGGCGCTTGCCGTGATCCACAACCCGGATAATAACGATCTCTGCGGCAATGTCAACAGTTAATTCGCATCTAATTGCAGATTGTTTGCAAGGCCCTGACACAGTTTATATACGCGCGACGAACCCCGCCGCTGGGGGCTGCGCCTATCGGTTGCAACATTGCCCGGCCAATGCCCGAAATAGCGTATGCCCCTGAGAGGCCCTCACAGCCCCGTCAGCGGCTAAGTTGGTCAAGGTAGGCCCGTGTGGCTAAATCGATCTAGGCAGTGTTTGTTCTGGAATTGTTCCTTTTTGTGCCAGGATGAGCGAACGGGTGCGACCTCAGCACTTCCACCCGTTTTCGTATATGCCCTCAGAGGCCCTCACAGCCCCGTCAGGCGGAAAGTGGCGTCTGAGCTATGGCCGGGCATATTTCACGCTGGGCAGCATACGTTCCGGAAACGTTCTCATAACAGGCCGGGAGGGCAGAATACCGTTGATCCCCTGCGCCACGGCGGATATGCTCAGGACATTGGCTAACCACAGCGGAGAGAACCATGGCGGATGACTTCACGGGCGAACCCGATTTCGAGGACGGCGCACTGCGAGTGATCGAAGGTGGCAAGGGCAAGGTCAGGCGAACCGGCAAAGGCTCCGCTCCGCGACCCCTGACCGGCAAGCAGCTGGCCTTCATCCAGGGCATCCTTCGCGGGGAGAGCCAATGCGCGGCCTATGAAGCGGCGTATGACGTGGGGGGCATGGGCAAGTCCGCGATATACACTGAGGCTGGGCGATTGTTCCGCAACCCCAGGATAGCCCACAAAATAGAGCAGGGCCGCGAGGCTCAGACCCGGTCTGCACTGCATTCCGGGGCCTCTTACCGTCATTCCCTGATCCGAAAGCTTGGCGAGATCATCGATAGCAACGAGGCAGCAGCAACCCGGCTCAGGGCAATGGAGCTGCTGGGCAAGACCGAACACGTGTCCCTGTTCCTGGCCCGGTCAACTGACGTGACAGAAGACCTCAGCGCGTCAGAGATAGAGGCGGAGCTTGAGACCTTGCTGGCCAGCACCGGGTCCGACGATTAGCGGTTATCCGCCATAGTTTTGTAACAACTTGTCATAATAGATCTTATCGGATGTCTGCTTTCAGGCTAAGTCATTGATATCATTAGCCTTTTCGGTTTGACGGTAGACAAGTGGTGCGGATGGCGACCTGTCATGACCTGTGCGCATGGCTGATATCTGCCGTTTGGCCCGCCAATATCCAGGCGATGCGCCGCTCTCCGCCACGCTGCGCTGATCGCATAGAGTTTCCGCATAGAGATGCGCGGCGCTCCGCTCCGCCGCCCCACCACCCTATCCCCGCCGCCGCCCCGCCCGGCCCCCCGCCCCCCGGACCGGCATGTAACATCCATATGCTGCTACTACATCGGGTTCTGGAGACCCTCAGCCCAAAAAATAATTCCCAGAAAAATATATTGACTACTACGAACAAAACACGGACACTCATAATCCGTGAACAAGAGGAGAGCCAATGATCCCGTTATCCCCCCTGGCCGAATACGACCAAGCCGTGGCCAAGGTCACCCAGGTCCGTGGCAACGATTACGGGAGGCCTTCTGATAACTTCAGACGCCTCTCCGCCATGCGGGCGATCATTGACGAGTGCGAAGATCCGGAGTTGCGCGAGGTTCTCCATATGGAGGCAGTCAAGATCTGCCGCCTCATCGAGACCCCCGATCATCTCGACAGCTGGGTGGACGTAGCGGGCTACGCTCGGGTAGGGGTGATGATCCTGGAGGAAAGAGATAGTGACTAAATGCTACCGCGAACCGCGCCGGGATAGCGAGGCTGACCGGATCGACTGGATCTGGGAGCAGCGCCGGGTCGAGACGGTCAAACGCAACGTTGGTAGGCTTAGAGCCTACCAAAAGCGAAAAGCGCTCCATGAGGCTGGAATTTGGGCTTACGGAGTGAAATAAGAGCTACCCTTGCCAGCGGGGCCGCTCAGGCGGAATGCTGGATGCGGATTAGACGGCGAGTGCCGCACGTGGAAAAACCCCGTCAGCCGGTGGAGGGCTTTAGACTTTCAACCTTCGCGACCGGCACGAATGAGACCTTGGGAGAGGAACAGATGGATATTAGAGAAAAAGTGGCGCGGGCGATACGGCAGTTCGCGGATGGTCGCAGGAGCAGCGAGGTGAATGGCCTGACGGCCTGCATCACCGGTGGTGCCGAAGTGACCATCAACGACGACGGCACGGCCATGATTGAGGCGGCAAGGGTGGCGGAGAAGCCATGACCTCCCACCAAGACAAGTTCCGGTCTAAAGCGCCCACCAAGCGCTACCGAGACAACCACGACGCCATCTTTGGCCCGCCAACAGGCAACCGTGGCGCAACCGCCAAAGAGCGGAAGCGCATGGCCGACAGCCGCAAGGCTACGCACGCGAAGCTGGCGGAAGATGGTAAAAAGCCAGCAGACTGGTATATTCAGAATGAGCGCCGGGTCTCCAGCAACCCCGACTACGTTGCCCAAAGAGGCCCATCTGATGCCTACCGCGCCAACTACGCGGCGATATTCAAGGGTGGACGAAAATGACCGAACAGGAAACGAGCCACGTGGAAGAAGAGCTGGATGAGATCTGCGGTTGCGCCGCTTGTCTTATCCGCGAGGCGATGCAGCGCTGCGCCGAGGATGAGATCTCGCCAGCGCATATGCTGCATATCCTTGGCTGGGCCATTACGGTCCTCTTTGCGAGTGTCGAGGGCACGGACGAAGAGCTGTTGATCCCGCAGTTCCTGGAGGGGCTGCTGGAGCACGTGGGCCTGGAGATCACGCAGAACGAGGCAGGCGAGCGGAGCTTGGTGCCGTCGGGCCCCGGCGAGGGCGAGGCGGTGCACTGAAGATGACCCCGCGCCAGAAACAATGCCTGGACGTGATCTCTGAATACTGGCAAGCTAATGATCACGCGCCATCGTTCAGGGAGATCATGAACACCATGCAGGTGAAGAGTTTGGCTTCGGTGTCCGCGTATGTGGACGCCCTAGAGCGGCGGGGGTATGTAGAGCGGCTTGCCCACAAGTCGCGCTCATTACGTGTTGTCCGGACCGGGCAGACCTCCCCCTAGCCCATGGACGACCACCCCGCCGCACCCGACAAGCTCCTCAAGCTAAAAGAGCACAACGCCAAGGCTGGCGAGGCTCACTCCCTGGCGGGCGTGGCCTGTGATCTCTGCGGCACCGAGATGCGCTGGTCCGTGGCAGTGAACCGGCCCAACAGCGTGGTTTGTCCAGCTGAAAACTGTACCGGCAGCGGCGTAAAGCTTGCGCCAGCCCGCCCGCTCCGCTAAGCTCTTTTCATTCCGACGACCTCCTAGACTTGCCCCGGTGTGAAAACCGGGGTATTTTTATGGAATGTCGTCAGGCAATATTCAGGCATCTGGCCGACTTCGCCAGATAATGACCATGCCGCTGGAACAACAGCGGGCGGCGCTGCGCGTGCTCCAAAGGCTGGACGCAGCGAAGCAGAAGGAAGCAGCCAAGGGCGACTTCATCAAGTTCGTGAAGATTTGCTGGCCAGGGTTCGTGGAGGGCTACCACCACAAGATCATGGCCGAGGCCTTCGAGCGGGTGGTCAAAGGCTCCTGCAAGCGGCTGATCATCAATATGGCCCCCAGGCACACCAAGTCTGAGTTCGCCTCCCATCTGTTCCCGGCGTTCTTCCTGGGACACTTCCCCAACAAATACGTGATCCAGGCCTCAAACACCGCAGATCTTGCGGTGGATTTCGGTCGTAAAGTCCGCGACACCATCTCCACCCCCGAATACCAGAAGATTTTCCCCAAGACCCAGATCCACGCCGACGCCGCCGCCGCAGGCAAATGGAAGACGACGGCCAAGGGCGAGTATTTTGCCCTGGGCACGGGCGGCACCATGACCGGTCGCGGCGGCGATCTGATCGTCCTGGACGATCCGCACTCCGAGCAGGAAGCCAAGCAGGCCGAGACCAAACCCGAGATCTACGATGGTGTGTTCGAGTGGTACACTTCTGGTCCCCGCCAGCGCGTACAGCCGGGAGCCGCCATCGTGATCGTGATGACCCGCTGGTCGAAGCGTGACCTGACCGGTCAGGTGCTGAAGGCCGCTGCCGACAAGGAGACGGGCGAGGACTGGGAGGTGATCGAACTGCCAGCGATCCTACCCTCCGGGAAGTCCATCTGGCCGGAGTATTGGCCCGAGAAAGAGATCCTGGCGATCAAGGCCGAGCTGCCGATCCCGAAGTGGATGGCGCAGTATCAGCAGACGCCAACAGCCGAAGAGGGTGCCCTGGTCAAGCGCGAGTGGTGGCGGCGCTGGCCGCACGAAGATCCGCCGCACGTGGACTTCATCATTCAGAGCTGGGACACCGCCTTCGAGAAGACGCAACGGGCTGACTATTCCGCCTGCACCACCTGGGGCGTGTTTCAGCGCGAGCATCCGGATACCGGCAAGTTCATGCCCAATCTGATCCTGCTCGACGCGCACAAGCGCAGGATGGAGTTCCCCGAGCTGAAACGAGTTGTCCTGGAGAATTACGACAAGTGGCAACCCGAGGCCTTGATCGTGGAGAAACGAGCCTCCGGTGCGCCGCTGATCTATGAGCTGCGCGCCATGGGCATACCGGTTGGGGAGTTCACCCCGTCGAGGGGTAACGACAAGATTGCTCGCGTCAACGCCGTCTCTGATTTGTTCTATTCCGGGATCATCTGGGCACCAGAGAAGCGCTGGGCCGATGAGGTTATCGAAGAGTTCGCGGAGTTCCCAGCTGGGGAACACGATGACTATGTGGATAGTTCGACGCAGGCGCTGTTGCGCTATCGCCAGGGCGGCTTCATCCAGACGCTGCAGGACGAGGAAGAGGACGACATCCAAGTCCTGCCGCTGAAGAAATATGAATACTACTGAGGAGTAGATTGATGACTACATTCAGGAAGAAACCCGTGGTGATCGAGGCTACGCAATTTTGGAATGATAGGCCTTTTCCAGAGGGCGTCTGCGACTGCGGCGAAGACCCGATGCATTACGGGACGCCGCACATCCATACTCTTGAGGGCATCCACGATGTGACCGAGAGTGATTGGATTATCACGGGAGTGGCGGGGGAGCGCCACCCCTGTAAAGTTGCGATATTCGAAGCAACATACGAGGAGGTCTGATATGGCCATGACACCCAACAGCATCGACAAGGCCCTCGCGCCAAGCGATCTCACGATTGAGGACGGCGAAGCCATCGAAATCGACCTGCCCCTCCCTGACGAAGATATCGTCGCGGATGAAGAGGTCCAGGACGACGGCAGTGTGGTCATCGACTTTGATCCCTCTAACCCGACCCAGGACGCCGAGGAGAGCGACTTTGGGGCCAATCTGGCCAACGAACTGGGCGATCAGGAACTGGTGCTCCTGGCCGGTGAGCTGCTGCAGCATTACGATGACGACAAGAAAACCCGCGAGCCCTGGGAGAAAGCGTACACCAAGGGCCTGAAGCTGTTGGGCCTGAACATCGAGGACCGCAGTGAGCCCTGGGCCGGGGCGTCCGGGGTCTTCCATCCGATCCTGACGGAAGCCGTTGTGAAGTTCCAGGCCGACGCCATGACCGAGACGTTCCCCGCTGGCGGGCCAGTGTTGACGAAAGTCATGGGCAAGATGACCCGGGACAAGGAGAAGCAGGCCGCGCGGGTGCGGCGGGACATGAACTACCACTGCACCGAGGTTCTGACCGAGTATCGCGGCGAGCACGAGCAGGCGCTGTTCCACCTGGGTATTGCCGGGTCAGTGTTTAAGAAGGTCTATCAGGATACGACGCGAGGCAGGCCGACGTCGCGCTTCATCATGGCCGACGATCTCGTTGTGGCCTACGGCACCACCGATCTGGAGACCTGCCCTCGCATTACGCACCGGATGCGTATGCAGCCCAACGAGCTGCGCAAGGCGCAGTACGCGGGGCAGTACCGGCTGATGGGCATCCCGAAGTCTGCCGTGCAGTACAACAAGGTGGACGAGGCCGAAGCCAAGGCTGCGGGCGAGACCCCAAGCGCCGAGAAGGACGACCGGCACGAATTGCTGGAAATGCATGTGGAATACGACCTTCCGGGCTACGAGGACGTGGACGACGAGGGTGAGCAGACGGGCATAGCCCTGCCCTACGTGATCACCATCGAGAAACACTCCCGAAAAGTCCTGGCCGTCTATCGCAACTGGCGGGAAGACGATGAGCTGAAGCTCAAGAATGAGTTTTTCTCCCATTTTCTCTATCTGCCGGGCCTGGGCTTCTACGGAATTGGGCTGGTGCACCTGTTGGGCGGCATCGCCAAGTCATCCACGTCCATTTTGCGTCAATTGATCGACGCTGGCACCCTGGCAAACTTGCCAGCTGGCCTGAAATCGCGCGGATTGCGCATAAAAGGCGATAATTCGCCGTTGAGACCGGGTGAGTTCCGCGATGTGGACGTTCCTGGCGGCTCGATCAAGGATAACATCACGTTCGTGCCCTACAAGGAGCCCTCGACGGTCCTGTACCAGCTTTTGGGCAATATCGTGGAGGAAGGACGCAACATTGTCTCCATCGCGGACCTGAAAATCTCCGATATGAACAGCCAAGCGCCGGTAGGCACAACGTTAGCCATTCTGGAGCGCGGCATGAAGGTCATGTCGGGCGTTCAGGCACGTATTCACGCCGCGATGCGGAAAGAGTTCAAGCTTCTGGCCAAGCTGATCAAGGAGCACCAGCCCGATGAGTACGAATACGACGTGGACGAGGGTGCTACCCGCGCCCAGGACTACGATGAGCGAGTTGACATACTCCCCGTCAGCAACCCGAATGCTTCGACAATGGCTCACCGCATCATGCGACACCAAGCCATCCATCAGCTCTCCCAGACAGATCCGGACATCTACGACCGCAAGGAACTCCACCGGGGCATGATCGAAGACATGGGCGTGGACAACGCCGAGAAGCTGATCCCGATGGAAGACGAGATGAGGCCGATGGACCCGGTGGCGGAGAACATCGCGCTGATGACCGGCAAGCCGGTGAAGGCGCACGTGCACCAGGACCACGAGAGCCACATCCGCGTCCACATGGCGGCGGCGCAAGATCCGAAGATCCAGCAGACGCTGCAGCAGTCTCCGATGGCCAAGGTCATAGCCGCTGCGGCTTCCGCGCATCTGCAGGAGCATGTGGCCTTCCAGTACCGGCGCGAGATCGAGAAGCAGCTGGGCGTGCCGCTGCCTGAGTTCGACAAGGATCTGCCCGCCGAGACCGAGATCCATCTCTCCAAGCTGGTGGCCGATGCGGCTGATAAGCTCCTGAAGAAGGATCAGGCCGAGGCGCAGGCGGCGAAGAACGCCGAGGCGCAGAATGATCCAGTGCTGCAGATGCAGAGGATGGACGCCGAGACCAAGGCCAAAGAGGTGGACCGCAAGGCCACCGCCGATCAGATGCGCGACCGCGCGACGGCTGCTCAACTGCAGTCCCGCGAGGGCATGGAGCAGGCCAAGCTGAGTATCGGCGTCCAGAAAGATCTGTTGGACAAAGAGATCGAGCTCAAGCGCCTGGAGCTGGATCTGGCCCGCATACAGTCTCAGGAGAAGCAAACCGGCGCGCGGCTGGGCGCGGACATCGCCATGGCGGCGGCGGACGACGAGATCGAGCGCGAACGTATTGCCAGCCAGGAGGGCCAATCTTCGATGCGGGAAGAGGTCAATCTGCGGCGAAATGAGCAATCTGCCGACCTGGAGGCAGAGCGATTGGCCAATGAGAGGGTACGGGACGCGAAGAACGCAGCCGCTCAAATGACCAATGTTATCCAGGGTTCCGAGGGTGACGAGTGAACATTCGTAGAACAATATTGAAGAAATAGCTTGAAAGGCTGAACATTGGCCGATAATATTTTAGACGTTATCAGAGATCGTATTCGTCAGGACATGAATGATCTGGCGGACAACATGATTGGCGGCAATGCGCTATCCGAGCTCGAACCGGGCAGGATAGCGGTCTCTTACGCCAAGGATGTTGGAGTAATACAGGGGCTGGCGATGGCAGAACGTACCATCTTGGATGCCCTGGAAGATATCGAGAAACGGGAGAAACTCGACGTATGACCAAACTAAGCCAAGCGACCAAGCCCGCCCTCGTGGACCTCGAAGGCGTAGCCCTGGAAGCCAAAGCGGAGAAGACCGCGCCGCAGCTTCCTGTACCAAAAGGCTGGCGGATGCTGATTGGCATCCCCCAGGCGGAAGAGAAAACAGCGGGCGGCATCCTCAAAGCCGACGTGACCCGAGACATCGAACAGACCTCCACCGTGGTGGGACTGGTCCTGAAGATGGGCAATATGTGCTTCTCCGACGTGGAGCGCTTCGGCCCGGAGCCCTGGTGCCAGGAGGGCGATTTCGTCCTTATTGGGGCCTACAAGGGCGTCCGCTTCAAGGTACACGGTCAGGAGTTCCGGCTGATCAACGACGATACCGTCCAGGCGGTGGTTGATGATCCCCGTGGATATTCGAGGGCTTGATGATGGCAGGCGAAGCAGCAAAAAACCAAGATTTTGAAGAGCCTCAAGACTTCCCCGCCCCAGGCGAAGGAGAAGATGAGGACGCCCTTGAGATCGAGATACTCGATGACACCCCCGAAGAGGACCAACGTGGCGCGGCACCTGCCGCAGATCGTCTGGATGTGGACAGCGAAGCGTTTGAGGCGGAAGTCCGGGACTATTCGGAGAACGCGCAGAAACGCATCAAGGCGGTAAAGTTCGAGTTTCACGAAGAGCGCCGGGCCAAAGAAAGCGCCCAGCGACAGGCCGAAGAGGCCACCCGCTTTGCTGAGACCGTGGCCCGTGACAACGCCGCGCTGAAGCAGTCTCTGGACAACAGCAACACAGTATTGGTCGAGCAATATGGAGCCCGCAACGACGCGGAGTTGGAGAAGGCTCGGGCTGAGTTCAAGGATGCCTACGACGAGGGCGACACCGACAAGCTGCTGGAGGCGCAAGAGGCCCTCTCGCGCCTCCATGCGGAGCGCGTGGG
>Ga0233429_1004067_pt1 | contig 13274 bp, 9 predicted proteins | sample SI_118_April2016_3_FD_179879 | JGI IMG/M metagenome (GOLD analysis project Ga0233429, IMG submission 179879) | Seawater microbial communities from Saanich Inlet, British Columbia, Canada - SI_118_April2016_135_MG | ecosystem: Environmental > Aquatic > Marine > Inlet | place: Canada: British... | reverse complement strand
CTTTTGAACCCCAGTCTCTTTTTACTTTCCAATCTTGTAAGACTTGTCTTTTAGTTTTACTATCTCTCATTGCTATGAATTTTGCCCAGTAGTCTTTATCGAAAGGTTCAAAGAAAGATTTTATTACCTTAGTTACACTTGGAAGTACTTTATCTCCCAATTTGTATTCATGTTTTGATTCGTTGAATTTAAGCTTCATGGAGTTATTCTTAACTATACATCAAGATATATAAAAATTTAATCACTCGGAGTAGTAATTCTAAATTAATTCCTTCTCAAAGAATAAACATTTATACTTTCCAAGGACCCTTCCTCTCCCAATTTTCTTAAACCCTAGATCTTTAGCAACCTGTATAGAAACATGATTTCCCTTATTTATCAAAGCCTTAATAACTCCAATGCCCCTTTTACTAACTTCTCTCTCTGCATGATCCATTAATTTTTTTGCCATACCTTTTCTACGATATTCCTTTGCAACAAGAAATGATCCAAAACTAGCATAGTGGTCTGGATAAAAATAAGTTTCATAACTCCAATATTCATCAAACATTCTAGAGTCTATAATGGACTCAGACAATGTTGCAATTATTTTGCCATTATCTTTGATAATAAAGACATTACCCCTTAGCATAGCTTTTATTCGTTTAAATTGCTCCCAGTAGGGTAAGGTGAAGAAACTGTTTAATCCTTCACGATCTAGATCATCCTTGCAAGAATACATTAAATCTAACATGCTTTCTGCATCTGAAATTTTTGCTTGGGTTACTAAGAAGTTCATTTATGATAAGTAGAGTAGGATATTTATATTCATTAATGAAGTCTAAGGTAAATGTGGTAATTGCTATTTTTTGATATCCCTTTTTGAATTGATTTATTAAATAAATTCTTTAAGGTAATTTATAACTTGACTATATGCAGAATTGCCTTCTGGCCCATAAATAGATCCCCTATCGCTAGAAATTATTGTCCATGAGTTTGATCCATATTCAGGAATGGAATCATGATTTTTAATTCTAAATGAAAGATGATTTACTTGGCTAGAGTTACTCCTAAAGCTTAAAATTGGATGATTTATTCCATGACGATATATATCAAATTTTCCATTTTTTTTATATTTTAAAGAAAAATTTCCAGAATTTCCAAGATTCTTTAAACTACTACACAATGAAGTTTTATAGTGAGGAAATTCAAACTTGGGAGCTACATTATCTGCTAAATTATCAACTTTATCAATAATGAATGATAGATAATCTCTGTCCCATAAATCAATTTCTAATTTTTTAGCATCAGCAATAGCTTGCCTTGTAAAAAATGAAGTAGTTACAATCATAGATTTATCACATTTATAAACTCCCATTCCACCATGAGTTTTCAATACTACAGAATTAGATATTTTTGTATTACGATTGTATCTCTTTGCTTGCACGGCTATTTTTATTTTGTCTTTTGTTAAAACTAAATCTACTCCCGAGTCTGCAGTTGACTTTGTTAACTCTACCTTATATCCCAGTTCACAGAAAAGCCATTTTAAAAATTCTTCAAATTCCAGGCCAGACAAGGAATCTAATGAGTAAATGTTAAATTTATGTTCTTTTTTTGCAGGAATTTCTTTATCTTTTCTAAACTCTTCAGTTTTATTTAAAGTATGAATTACATTAAAGTCTACTAGTTTAGATATTCTTGAACTAAGCAATTCTGCTTTTTTATCGTCCAAATTCAACCTTTTTTTTAAAAAATCAGATATATTGAAGCCTGGAGTGTATTGTTTTTGGATATCTCGAAGTATCCCTTTAAATTTTATAGGATTCATTTGTTATATATTCCTCTCAAACTAAACTTGGGCAATTTCTTTTCGAATAAAACATTTTTATTTTTTACAACTAATAATTTGTTTGAGATCAACCCTTTAGCAATAATTATGGAGTTTAACTTATTACTACCAACAATCCATTTTTTTATTTTAGATAATTTTGGATCATATTTTTTTACTATAAAGATTAATTTTAAATCAGTCATTTCTCTTAAGTTATTACATGCTAAACATTTTCCATTTCTTAATGAATGACTTGAATAAGATTGATTACAAAATGAACAAATTTTAAATCTAGTACATAGACAAAATTTTGTTCCGAGAGATAAACACCTTTTTACTTCAGTAATGCCCACCATATCATTACAATGACTACATTGAACAGTATGGTCCGGACAGAAGAAATAGTTTGATTTTTTACTCGATATTAAATTTTTTATTGAAAAAAGACCTTCACATTTATTACAAAAATCAAAACAGTTTACACACACAAAAGATTTATTATTATTACATTTAAACAAAAAACTTTTTGAATTTTGTTTATTGCATACCGAACATTTCAACACATTTTCATTTTCAATAAATTCATTTAGAGTGTTTTCATTAGTCAATTTATAATTTTTAGAATAAAACTTATTTGAGTCTAGGGATTGATTAATGCACTCCTTACAAAGATATTTACCGTCTTCTGTCCCGTAACCTTCAGAATGAAGTTCATCGCATGAAGAACAATTAACTGATAATTTGTTATCTATCCCTAAAACAATAGAAGAATTAATAACTGCACCATTATTTAATTTAATTTCATAATGTATTTTTTCACTATTTAAACAAAGGAAATTTTTAAATTTTATAGATACAAATGTTTCTAATGCATCTCTTTCTTTATTTAGTTGATTTCCTTTCCTTAGTTTCCATTCTTGTTCATTTGATTTATTTTTCTTTGCAATCTTTTTTTGCAATCTTTCATCATCAATTTTTCTTTCTAAAGACAACATTTTTTGATTAATTTGTTTTTTTAATTGTAAATCAAAAACTTGTTTTTTACCTACTAAAGAGACATCTATTAATTCATTTGCAGAAGTATTAAGTTTATCAAATAAAGAAGTAGTTATATTGGATTTAGAATCTATTAAGTCTATTGAATTGTTTTTTAAAACCTCGGTATCTAGAGGGTTGCCCTCTTTATCTAACAATAAATTAATAATTTCCTCATTTTTCTTTAGTTTATTATTTAGCAAAATAGAGTAAACAAATAAATAAAATTCTATAGGATAGCTATTGGTGATTTTTATTGATTCTATCTTAGCATTATTTATTTTGTGAAAACATTTATTTGCATGCGTGCATACAAAATACTCTTTTTTATTAATTGTTATTTTTTCTGATTCCTCACAATGATAATCATAATCTTTGAAAAAGTTTTTTAATGAATCTTCAACTGGGATTTTATTAATTATCTTGGCTGAGCTTAAAACTCCTTTGTTTAAGCATTTTTTAATAATCTCTTCAAACGCCGTGCTGCCAACTGCTATGTGAGATAATTTCTTTTCTGTTGCAATGGCGGGCTGGTAAGTATATTTTATTGGAGATGTTGCACCAGGTAACTTTATTGTAAAATACTCTTCAGATATGTCTTTGATTATCCCTCCTTCAGATTTAACAAATTTTGTTATAAATTTATGGAGTCTTTCATTAGAATAAGCTTGTTTCATCCCAGAACTCCTTTAGTAAATTTTTCGGCCAATTGTTGCTTTTTTTTACTATACTCCAGATCTTTAGACAATTCCTTTAATTCTTTTTTTACGTCTCTTTTAGTTTTTGTTCTAGTAACAATATCCATTATAGTTTGTTCTATGTCTGCAACATCATCTTTAATTTCTGAAAGAATTGTTTCCATTCCACCAATTGTCATTTTAAATAAGTCTATTTTTTGAAATAAAACATGAATTACATAATCATCTATAGTATCTTTAACACTCAAATTAAAAATTGTTACATCTTTATCCTGGCCAAATCTATGAACTCTTCCTATTCTTTGTTCTATTTTCATAGGATTCCAATGTAAGTCATAATTGAAAAGGGTATTACAATTTTGCAAATTTAATCCTTCTGCAGCCGCGTCAGTGGCAACCAAATATCTTATCTTACCTTCTTTAAAATCATCAATTATTTCTTTACGTTTGTTATGGGAAGACACATCCCCACTATATATCTCGGCTCTACCAAATTCTTTAGTTAGTACAGATTTAAGTTCTGCAGCTGTAGATTTTCTAATGCAAAAAATGACGGACTGTTTTCCTTTTATTTCTTTTAAAACTTTTTTTAGAAGTTCTAATTTAGCAGGTTTTACTTTTCGAGCAAGAACAATTATTTCTTTTAAAGCAGCTCTTTCTTTTGGATGAGCATTATACCTTTTAGTTAAAGTATCAATTGCTGCCCTTGGAGAGCTAGATATAGATTGTTGAATGGACAATGCTTGGAAGATAAGTATGGCCTTACTTTGTAAATTTGAGGATCTATCTTTCATTAAAGGATTCTTTATCTTTAAATCTTCTACAGTGTTAAACTTATTGTTGCATAAGTCCTTGAGGTATTCAGTTGTTTTTTCAATAAATATTTTCTCTTCTTTAGAGGCATCAATTCTTCTAGATTCTACAAATCTTTGTGTAAATGGGATATCTGTTTCAATTTTTCTAGTTCTACACATCACTTGAGCAATTTTATTTCTTAGTTCATCAACAGTATCATTCCTTACAACTCTATTTTTTTCATCTGCAGAATATCTTGATTTAAACGAATTTTCTGTTTCTAGTAATCCTGGATAAACGAGGTCTACCAGACTAAATAAATCCGTTAATTTATTATTTATGGGTGTAGCAGTTAATAGTAATAAATGAGATTTAGGTATTTTTAATAAATCTGCCCTCCCCTTACTTTTAGTATTTCTATACAGGTGCGCCTCATCAACAATAATTAAATCCCACTTTCTAGAAGTTATTTGCTTATTTCTATGTAACACCAAACCAGAAGAACAAATCACTTTATCTTCAAATTCAAAACCTTGAAAACTTTTATCGTTGGCAATTTCAAAGTTTTCTCCAAATTTTTCTCTTAGCTCATCTTTCCATTGATTCAAAAGGGCTTTTGGACAAATTATTAGTACAGATTTTATTCTATCTCTTAGTATTAGCTCCTTAATAATCATTCCTGCCTCAATAGTTTTTCCTAATCCTACTTCATCTGCAAGTATGGCATTTACATTCATGTCTTTCAACACAGTTAACGCGACATTCATTTGATAGGGGTGAGCATCTATTTTGGTTCTTAAAACCCCCATAGAGATTAAGTTATCTATGGGGTTAATTTTCTTAATTTCGGATGCCTCAATATTTAATTTAAGTTCATTTATTGAAGAAAAATTCTTTTTTTGTATAAGCTCCCTAATTTTATGTGGATCTGAATAACTTATTAACTTGTTAGGATTTTTAATTAAATTTTCATTGTCCATTTTAACTCTATTGATCTCACTCACAAATTAAATATTATTGGAGCAATATAAAAATATTCTGTTATGTGATAAAAGCCCAAATCTTAAATATATAGCCGATTAATCAATTCTATGGAGACCTTAGAAGATAGATATTTAGAAAAAATAAGACTTAATATTGACGAAGGTCTCTATGAGCTCCTTGTAGTCCATATTAAAGAATCCCATGATAAGATTAAAACTAAAAAGAAGGAATTTATTGAGCTTTTAGAGAAAGCTATAGAGAACCTAAGGAAGAGAGTTAACTATGGAAATAAGATTTTCTTTTACAGATATATTCTTCTCTTAGCGAATAGAATATTGAAATATGATATTACTAGGGTTGATTTGAAGGATCTTAAAAAAGAATTGATTGAAGATTTCAAACAAACTGAGGAACATAATGATGAGGAAATAATTCCTTTGAATTATCAAATAAATGAGCTTAGACTTACATATGATATTTCTTATATTAAATATTTGGTAAAAAATACTTTTATTAAAAAGAAAATGTGGGATAAAGCATTACGTGGAGTTATTGCTGCTAAACTTGTTGAACCAGATAGTTTAGAATTGGATGATTTGTATGAAGAGATTAAATCAAACATACCTCATAAAAGAATTGATGTTGAATCTTTTGGTACTCCCGAAAATAAAGTTTTAGCTTTAGATTCTAACGTAGTTATTAATCATTTAACTAAAGATGTTAATGGATTTTATTCTAATGATATATTTGATTTGGAAAAACTAGGGAATAAAAATAAGTTTGTTATAACTCCTTCAGTTTTTGATGAAGTTGAGGAACATGTTAAGTTTATGTTGGATAAAAGAAGGAAACAGATTGAGAAATATAAAGATTTTAAATTTAATGATATGAAAGAAAAAATTTATTCTAAATTAGATAAATTAAAGGAAAAATATGGTGTTGAGGTTAAAGTGGATGAAGATTCTCTTACGGGAATAAAAGAACTTTATTCTAATTATTTGATTGAACTAGAATGGATAATGAAAGGTAAGTTAATGGGTAAGTCATTGTCCCATAAGTTGAGAAAGTTGGCCCAGAGAGAAGGTATGGCACCAGAAGATGGAGATTTGAGATTATTAGCCGAAGTTATTGCACTTAATGAGAATAGAGGTATGGGGCTTTTGAGTCAAGATAAGGACTTTACTAACTTTGTAGGTCCGATTAAGAAAGCTTTTTCTGTTGAGATTTATGGGGTTTAAACTAGTTTAATTTTTTATGAAAAGTCATTTAAACTAAGAAGAATAAATTGAAATTATGAGAGTCGTCACTTGGAATATAAATGGTGCAACTAAAGATAGTGATGTCTGGAAAATTATATCTCGATTAAATGTAGATATAGCCCTTCTTCAAGAAGTGGGAAGTATTCCAAAGAATATTAGTGAAAACTTTGAAATTTTATCAAGATTTGCCACTTCAAAAAGCGGTAAACCTCAAAGGTTTAGCACAGTAGTTATGGTAAAAGGAAAAATAATCAAAGATATTAATTTAAAGTCTGAATATGAGTGGGTGAATAATGAACTTGAATTTTTTAATGGAAACTTTATTGCTTGTAAAATAGAACTTCAAAATAATAAACAATTTAATTTAATTTCTGTTTACAGTCCTGCTTGGCCAGTAGACAAAAGTAGAATAAACGATGTTGATGTTTCAGATGTAAAATCGGCAAAAAATCCAGATGTTTGGGCAACAGATATTATTTGGTCAGCTTTGAAAAACACATTGCCTGATAATGAAGAATGGATAATTGGCGGAGACTATAACAGTTCTGAAACATTTGACAAAGATTATCAAAAAAAGCACGGATTAAAATGCTTAGTTAGTGATGGCAATAAAGAAATCAGAGATAGAATGTATGAATTAGGTTTTAAAGAATGTCTTCTTGAATATAATGAAAAATTGATTCCTACTTATTTAAACACTAATAAGAAAATCTTGCACCAATTAGATCACTTATATGTTACAAAGAAAATATTTTCTAAAATTTTAAAATGTAATGTGGGCAATATATCTGAAATATTTGATGATCGCATAAGTGACCACCTTCCAATCATCACCGATTTTAAAGATTGAAAGAATTTATTGAAATCAAACTATCTCTTTCAACTTATCAACAATCATTACTTCTGCTAATGTATCTAACTTGCAGTATTCCAATAAATGTTTTCTGAGAGTTTTCTTCTCTTCTTCTGAACATTTCCCATAAGTCATATTATAAAATTCAGTAGAAGCAATAGTTCCTGAAGATATTTCTAAATCAGAATAATCTTCACCCGTTAATACAGGTAAAACATATTTAATTGAAGCGGAGCCATTTTGACTAGAATTATAATAAGCATATTCTCTAAATGGAATGAGTAAATCTATTACTCTGGAAATAACGTCTTCGGACCAATCTTTAAATTCAGGATATAATGCCCCTAGCTCTTTAATACGACTAATCTCGAAGCTTTGATTATATACGATAATGCTTCCGGTTTCACCTAAAACATCCTTTAATGCTTCAGCAAACTCTCTTCTTGGATCATCATTACCTTCATATAAGAACTCTAAATGTTTGGGTTCTTCTCCTTCTTTTTCAACTACATGTAAAGAGAACTGGAAAGGGACTTGTGAATAAGGTTTAAGTCCATCAAATTTAGGGATTGCAGTTGAAAAGGTTTCAAAGTCTAAGTAATATAATGGATAGTCTAATTGATTTAGGAAACTTTTAATTTTGTCTTTGTGAATGTGGACTTTGTCTTCTAAGTGACATTCTCTTTGTATTTCTTGTTTACCTGTTAGTTTGAAATCTTTAGGAATGTCTTTTAGTTCTAATATTCCTTGTTCATATAATTCAATTGCTTTCTTTTTACCTCTTGATAAGTGGAATACATTATGTTTTGGTAGGAATTTCCAACATTCTTTTTTTACTGGGCATTCGTAAGGATCATCGCAATGTTTACCAATTTTAACGTTTGGTTCACTTGAGTTGATTGTATTGAACATTGGTTCTATTCTTTCTTCAATGTCTTTCATTAGTTCTTCTACTTCTTCAGTTATTTCTGTTGTTTTGAATAGTTGATTTACATCCAAATCTCCTTGTCTTATGTATTCATTGTTTAAGTGTAGGATGAAACATTTTCTTATCTTTAGTCCCACTCCTTCGTAAACATATTTTTGGAAAGAAACGTCGTGGATGTTTACTTCTTTTACTTTGGTTCCACTCTTTACTTCAACAATATCCCATTCTTCTCCTACTGGAACTAGAATATCTGCTCTTGAATAGCAGTCATTGTGTATTAATCCTGCTTCAAAAATAGGTTGTTTTTTTGTTATTGCTTCCTTTGATTTTATTAAGTTGGATCTAAAATCTTCTTTTGAAAGATCTATTCCATTTTCGTAGAGTTTAGTTGCTAATTCTCCTACTTCTGTTCCTTGATCGAATATGAATTGTTTTGATATATCTACTTTAGGTAGCCTATCTTTGTCGTTTTTAGCTATATGTAGTAATTTGTGGCATTGTAGACCTAGAAGATAGTTTGATTTAGTTAGCATTTTGTTTGGTTGTTTTGGGGTTTTAAAAGGGTTTTGGGAAAAAATGGTAAAAGCTATAAGGTCAAAATTTCTATGTAAGGTTTAATGGAAAAGAAAAATGAAAAAGAATTGTTACAAGAGATTGAAAACTTAAGATCTCAGGTTGAAAAATTAAAACAAAGGAAAAAGTATGGTTTAGTTTGGGATGCTGAAAAAGAACCTGAAAAAGTTGTTTTAGATTGCAGAAAAAAGCTGCCAATTTTGGTTGAGGATAAGAAAAAAGAAATCAAGGGAAAAGATGATGAGCCTGTTAATCTTTTAATTGAGGGAGATAATTATCATTCCCTCTCTGTTTTGAATTATACCCATAAGGGTAAGATTGATGTAATTTATATTGATCCGCCTTATAATACGGGGAATAAGAATGAATGGAAATATAATGATCATTGGGTTAACAAAGATGACTCTTGGAGACATAGTAAGTGGTTAAATTTTATGGAAAAAAGATTAAAACTTTCAAAATCACTTTTAAAAAGAGATGGTTTTATTGCAATTTCAATTGATGATAATGAAATTGCTCAATTGAGATTGCTTTGTGATGAGATTTTTGGGGAAAATAATTTCCTTGCACACATAAATCGAATTCAAAGCAGAGGGGGTAAGGATGATTCAAAATTTTTCATTTCTGATAATGATTATATTTTGATTTATGCTAGAGATATAGATAAGGTTTCCATTGAAAGGGTAAAAACAAAGATTGAGGGGAACAGATATCCTCTTAAGGATGAGATTGGATTTTATAAAAAAAGAGGTTTGGAGATGGGAGGAGGAGAGGGTATGTTAAAAAGCAGACCAAAAATGGGCTATTCAATATATTTTAATCCAACAAAAAATGATTATAAAATCCTTTTTGATTATGATTTAGCCAAAAAAGATGTTTATGAAAAACCAAATGAGGATTTGATAAGCAAAGGGTATTTTTGCATAAGGCCAAAAAAGATTAAAGGTACTTTTGGCAGGTGGAGATGGGGCGGAGATACTTTCCTTAAGAATGTCCAAGATGTTTATATTGATACTAAAACTTTGAGAGCATATACAAAGGAGAGAGAAAAGGAATTCATTATAACTCCTCCAGGTTGTAATTTGCAAGTATTGAATACGGCAGGCACAAAACAACTAAAAAGCATATTGAAAAATACTAATTTTAATTTCCCAAAACCCTCCGAGTTGATTAAATATATTCTTGAGAGAAATGGAAATAAGAAAGCAAAAATTCTTGATTTCTTTGCAGGATCAGGTACAACTGGGCAGGCAGTTAGCGAATTAAATGCCTCTGATCAAGGCAAGAGGAGTTTTGTTTTATGCACAAACAATGAGGATAATAATGGTGATGGAGAAAAAGTTGCAGAAAACATCTGCTATCCAAGAATAAAACATATCTTAATCAAAAAGGGAAACTTAAGGTATCACAAAACAGATTTTGTTGAAACAGAGAATCTTGATCATGCAACAGATAAGGATAAGATTAAATTAACACATAAAGCAGGAGAAATGATTGCAATAAGAGAGGAAACATTTGATGAGGTAGAAAAAGATGAGTGGTGGCAGATTTTTTCAAATGGGAAAGAGGCAACTGCAATATATTTCAAAGAGGATAAGTCAAAATTACAAAAATTAGTTGATAAGGTGGATAAGATGGATAAGAAAGTTAATCTTTATATTTTTAGTTGGGGTAAGAATGAATATGCAAATGAATTCCCTGAATACAAAAACATAAAAGTTAAAGACATTCCCGAACCTTTAATTGATGTTTACAAGGAGGTGGCAAACTTATGAGCAATATAAAACTAAAACCTTTTCAAGAGAATGCAATTTCAGAGTTGAGAAACCAATTCTTGAATTTATGGAAATCAGGAAACAGAAAAACAGAGTTAATTTTTAAATCTCCGACAGGATCTGGAAAGACAATTATGATGGCACAGTTTCTGAGAGATTTGACCGGTGATCCTCAATTTGATGCAGATAAGTGTTTTTTGTGGTTTAGTTTTAATGAGCAATCTTATTTACAGAGCAAGGAAAAATTATTCAATTATTATGGTGGTGCAAGTGAGTTAAATCTTTTAGACCTTAATGATTTGGCAAACAAAAAGAAACTTGAAAAGAATAATGTATTTTTCATAAATTGGCAAAAAATAAAATCCTCTACAAAGGAGGGCAGAAAGTTAAGATCTCCAACAGAGCAAACAGGGGGAGAGGATGGGCAATTTGATGAATTAATTAAGAAAACACAAAAAGATGGTAGGGAGATAATTTTGATTGTTGATGAGGCACACAGAGATACAGATACTCCACTTGCCGACGATTTAATCAAGCTTATTGATCCAAAGATCATATTAAGAGTTACTGCAACACCGAGATCAATTCCAAATGCTTTGGAAATGGAAATGAAAACAAAGGGTTTTGTTAATGTCACGAGAGATGATGTGATTGGTGCTGAATTGATTAAAGAAAAAATATTAACACAAACAAAAGAGGATTTGGAGAACATTAAGAAAAAAGAAATTGATCAAGATTATTTATTATTGGATTTAGCATATAATAAGAGATTAGAATTAGTGGAGAAATATAAAAAAATGGATACTGAGGTTAGCCCTCTTGTTTTAATCCAATTGCCAAATGATGATGTTGCAACAAGGGAAACATTAAACCAAACAAAGATGGAATTGGTTAAAGGGTATCTGAGGGATAAGGGAATTCCTGATCATAAAGTTGCTGTTTGGTTATCAAATACAAAAGAGAATTTAGATGAGATTGAGAAAAATGATTCAGAAATTGAATTTTTAATTTTTAAACAGGCGGCTGCAACAGGATGGGATTGTCCAAGAGCATCTGTTTTAGTTATGTTTAGGGAGATAAGAAATCCTGTATTCCATACACAAACTGTTGGTAGGGTTTTGAGGATGCCTGAGGCAAGATATTATGCTGAACAAGAATTAAACAAAGCATATCTTTATACAAATTATGAAAGGAATCAGGTTAAAGCAAATTGGGGCAAACTTGATACAAATAAGCCTTTCATTTATACAAGTAAAAGAAAAGATGGAATTGATCCAATTAAATTAGAATCAACTTTTATGAGTAGGCCTGATTATAATGATCTTGGGGATAGTTTCCAAAACATTTTTGAGAAAAATGCAAATGAATATTTTGAAATAACCTCTAAAGATTCTATTGCATCTGTAAAAAAGAAATTAGAACAAAGGGGATTGTCTTTTGACAATTTACACATTGAGAATCAATTGATAGTTGATGCAGAGATTGAAAATTATGATAATTTTGTGCAGGAATTAGTTGATCAGGGAACAGATTTGAGAAAGGATACATCAAAGAATGATTTAATTAGAATTTACAATATGATTTGTTTTGATATTATTGCAAAACAAGAGGATGAGCATAGGAGATTTGCACCTGCAAGATCATGGGGCAAGTTAAAGACAGCACTTAATGTTTGGATGGAAAAAATTTCAAAAGAGGAAAGAGATAATTATTACAAATTAATAGTAAAAGATTTGCTAAGAGAGGATAGTGAGTTAAGAAAGGTTATTAGTGATGCTCTTTTAGATTACAGGCCAATAAGGGAGGATGAGGTTCACAAGAAAGCATCAAGATCAAAAGCAACTGTATCTTTGGAAATTCCAAATGAGGTTTTGGAATACAATGAGGATTATGAGGAAATTAAGAAAGATGTTTCAAAATGCTCCATGAAACCATACTATTTACAAAAAGAATATCTTGGAAAGGTCAATGAAACAAGATTTATGAAATATCTTGAGGGAAAAAGTGGTGTTGAGTGGTGGCATAAAAATGGGGATGAGGGTAGCGATCATTTTGCGGTGCCTTATTTTGATGAGGAAAAGCACCGGGAGAGATTGTTCTACCCCGATTGGATTATTAAGTTAACAAATGGAAATATTTTAATTGTGGATACTAAAAAAGGATATACTGCGAGCTCTAATGAAACAAAAGCTAAAGCTAAAGCCTTACAAGAATGGATTGTCGAACAAGGAAACAAAAAACTTTTTGGAGGAATTGTTGTTGAATTCTCAGGAATTTGGAAAATTAATTCAAAAAAAGATTATGTTTATGATATTTCTGGAAAGGAGTTTGAATTTTTGTATTCGCTATTTATGAATGAGAGATTATAAAACAACGCCTCTAGAACCCTAATACTCCTGCTCACATACACAAATAAGCTAAATTCACTCCTAGCAAATCTTACGAATACTACTAAATTGTATAGGTGCGCAGTAGAGCTATACCGTTTCTAAATGAGAAAATAAATAATATCTCTACAACCCCATTGGGATTGCAGAAGATATAGAATAAATTGCACCTGG
>Ga0233429_1004062_pt1 | contig 13279 bp, 13 predicted proteins | sample SI_118_April2016_3_FD_179879 | JGI IMG/M metagenome (GOLD analysis project Ga0233429, IMG submission 179879) | Seawater microbial communities from Saanich Inlet, British Columbia, Canada - SI_118_April2016_135_MG | ecosystem: Environmental > Aquatic > Marine > Inlet | place: Canada: British... | reverse complement strand
TCGCCCGCCGCCGTCAGTACGGTCATGCCTGCCTCAACAGCATCGGGACGAATGTTTGTAGTTGAGCCATCTTGCTGGATAACGGTCACGGGTCGAGCCGTCAGAGCCAGCAGATGTGCTGCCGACGAACGCGCCCGGCTGCGCGCACGGGATTCCAGATACCGACCGATCAGCAAGAAAAACAACAGGCCAACAGCTGAGTCAAAATAGGCGTATTCGGCACCGGTGATGGTCTGAAAGAGGCTCATGGCTGACGTCAAAATAACGGCAAGGGAAATCGGCACATCCATGTTGACCCGACGTGCAGACAAAGCCGTCAGGGCAGATCGAAAAAAGGATCGCCCGGCATAGACAACGGCTGGCAGCGCAATCAGAGCGGAAACCCAATGCATCAATCCCCGTGTGGCGGGGCCCATGCCCTGGCTGTAACCTGCCCAGATCGCAGTTGACAACAACATCACATTGGCCGCAGCAAACCCGGCAACAGCCATGGATTTGAGGAGATCAGTTTCCCGGGCAATGCGATCTGCCTCCACGCGTTCGACATCGAAGGGAAACAGCCTGTATCCCAGCTTTTGCACAGGCCGTAATAATTCATTGGCAAGAGAAGCCGGTCCATGCCAGGTGATGTTCAGGCGCTGGGTTGTCATATTGACCCGGCCCCAGGCAACCCGCGCATCGTTCGCAAGGACTTGTTCAATCAGCCAGCCACAGGCCGCACAATGGAAACCATCAATCACCAGCGACAAGGTCGAGCGCTGCTCACCTGATTTTTGCTGTTCTTCGACGTAAAGAGAAAAGTCGATACCTTCCTGACTGTCGTCAGGCCTTGTCGGCCGGGCAGCCTCATCGAAGACGCGGCGCTGGTAGTATTGATCCAGCCCCAGACCGGCCACAAGGTCATAGGCCGTCGCACACCCGGCACAACAAAAATTCAGATGAGCTGAGGTTTCGTGTTTGGATATTTCGCTGCTTGCGCCCAGCGGCAATCCACAGTGTCCGCATACAGATTGTTGACCTGCAGGTTTTTGACCTGGACCTGTTTCGGCATCCACAGGATCACCCGTCAATTTGCCGAAATACGTTCAACCAACCGGTATTCACCTGCAGGCGCTGTCACCAACGCCCGAACTTCCCACTGACCAGGCAAGGGCAATTCGACATGGGCACGATAGGTCCCTGCTCCAGCTTCTGTCAGTGTGATATTCCGGTCATATCCTTCGTGGGTTGGTCTCACCAGAAGAACCTGCACAGTTGCGCCGGTCAGAGGCTGCTGATCTTCTTTTGTCATGACGAGCTTGAGCAAAACCAGATGCTTTCCCTCGGCCGTTTGGGGGATACTCTCCAGTGCCGCCGTCCAGCCCAGTTTTTTCTGAACATCTCTGCGCGCCAATTCGTTGTTATAGGTCCGGCCCTTTTCATATGCCTGTTCAGTGGTCAGGCCGGTGAAGGAAATCGCCCCCAGATAGGCCATGGTGCCGTTGACGGCAAAGATAACGCCAAAGAAACAGCCAAGAATCCACAGAGGCCAGGCTCTTTGCCAGCCAAAACGATGCCCGGTGGGGCTTGTCTGTTGAGACTGTTCGTTGCCTGTATTCATTTTTCCGGTCCCCGGAATGAGGTTTCATGATCCATGATCTTCTGCGACTGCTCTTCTGTCACCACAAATCGCATCACGTTCGCATCACTTTTCAAAGCCGCGCGCGCTGCATAGACAAACACCCTGAATGTGCTGACAGAATCAGAACGAACATTCAGACTTATATCTTTCACAGGTTCCTTCGCATGACCAATGACGGTCATCTGTGCGTCTTTTACACCTGATAAACGCAAGTGATAACTGCGGTCCTCGCGTTTCATATTGAGGATCTTAACAGTATAGCCGTTGCGAACAGAACCGTCCGCCAGAGTCACAAATAATGGATTGCGGTCACGAAGCACATTCACAGAAGAATCTGTCCGTAATATCAGGGCCGCCAGCATGACCATAATCACAATCAACAGGATCATCGTGTAGACAATTGTCCTCGGCCGAATGAGGTGGTACTTCGGATCCTTGCCTTCTGCCTTGGCGTTCATGATGCGCAGGGTATCGTATCGGATCAATCCGCGTGGGCGTTCCACCCTGTCCATGATGTTGTTACAGGCATCTGCACACAATCCGCAGCCAATACATTCCAGTTGCAAGCCGTCGCGGATGTCGATGCCTGTCGGACAAACAGCCACGCAGGCATTACAATCAATACAATCCCCGCGGCCTTCCCAGCTGGTTCCTTTTTTGTGTGCACCACGCGATTCGCCGCGCTGGTCATCATAGGTGACGACCAGGCTGTCATCATCCAGCATGGCACCCTGAAAACGGGCATAGGGGCACATATAGGTGCAAACGGCCTCACGCGCCCATCCTGCCATCAGATAGGTCGATCCGGTCAGGGACAGGATTACGGCATAGATGGTAAAGGAGGCATTACCCGTCAGGATATCGAGCATCAAGGTCGGCGCATCATTAAAGTAAAAAACCCAGGCACCGCCTGTCGCAAAAGCGATAAACATCCAGGCAATGTGCTTGGACACTTTCTTTGTAATCCAACCCAGACCTATCGGCCCCTTGTCCAACCGCATGCGGGCTGCGCGATCGCCTTCGATCTGGCGTTCGACCCACATGAACAGATCTGTCCAGACCGTTTGCGGACACGCATATCCACACCAGACCCGGCCTGCAAGGGCTGTGGCAAAAAACAGGGATATGGCTGCGATAATCAGGACACCGGTAAAGTAGTAAACTTCCTGGGCCCATATTTCGACGAAGAAGAAATAGGCTCTCTGGCTGGTCAGGTCGACAATCAATGCCTGACCGGGCGCGTCATCACCCCGGTCCCATCGCAGCCACGGGCCCAGATAGTAAATTCCGAGCAGCGTGCAAAGCGAAATCCATTTCAAACGGCGAAACTTGCCTTTAACGGATTTTGGATAAACATTTACCCAATCCGCAAAAAAGGAGTCTTCTCCGCTATCAGAGCCACTCATGATTTATCCGCTAAAAATGAACAACGGCCCCTGAGGGCCGAAGTCCGGTTATTCGATTTGTGCAACCTTGCCCCCTGTCCTGTGCACCAATTTATGGTGCCAGGAAAGAAGGTCAAGCCTAATCGCTACTCGCCGCCACCCAGAGAGTGTACGTACACAGCCAGTGACTTGATGGTTGCTTCGTCCAGTCGACCTGCCCAGGCAGGCATGACACCTTTACGTGAGCCATTGATCGTCTGCACAACAGTTGCCTTGTCACCGCCATAGAGCCAGACGGCATCTTTCAGCGATGGGGCACCCTGCTCTTTGTCGCCCTGAGCCTTGTCACCATGGCAGGCAACACAGTTTTCCTTGAAGATCTCAGCGCCTGGACCTGTTGCGGCCGAACCTGAAGTCAGGGAAAGAACATAGTCGGCAACAGCATCGATTTGCTTGGCATCCAGCATCTCGTCGACACCAAAAGCAGGCATTTCAGAGGAACGGGATTCTTCATGCGATGCGCGAATACCAAAACGGATGGTCGTTGTGATATCGGCAAGTTTGCCGCCCCACAGCCACTCATCATCATTGAGGTTCGGATAGCCCGGGAAGCCTTGTGCACCGGATCCGTGGCAAGGTGCACAGTTATCACCAAAGGCTGCACGGCCACCGGCCATGGCAAAGTTCAACATATCTGCGTCTGAACTGATGACGGCCAGATCAGCACCGGCGATTTTGTCTCGCATGCCTTTCTGGGCAGATGAGGCTGCAGCTTGATCTTCGGCCAGAACCTTGTACTGGCTCCAACCCAGGATGCCCGGGGTCGCACCACCTGGCAGGATCGCCGGATAAAGAACAACATAAACGGCGGCAAAAACAACGGTGGCCCATAGGGTATACCACCACCAACGTGGTACAGGCGTATCAAGCTCCTTGATGCCGTCCCATTCGTGCCCGGTCGTATCCTGGCCCGACACGATATCTTTTTCAATTTTCGTCGGCATTAGTTTACCCTCTCGTCGTCATCTTCGCGTAGCGGAATGGAGCCATAGGTCTCAAGCTTTTCTTTGTTTTTTGGCCGGAAGGCCCAGAACACGACGCCGATAAAAAGCGCCATGAAAAGGATCAGACCAAACCAGCTTGAGAACGTTCTCGCTGCTTCATAAGTCATGAGCTTGCTCCCCGTATTCTAACTGGCTGGCTTGTAGCTGTCGAAATCGACCAGCGTACCCAGCATCTGTAGATAGGCAATCAGGGCATCCAGTTCGGAAATCACTTTTGGATTCCCATCCGGATCCGATACATGCGCCTTGGCATATCTGGACATCATACCTTCGGCTTCATCTTCATCACCGGATGCCTGAGCCACGACGTCTGCCTCGGCATTCTTGATCATGGCGTCATCATATGGTGTTCCAAGGGTGCGCAAGGCACTCAGGTGATCACCGATACCAACGTAATCAAGTTTGTTTTTGGCAAGGAACGGATATTGCGGCATCACTGATTCCGGCACGATGCTTTGTGGATTGATCATGTGAGCAACATGCCAGTCGTCGGAATATTTACCACCTACCCGGGCCAGATCCGGACCTGTCCGCTTTGAGCCCCACTGGAAAGGATGATCGTACATGCTTTCCGCCGCCAGACTGTAATGACCATAACGCTCCACTTCGTCGCGGAACGGACGGATCATCTGACTGTGACAGGTATAGCAACCTTCCCGGATGTAAATGTTACGCCCGGCCAGTTCCAGCGGTGAATAGGGTCGCATACCCTTCACCTTCTCAATGGTACTTTCCATAAAGAACAGGGGTACCAGTTCAACAATACCGCCGATGGAAACCACAATCAGTGTGGCAATCAGCAACAGGATCGAGTTTTTCTCAAATACTTCGTGTTTCATTTTCTATACTCCACCCTGTCCACTCAAGCCGCACCAATGGGGGCTTCGTCTTTCAAGTCCCCTCTGATTGTACGCCAAACGTTGTAGGCCATGATAAATCCACCGAGGACAAACAAGGCGCCGCCGCCAGCACGGATAATGTAGAAAGGCTCCATGGCTTGCACGGTTTCCACAAAAGAATATTGCAGGAAGCCAAGCGAATCATATGCCCGCCACATCAGGCCCTGCATAATACCGGATACCCACATGGCTGTGATGTAAAGTACGATACCAATTGTCGCGACCCAGAAGTGAGTGTTGACGAGGCGAACCGAATAGAGACGCTCACGGTTCCACAGTTTTGGCACCAGATAATAAATCGCACCGAAGCTGACAAAGCCAACCCAGCCAAGAGCACCGGAATGCACGTGACCGATGGTCCAGTCTGTATAGTGGCTGAGAGCGTTCACCGATTTGATCGACATCATCGGACCTTCAAAGGTGCTCATACCGTAGAAGGCAATGGATGTAATCATCAAACGCAGGATCGGATCTGTGCGCAATTTGTCCCAGGCACCGGACAGCGTCATCATACCGTTGATCATACCACCCCAGGACGGCATCCACAGCATGACAGAGAATACCATACCGACGGTCTGTGCCCATTCAGGCAAGGCTGTGTAGTGCAAGTGGTGTGGTCCGGCCCAGATATACATGAAGACCAGAGACCAGAAGTGAACCACCGAAAGACGGTAGGAATACACCGGGCGCTGAGCTTGCTTGGGAATGAAATAATACATGATGCCAAGGAAGCCGGCTGTCAGGAAGAAGCCCACTGCGTTGTGACCGTACCACCACTGTGTCAGGGCATCCTGTACACCCGCCCAGACAACATAACTTTTTGTCCAGGAAACAGGAATTGCCAGGTTGTTAACAATGTGTAGCACGGCAACCGTGGCGATAAAGGCCAGGAAGAACCAGTTGGCGACATAGATATGAGGCTCTTTCCGCTTTGCCAGCGTACCGACAAATACGAGAAAATAGCCAACCCAGACGACCGTCAGAAACAAATCAACGAACCATTCAGGTTCGGCATATTCCTTGCCCTGGGTGACACCAAAGACATAGCTGAGGGCAGCCATGACGATAAATATTTGATACCCAATGGCGACAAACCAGCCAAGGTTTCCACCCCAGAGGCGGGCCTGACAGGTCCGCTGCACGCAATAATAGGAACTTGCCAGCAGCACGTTTCCGCCAAAGGCAAAAATCACTGCAGAAGTGTGCAAGGGCCGAAGACGACCAAAGCTGGTCCATTCGAGCGCCAGGTTCAGGCTTGGCCATGCCAGTTGCGAAGCGATAACCAGGCCGACGAGGAAACCCACGACACCCCAGAAGACACTTGCGATTGTAAGAAACCGGATGACAGAATCCTGGTATCCCGCATAATCTGACACTTCAGCGCCAGAGGCACCCTGTGGTGCCGCATCAGCTATTGAGCTCACGCTATCGTCCTTTCGTATTCCACCTTTTCGGACGCCAGGATATTCAGTTTGCTGGCGTCTGATAAATTCAATAAATGCCCAAAAACCCTGCCAAATGCTGCACTGCAAAATTTGACTTTGGTCATGCGGCACATTCGACTAATCTGAGGCCTTCAAGTCAACCTCACTGCATGGTACCCGCTTGTGACAAACCGTCGCACCTTAAAATGATAACAACTCATCCAATTATTATATTGCTATATTTCATATACTTGCCCGACATTCTCTATTTCTTCAAATTTTGATCAGAGTCTTCTGGAAAAGAAATAATTTCACCACGCAATTCAGACAGGCTTCCAGGTGTCAATTCCCGGCCCTGAACACGCTTTTGATCCGCTTCCGCAGCAAGTGTTAAACCGGCTACACATTTGTGATCAAACCCAAATTTACAGTAATAAGCCGGATCACCCACCAGGATGGCAGCGGCGTAGTTCAAGGCACTTGCCCGTTGAAGCCCTTCGTCAATTAGTGCCTGTCCTATCCCCATATTTTGCTGCTCAGGGTGAACGGCCAGCGGGCCCAAAAGCAAGACGCCAGGCGGTGCCACAGCGCCTTCGGTTAACGACAGTCCCAGCGGCCAGAACTGGATGCTGCCGACAAGTTCATCATTCTGTTTGGCTGCAAGCGCCAGTTCCGGCACCGCCACCTGCCCCTTGCGCAGGGCATAAGCAGACTTTCCCTTGCGGCCCGTGCCAAATGACAGGTCCAGAAGGTGTTCGATCTTTTTGTGATCGTTGTGCGTGTGGTTATTGATCGTAAACATGAATTCTACTCCGAAGATGAAATGGACGCGGGCTGGATGCCGGACCATCGGGTCTGATCTTCGGAAATTTCCTTACCTGGAACCTGTCGCCCGAACAGCGGCTTATTCTGGTTCTGAATTAAAGGAAAGTGCGTAGCGACAGTGCAATACCTGTGAAACAACGCGACCGACGTCAAACCTGACTGGTCAGGTGACTTGTCCGTCGTCGTCGTCGGAGCTGGCCGCGTGTGGCAGCCAGATATGCACTTTTGTGTTTCATGGCGGCATGCAATATCACAACAAGGACAAGGTTGCCAAGCTTTGACTTTGCCTTTCAACAAATTTGAAACAGACGGCATTGCAGGGGAATGCTGCAAAATCTATGATCCAGCGCCCACCAAACAAACTTTGCCCGCCGGGACGAACATTCAAAGGAAGCTTCATGAAATACGATCTTGACCGCGTTATTGACCGTGACGGTACCGGTTCTGCCAAGTGGGATAATTACATGGGCGGCCGCCATTCCGGCCCGACGACATCGATCAATGCCGACCTGAATGACGACGGCAGCATCCCCATGTGGGTCGCGGATATGGATTTTCAGGTACCCAAACCAGTTGTCGACGCCCTGGCGGAACGCGTTCAACATGGTATTTTTGGATATACGATGGCAACGGATGGATACTATCAATCCGTGATCAACTGGTTTGGCCGTCGCCACAACTGGGAAATCTCCAAAGACTGGATTTCAACAGCCCCTGGCATCGTGCCCGCGGTTCATTTTGCTGTGCGAACCTATTGCCGTCCCGGCGACAAGGTCCTGATTCAAAAACCCGTCTACTATCCTTTTTTCCGTTCCATCACCAATGGCGGCTGCGAAATAGTCTCCAGTCCATTGATCGATAATGACGGTCATTACGAGATGGACTTTGATGACCTGGAAGTCAGAGCCGCTGACCCAAAAGTCAAACTTGCGATCCTGTGCAGCCCGCACAATCCTGTGGGCCGGGTCTGGACCCGCGACGAATTACAACGTTATGGAGAAATCTGCACGCGCCACGGTGTGCTTGTCGTCGCCGATGAAATCCACTGTGACCTGATGATGCCGGGCAACGAGTTTGAGCCTTATGGCTTGCTGCACGAAGACCTGGTCAAAAATTCCATCATCTGCACGGCCCCGTCAAAAACCTTCAACCTGGCTGGTATGCACCTGTCGAATATGGTCATCCCCGACAAGGACCTGCACAAGGCCTATGACGCCTACATGGCTCAAATCGGGGTTGCCGGTGGCCTCAATCCTCTTGCGACCACAGCCGTAGAAGCGGCGTACAATGGCGGCGAGGAATGGCTTGCCCAGGTTCTCAATTACATAGCCGGGAACCATCAGCATCTGAAAACTTTCATGGCCAACAACATTCCCCGGATCAAGGTCTATGACCTGGAGGGAACCTATCTCAACTGGATGGACTTCAATGATCTCGGCCTCGATCGCAAAGCGCTGGAAGATCTGACCCAATTGAAAGCCAAAGTCCTTTTTGACGAAGGTTATATATTCGGCGACGAAGGTATCGGCTTTGAACGCATAAATCTGGCCTGTCCACGCCCCATACTTGATGCAGCCTTGCAACGGCTAAAGAAGTCCATCGAAGGATAAATATCACGGCCCGGACAGCGGAAGCGAAAGTGCCGCCATTTTGTTTAAATGTTCGTTTGTACCGACCACCAGATCATGCATGAATTCGACGGCTGTAGCTGGCTGCGCGAGAGCTGCTGACTGGCCGCAATAGTGAGCGCTGAAATCCGGACAACCTTTGGCTTCCGCATGCGTCCTTAGTGGGGCCGTCACAGCAAAACCTTTGGGAAATGCCGGTGCATCGTTGGTCACCGGGCCGGTTTCCTGCATCATTCGATTGACCAGGCAGCGCGTTGGACGTCCGGAAAACACATTGGTAAGAGCCGTGGAAATGTTGTTCGATGCCAATAGCTGTTGTCTGTATATGCGACTGATCGTGGCCTCTTTGGTAAAAAGAAACGCAGTTCCGATCTGGACACCAGCAGCACCCAACATAAGCGCGGCGGTTACAGTTCTGGCATCTGCAATACCGCCAGCAGCAATCACCGGAACATCTATCGCGTCTATGATGCGGGGTATCAGCGAGATACCTCCAATCTGGGTCGCAGGATCATCCGTCAAGAACATGCCGCGATGACCGCCGGCTTCAAAACCCTGGGCAATAACCGCATCACATCCCCTGGCGACAAGCTCCCGTGCTTCTTCAACTGTCGTTGCGGAACTGATAAGTTTCGCGCCCGTTGCCTTGACGCGCGCCACAAGTTCAGATGACGGAAGGCCGAAGTGAAAACTGACAACCGCGGGTGGGCGGACTTCAAGGACTTCACACCTGGCCTCATCGAACGGCTGGATCACGCCTGCGGACAGTTCCGTCGGCGCGGGTAAATCCAGCTCGTCAAAATACGGGGCCTGTTTATCAAGCCACAGCTGATCCTGAATCTTGTTTTCACCTGGCGGTTGATGACAGAAGAAGTTGAAGTTCAGGGGTTTGCTGGTCGCCTGGGATGCAGCCTCAAGCAATTGTGCCAATTGCCCGGCATCCAAAGGCGCGCAAGCCAGGGAGCCCAGCCCCCCGGCTTCGCTGACAGCAACGGCAAGTTCCAGCCCCGCAGCCCCTGCCATCGGTGCCTGAACAATTGGCAGCGATGTTCCAAATAGTTCAGTTAACTTGTTTTGCTGCCACATCACGCAACCTCCTCAATGGGTGGGTTGGCGATTGAACGGATGGCATCCGCTGGTGTCCAGGCATAGTTCTGAAAAGGTTGATCCAGGGGAATACCCGTGATTTTGCTGGTGAAGTTGGTAAAAATTTTGACGGTTATGCCCAATACGACTTCGATCACCTGTTCCGGGCTGTAACCCGCGTCCAGGAAGTCAGACAGCTCGCTTTCTGAAAGTTGCCCACGCTGTTCAACCATGCGCCGGGTAAATGTCCTCAGTGCTTCCGTTTTTACGTCGTCTACGGCGGCTTCGGTTCGCAGCGCCTGAAAGGTATTTTCGTCCAGATCCTGCAAATCTGCAAAAGCCGTATGTCCAGCAACACAATAAGGCGCTTCATTTTCAACACTGGTCGCAGTGTGTACGATTTCCCGCTCCAGGGGCGACAAACTGGTTTGGGCGAACTGCTCGTTCAGGGCAATGAATGCGGCAAGCGCCGGTGGCGCCCCGGCGGTCACTGCAAATACATTTGGTAAAAACCCCAGCTGTTCAATGACGCTGGACAGACTTGTCGAAACGGCCGCACTGGTGGTTTGGGGCGTATGAATTTTGAAGGTATTCACGGGCTCTCTCCTTGAGAATTGATTGAAAGTCATGCCTTTTCATTGAAGGACCCGTTCTGAGTAATATTTCTGACTTGCGTTATTAACTCCATAAAGTGTAGAAATTAACTACACAATATGGAGTTAAACATGGAATATGGCCAGTTTTGCCCGATTGCCAAAGCCTCAGAGATCATTGGCGAAAAGTGGACCATATTGATCATTCGGGAAATCCTGATTGCGGGCAGCAACCGCTTCACTGATTTGCAACGAGGTCTGGGCACAATCTCGCCGACATTGTTGACCCGCCGCCTGACTGACCTTGAAAAAGCAGGTCTCTTGATCAAGAAGAAAATTCAGGGCCGACGTGGATTTGAATATTTCCCGACTGCGTCATGCGAGGAATTGCGCCCAGTGCTATTATCCATTGGGGGTTGGGGCATGAAGTGGACGCGCGCCAATCTGACGCCAAGGGATTACAACGCGGAACTCCTGATGCATTATCTGCAGCGCAGCATCGTTCCGGAAAAATTGCCCGGAAAAGAATCCGTCATACAGTTCAGTTTCAGCGACATGGCTGACAAATCAAACTGGTGGCTTCTGGTTCAGGGTAATAATGTAGACACATGCGACCGGGACCCCGGCAAGGATGTGGACATTTACATCAATACTACTGTCGCAATCATGTCCGATGTCTGGACGGGTCGAACGACTTACAGAAAAGCGATGGCGGACGATACTCTTTCAATTGTCGGTCCTTCGGCTCTGATAAATAACGTCAGTACATGGATGAACAACAGCGTGTTTTCTGATATTCAATAGGTCTCCACGACGACCTAGCTGAATTCCCCTCACCTGCGCAGGACAAATAATGTTTTACGAAACCAAAGATCATCATGGCCTTCCGCACAGCCCGTTCAAGAGCCTGATAGTGCCAAGGCCCATTGGCTGGATTTCTTCCCTGTCTGCAGATGGCGTTCGCAATCTGGCACCTTTCAGCTTCTTCAATGGCTTGTCCGACAGCCCGCCGATGGTGATGTTTGCCTGCAATGAGCCCTCAGGTGACGCTGACCGCAAGGACAGCCCCTCAAACATCGAGGCGACGGGTGAATTTGTCGTCAACATGGCAACAGAAGCCCTGACAAATCAAATGAACGCGTCGTCCGCAACCGTGCCCAATGATGTCGATGAATTTGAGCTGGCGGGTCTGACGGCGGAACCGTCTCAATTGGTAAAGGCACCACGTGTTGCTGAATCTCCCGCACACATGGAGTGTACATTTCTGAAGCGTGTCGACTTGCCGTCCAGTAACCCGGCGCAACGCAATGAGATGATCATTGGCCAGGTCATCGGCATTCATATACGTGACGAAGTTTTGGTTGATGGTCTTGTCGACGTCACCAAATTCCGACCATTGGCGCGTCTGGGTTACATGCAATACACAGTTGTTGAAAAAGTATTTACCCTTGATCGTCCGGGCTGATCACCGCCTGTAATCTGAAACGCTATATCAATATTTTCGGGAGAGACCCTATGGGCATGTTGGTAGACGGAAAATGGCTTGATGACGACAGAGGCGTGCGCAGCCAGGATGGCAAGTTCGTGCGCAAGCCAACGTCGTTTCACAATCAGATCAAGGCGGATGGCTCCACCCCCTACACGCCTGACGCCGGACGGTACCATCTGTACATTTCCCTGGCCTGTCCATGGGCGCACCGCACCCTGATCTTCCGCAAGCTTAAAGGCCTGGAAGGCATTATTGACCTTTCAATTGTCGATCATATAATGGTCGAAAATGGCTGGACTTTCCGAACCGGCCCTGGCTGTATAGCCGACCCGATACACAATGCCGACTACATGCACCAGATTTATACTGCGTCCGAACCGGACTATACGGGCCGGGTGACGGTGCCTGTGCTCTGGGACAAGCAGACGAACGTCATTGTGAACAACGAATCCTCGGAAATCATTCGCATGTTTAACAGCGAGTTCGCCGCCCACAGCAACAATGATTTCGATTTCTATCCTGAAAACCTGAGGGCCGATATCGATGCCATCAATGACCGCATCTATACGACGGTCAATAATGGTGTTTACAAATCCGGATTTGCCTCCAGCCAGGAAGCCTATGAAAAAGCTTTCGACGAACTGTTCGATACGCTGGATTTTCTGGATGAGCTGTTATCGAACCAACGCTATCTGACCGGAGATCGCATTACCGAAGCAGATTGGCGTTTGTTTGTTACCTTGATCCGGTTTGATGCTGTTTATGTCAGCCATTTCAAATGCAATCTTCGCCGCATCGATGACTACGCCAATCTATCAAATTATCTGCGGGAGCTTTATCAGATGCCTGGCATCGCTGACACCGTGGATATGCATCATATCAAGCATCACTATTTTGGTAGTCACGAAACTATCAATCCGCTGCGCATCGTTCCAAAGGGCCCTGCGCTGGATTACGCGCAGCCGCATGATCGTACACGGCTCCCTGCCTCGGATTAAGTTTCAGAAGTCAGGTGTGATCTGATGCCAGAAAATTATCGACTTGTCGCAAAAGAACACGGGTTCGGGACTGTATGTTGTCCACAAGTTCTTCGGCAATGACGTCAATGTCAGTTTGCAGTTGGGACAAGGTAACATCGGAGCCTTCGGTCAAATGTGGCTCCAGTGAATAGGCAGGCTCCATGCCGTCTGGTTCCGTAACGGCCAATACGACGCGCCATTTCACTGACAGTTTCTTGCGCACCCACAGTGTCGAGACATATTCGC
>Ga0233429_1004060_pt1 | contig 13279 bp, 13 predicted proteins | sample SI_118_April2016_3_FD_179879 | JGI IMG/M metagenome (GOLD analysis project Ga0233429, IMG submission 179879) | Seawater microbial communities from Saanich Inlet, British Columbia, Canada - SI_118_April2016_135_MG | ecosystem: Environmental > Aquatic > Marine > Inlet | place: Canada: British... | reverse complement strand
CATACTCTGGAAATGATTGTATCTGCTTGCCTTCTCCAAGAGCAGCCTCAGCTATAAATTGAGAAGCAGTCTTAGCTCCTTGCCCACCTCTTCCATGTATTCTGACTTCATATACTTCCTTCATGTTAAAATAAAAAATCCAAGTCATATAAAAGCTTTATGGTTCAAGAGGTTTAACAATTCTAATTTCTAAGATCTTTTGATACTCAAGTAAACACTCGGTGTCTTTATCAAAACGTTTATATACTCAATAAACAAAAATATGATTATGAAATTAGATCCAAAAAAAGACATAAGAGATCTTACAAGATTCAATAAGATAATATTAATTCTTACAAAACATGGCTTTGGTCATTTATTAGATAAGGTGAAGATAAAAAGGCATGGAAAATCGATATCTAAAAGGGCACCCCCCGAAAGACTAAGAAAAGCATTTGAAGAGTTAGGCCCTACATTCATAAAATTTGGGCAGATTCTAAGTCTAAGACCCGATCTGGTGCCTAAAGAATATGTGAGAGAATTAGGGAGCCTGCAGGATAATGTACCTCCATTCCCATATAAAAAAGTTGAAGAGATAATAAAAAAAGAGTTTAAAACACCGATAGATAAATTATTTAGGGAATTCAGCGAGAAACCAGTTGCATCAGCCTCAATATCTCAGGTCCACAAGGCAAAGTTGCATAATGGCACAATCGTAGCAGTAAAGGTCCAGCGTCCGGACATAAAAGAGATAATGAGTACAGATCTAGAAGTGATGTTTTACATAGCTAGAATATTAGAAAAACACTCAAAAACCCTAAAAAGTTTCAAACCGACTAATATTATTCAGGAATTCAGGAGATGGACAAAACAGGAGCTTGATTTCAGGGTAGAATCAAAAAATCAAAAATTATTCTATAAAAACTTCAAAAACTCAGATGTATTAAAAATACCTAAAGTATATGATAAATATTCTACAAAGAAAGTATTGACTACAGAATTTATAGATGGAGTAGAATTACATAAATTAAATAAGCTTAATGGAAAAAAAGGGTATGATGTAAATCAGATCATAAAAAACGGTTTCAATTCAATACTTACACAGGTTTTTATCCATGGTATTTTCCATGCAGACCCCCACCCAGGAAATATCTTGGTATTAAAGAACAATAAGATTGGCTTGGTTGATTTTGGAATCATAGGCCACTTCACTAAAAAACTAAAGAACAAATCGATAGAACTATTCTATGGTATAGTAGAAGAAGATCTTGATTCTATAATAGATTCTTTTCTTGATATGGGGTTGATAAGTGAAAAACAGACTAAAATTGAGGATTTTAAGGCAGATATAATTGAAGTCATAGATCCTTTGCAGGGGAGCTCATTAGATAAGGTTAAGGTAAGTTATGTACTGGAAGATGTACTTGATATTGCCTTAAAACACCATGTAAAACTTCCACTGGATTTTGTTTTATTTGGAAAGACTATATTAGAGATAGAAGGGGTAGGTCTTGAGTATGCCCCAAAATTCAAATTTGTAGATAGCGCAAAGCCTTTTTTAGAAAAATTGATAAAGAAAGACGTCATAATATCAAATATGTCTAAAGATTTAGTAAGGAGCCTGATTAAGTATCGCAGATTCTTTAAGGATCTCCCTGATCAGATCAACAATACATTCAGAAGGATACAAAAAGGCACGATAAAGATTGATGTTGAAGATACAGATGTCAAAAGATTGGGAAAAGACATAGACACTTCAAGCAATAGGTTAACATACGGCATGATCATAGCAGCTCTGATAATCGCAGGTGCATTATTAGCACCTATTGGAAAACCCATCCTTTATGGATATTCTATAGCATCTGTACTTTCCTTTATCTTTGCATTATTTTTTATCTTATTATTATTTTTTTCAATAAAAAACGAAGGTAAATAAGAGGTGAATTAAATGGCAGATATACTAAAAAAAGGTTTGTTAACAGCAGTAGGTACAGCAAGCTTTGCTGTAGAAAAAGCAGACAAGTTGTTGAAAGACATAAAAAAACAAGGTCTAATCAATACAAAAGATGCAAAAAGCTTGATCAAGAAACTATCCGATGAAGCGATGAGGGAAAAAAACAGAATACAGAAGATAATTAAGTCAGAATTGAAGAAACAGACAAAAAAAGCAAAACCTCTTGTAAGCAAGGGAAAGAAAGCAGCCAGAAACACAGTTTCTAAAGCAAAAACAAAAGCAAAAAAAGCAGTATCAAAAGCGACTAAAAAGATAAAAGTAGCTCAGAAAAGAGGAAAAAAGATAGTCAGGAAAGCAGCAAAAAGATTATCTTAAGACTATTATTTATTTTTTTATTTAGTCTTTACTTCTTTATTATTTATCAAAATTTTATTATTTTCTTATTCATTATTAATAATTCTTTTTTTATTAGATTTATTCTTTATTGATTTTTATCATTATCCCTTCATTATTTATTAGTAATCTTTTTTATTAGAATTATCCCCTTAGTATTTCTTAATAATTAATTTTTTTATTATTGAATCTTATTATTAATTAGTTTTCTATGTTCATTTTTTTATCATTTATGCCTTATTTTATTATTGATATTTTTAATTTCTTTATTAACAATTTTTTATTGGATATCTTAGTTTATTGGAAATTTCGTAAGAAATTTTCACTGGGTATAATACCCCTCACTTCAGTGCGAAATTTCTAAGAATTCAAACCGACGGCAAATACTCCGACCTTTAGGTCAGGGATAGCCATCAGTTTGAATTATTTATTATCAATCTTCCATTAGAATTATTCCGTTATTAAATATATTTACTTATTTATCTATCAACTTCACTCAATCACAGTCCCTTCAAACCCCTTACCTTCTAACACATCCTTCAAATTCCCCAAACTTTTACCAATAACCACAACCTTCAATCCAATCTTCTCAGCTTCTTTAGAAGCAATAGGATCAAAAGGCATATTCAATCCAGGCTCCCACGAATCACCAACTAACTTCCTAAACTCTCCCCAGTTAATCGATTTCAAAGCTTTAGCGTCAGGATTTTTATTCGGATCAGAATCATAAACATGGTCTATATTGCTCATATTGATCACCATTTTAGCACCGATATTCCTTGCAACAAGTACAGCATCATAATCAGTTGACCATCCGGGTTTCCAACCAGCAGCAATCACAACAGGCTTTTCTATATTTATCTCTTCAGTTGGATCTATAATTATTTTTTCTGAAGCTATATCACCAAATACTTTCTTTAACATTTCAGCATTCTTTCTTGTAGCTTCAATACCTATCCAATCCAGTTCTTCTTGAGAAACATCACCTTTTGAAGAAGCCTCTTTCTGAAGGTTTCTTGCTAATTTCCCACCACCACAATAAATTATAAAATTACTTTCATTAATAAACTCTTTTATCAATCCCTTAAATTCTTCCATAAGACTATAATCAGGTTCATCAGGATATATGATTGATCCTCCAAGTGAGATTACTACTGTTTTTTCCATCTTAAGCCCCTAACCCGATAAAAGCTACTCCAATTATCACTAAAGCAACCCCTATCCATTTTTGCTTATTCATTTTTTCTTTCAAGATCTTTATAGACCATAAACTAACCCATACATAAGTGATTGCAACTAATGGGTAAAGCACAGATAGCTCTCCACCCTTCAAAGCAGGCACAAACAATATAGTTCCAATAGCATAAAATAAAATACCTAAAAAAAGATAATAATTTTTTATTAAACTCTTTATACTAATAGATATCTTACCAGAAGCCTTCTTCAGCATTATTGGTCCAAATGAACCTATTAAACTAGCCAACAATACTAATCCAATCGCCCATAATTCAGTTGCCATTTAAACCACATCAACATGCTTTAAGGTTTCTTTTTCCTTTGAACCTATACTGATAAGCACTACCCCGCTTATTATCACAAATATCCCTATTACCTTGAACAAATTCAAACTTTCATTAAAGAAATAAACTGATAACAGACTAACCCATATATAACTTGTAGCAACAATAGGATAAAGCACAGACACCTCACCACCCTTAAATGCAACTATCATAATAATCGCCCCTAACCCATATAATACCATCCCTGTGATTAAAGGCACATTAGTAATAATCTCCATAAAACTAAACACTAGCTTATCAGCACCCATCTTATAAAACACCTGAGCAAAAGAAGTAAAAGCAGTGCATAGCACCATCAATCCAATAGCCCATAATTTAGTTGTCATATAAAGAAGAAAGAACTATATTATTTATAAAATTTTGCTTTAGATTAATATAATAAAGAACTAATCAATCATTCAACAATATCTCGATAACCTTAGCATAAGCTGGTCGTGTTATAAACACAGATATTGAAACTCCAATTATTGTGATTATTGCAAAACCTTTCAATAATCCAGCACCTGCAAATATTAAAGGGAGCATTGCAAATGTTGTTGTTAGATAAGCGCCCATTATTATAAAAAAAGCACCCCTAATTCTTTCTTTCCAATTAAATATCTTTTGCGTCTCCCCTTTTAATGTTTCATCTGTAATAAGTATCTTATGATCTACTCCAGTTCCTACTGCAATTATTATACCTGCAATAGCTGCAAGATCTAGATTCCATCCTATAAGTGCAGCAACCCCTAATAATATGATAACTTCTGAGATTGACCCAAGTACAATTGGGATTGATACTGCTAGTTTCTTATATCTTATGAATATGATTATAGACACAGTTAAAATAGCGATCAATCCTACTAATAAAGCATTCTTCACAAACTCATCACCTAATAAAGGGGATATAGTGTCTGTTTTTACTATATTTAGCTTAAATGGCAATGAACCAGTTATCAATACTGTCTGAAGCTTTTTCATGTTTTGTAATGAATTTACAGCAGCTTCTTGTTCTGAAACACCCACACCAGAACCAGATATCTGTATATTTGTTTCAGCTTTTCCTTTTAATTCTGCACCTATTCTTAACAGATCAACTTGTGTATCATCCAAATATAAGATTAAGTCTTCACTTAGATATTGATTTTTGTCCTCTGTAAGTACATTTAATTCGCTTGTAAGGTCTGCCTGTCTTTGAGCAGCTTCTGTTGATAAGCTGATTGAAAACCTAAATCTGCATGACCATTGGTTTCCACTTTGCCCACAACCATAAAATGGATCAATACCAGAACAATCAGCAGACCTGCATACATAAGTGATATCATTTCCACCTTTAAACACAGAATTATTACTTATCTTTGCTTCAAATTTGCCTTGTTTTGCAAGTAAGTTCTTTACCTCTTCTTCAGTAGCCCCTGCTATTTCAACTAAGATATACTGATTTCCAGACAAATCGCCTGCTTCTCTGATTACCAGATCACTTAAACCATAAACATTAAGCCTTTCTTTCATTACAGCTATTAAATTCTCTATATCATTATTCTCTAATTCATCTTCAGGCTGCAACAATACTCTTGTCCCACCTTGTAGATCAAGTCCTTTCCTTATATTTGTTTTAGGAGCATCATAAACTCTTAATCCTATATTCTCTACACCCAGACTCATAACTTCTGTTTTAGGAACCTCTACTTTTTTTGTTATTGTCTTATTCTGTTTTACAACTTCCCCCTCAATAACTTCTTCAACTTCAATAATTTCCTCTACAGTTATAATCTCAGTCTCATTCAATAATATTATCTCTGTTTTTTCTTTTGTCAATAATCTATAATTATTAGCATCAGTTCTTATTTGCACACTGACATTTGCTTTTATCTTGCTGATTTCATCTGAGTAACTTTCAACATCACTTATAATCTTATTATTTATAGCAACAACCACTTCTCTGCCCATCGGAGCCAAAGTAGGCTTAGGACTTTGTATCCCTGCTAGGTTAGCTGAAGAATTTGCAATAACAGTTCTTATCGCAACCCCACCCTTATAAGGATTTGGATGTATAGCTACAATAGCAAGTGCTAAGAAAACTAGTAATAATATTACCCTTACATCTGTAAATATTCTCTTAACTTTTCTATTGACCATCTTTTTTAGCCTTTTTCTCTAGATAATACCTTAATATCCCAACATTCTGTATCCATGTATTGACCATATCAACAAACAAGCCTATAAGTACAATCTTCATGATCTGGCTTATGACTCCAGCTTGCACAAACACTATTCCTGCAATCAATGCGCCCATAGTAGTTAATGTCATCATCATCCCAGTTTTAAAAGAACCAATCACTCTATCAAATACACTTCCGCCTTTTCTTCTCAATAATCTTGTAGTAAGCAGCATGTCTGTATCAACAGAATAACCAACCAACATAAGGAAAGCAGCTATGCCACCAGTACTTAGTTTCATGCCCATCAGATTAACTATTGCCAAAGTAACTATGATATCAGATAAAGCAGCAAGAACAACTGCTAAGCTAGGGACAAATGTTCTGAAATAAACAAATACAACAATACTCATCAAAATAAATGCAATTATCAAAGCAGTGATTGTTTCTTTAAAGAAACTAGCCCCTAATGAACTCCCCATAATCTCAACACTATAATCTTTTTCCAGCAACTCAGCACCTATACCTGATTCAATTGTATCCATAAAAGAATCCACTTCTTGTTTATTTGTGCCTTCAATATCCGCTGCTATTACAACGCCAGTTTGCTTACCACTGGTCTTTATAGACCTGACTGAAAGATCATTATCCGGAAATTTTGATTCTAACAAGCTTTCTAAAGATAAGATATCTATCTCAATATTTTTTGTTATAGTTAACGTAACACCACCTTTCAAAGAAACATCTTTGTGTATAAAACTGCCAGTTTGAGATACTTGGATCCCTATTACTAAAATAGCAAATACAAACAGCAATAATGGGATTATCATCAATTTCTTATACTGTTTATCATAAAAATCTATAATCCTTTTTTTAAGTGGTTCTTTAGGCTCACTATATTTAGCTTTCTCTTCATCCTTTGGAGCTTCACTCATTTCTTTTTTCTCTTCAACTTTTTCAGCATGTTCTTCTTCTTTCTCTTCAACTTCTTCTTTTGGTTCTTCAACACCACTTCCTTTAACTTCTTCATTAACAGGATTATTAGCCTCAGCCACAATTATCTCATCATCCTTGATAGGCTCTGAATTCTCTTCATACACATCTAGTTTATCTTTATGCCCTTCTTTGTCTATTAAATCTATCTCAGGCTGATTAGAATTATCTTTTTGAATAGTCTCTTCTGGCTTATCACCAGGATTCTCTATATTTTGTTTTTCTTCTTCCAAATTATACACCTAAACTCTCTTTTATTGAGAAACTATGACCCTTTAAAAAAACTTCGTTTCTGTAGTGATTATATTGACTTTTAAGCATATATGTTCCAGAAAATAATATCTCTATATTATATATACCCCTTATCAGAAAGGGGTCATTTCCTAAATTCCCCTCTGAATTAAGCTCATTACCATTTAACTCAAGAAAACCTACTCTTTTTCACTTAGCAAAGGCTGTACTTTTTGTATAAAACTCTTAGCAAATAAGATAGAAGATTTAGCATCATCTTCCATGATCTGAACTGCCTTATAAACTGAGTTGTTTCTCAATTGCCTAAAATGGTCAAATTTATGGATTTCTTCATCACTGAAATTATCATTATAAAATTTTTTGATAAAACTGATAGTCGCTTCATGAGAATAAGGTTTGAATCCACGAATAGACATAAGAGACTGTGCAGCTTCTCTGGCTGCTTCATAAGAATCCTGCAAAACAAATTTTGCAGTTTTTTGATTTATATCTTTTAGTTTAATATATCCCATCCTTTCCTTAGATTGTTCAAAAAGGGCATTTGCTTCCTCATAATCAGGAGATTTTATCTTAACCTTCCCAACTTTCAAGTAGTTTTCAAATTGGCTTATCATTATATCACCTTAAGATAGCCATATAAAACAACCCCATTGGCTATAGCATTTTTAAATTCATTTGAACTCTTTTCAAGGGATGGTAAAATATGCAGGTTTATTTTTCTGTTTAATTCTTTCTCACAAACCCCTAGGAAATCACCGATATCTTCATTTCCCTTACGATTAGTTATTATTAATATATCTATATCACTTTCTTCTATATCCTCCCCCTTAGCAAATGAACCAAATAGCACTATTGTTTCTGCTTGAAACGTTTCTTTAAGGTTGTCTATAATAAGGTACCTTTCAAGCCTATAAAGATTAAAGATTTTCTTGTAAAACCCATAAGCATCTGATCCAGTATCTGCTTTTATATTGGTTGTTAGGTCTGTTTTGTTTAAGCTAACAATCTTAAATTTATTTAAGTCCTTGATAGCGCTAATAACTGCCGTAGTGGATTGTTTTGTTTCTTTGGCAAGTTTTCTTATATGGAATGTTTTATTAGGATAATTAAAAATAAGTTCAGCTACCTTAAAAGATGATTCTCTAAAAAATAATATCTTACTTCTGTCTTTTTTTTGTGACATCTGTATTATAAAAATAACAACTGTTATTTAAATGTTTTGGTTCTCAGACCAACTTAATTATTCAGATACTTCTTATCAGAAAGGGGCAATTCCCCAAATTCACAATTCTCACAAGTCCAATCTAGATAGACCCACTCACCTATCTTATACCGTTTCAAAGCATCATTCAATTTAACCCTTAAAAAAACATGATTAGGCACAAAAACCAGTTCATAATTCAGACCAATAGCACCAAGCAAACTAGCCAGTGCAGTAGTGCCGTCATCACAATCCCCTGCTCTAGTATATAATGTTGACAATGGATCTGAAGCATACTCAAATCTCAATGGGTCACTAACATATTCAATATTGTCTCTAATGAAATAATATATTGCTTTAGCCTGGCACACCTGGCTCCCATCACAAGCCATTGTAGCTATCTTATTTGCTGTCTGCTTGATCAAAGGATCACTAGGTTTAATAACCCCGTAAAAATCATTTTTATTATTTATCTCTATACTCTTGTTATATATCCCTAAATCTGTAGGCAAAACCTCTTCAACCAAAGGGATATAACTAGGTTCAGGATCAAGTTTAATACTCTCTTTTGGAAAATACCACATCACTATTATTAATAAAAGAAATATCATCATAATATATCTAATAGGCCCTTTATACCAAGGGTCTTTTTCTAAATCCTCCATTGTCACTTCATCAATGTTTATCATTAATACTAATTAGTCGTTATTGTTTAAAATAGTTTTTATTTATATGGTAATATAACACAGTTAAGTTCAATTTTTAGGCTTCGAAAGATATTTATAGTAATGATAATATTCAATATGATAATTAGAGGAAAAAACAAAGAAAAATGGCAAAAGTAAATAAAAGATCAAAAAAAGAATATGTGACCATCCCAAAAAAAGCAATGTCGGGAATTGCACCTGCCATTGCAATAGCTGCGATATTAATTTCTAAACATCAACCAGGACCTTTACTATTATTTTTTGTTGGAATTGCTGCTGGAATAATCATAGGTAAGGGATTTTTTGAAGAATGAAAAACCAAAAATTATTTTGCGTCTTTGGAATATTACAGATAATAACATTAGGATTAATCCTCTTCTTTATTTTACAAACAACAAGTATTGGAAAGGATACTTCAATTGTCTTAAGTATTTTATTTCCAGTTCTTACTTTAATAATTGAATATATGATTTACTCCAAAAAATAATTATAGTCTTTCTCTGCCATTAGTTCACTTCATGAACTGTAGTGCTCGACCACGTTGCACTCTCGACCAACTTAACTTTGTTAAAAATTAATTTATAGATTATTCCTTAGCAAGAAAAGCCCACCAAGGTTTTTTTGACGAAATAACTTCGCCAGTTTCTGCATTTATTCTTGCTTGAACTTTCATTTTTACTGGAAACATAAATAAGAATTTTCCTTTTTTGCTTCCAGTTATAGAATAAACTACATTTTCAGATTCTTCTTTTAATTCTGTAGTTTCAATAGATGTTGTCCCTAAAATCTCAGAAATTTCCTCAGGCATAACTTTTATTTCTTTAGTAGAACCAGAAGATGTCTGCATTTCAAGTTTTGAATTTGTAACAGATACTTTTTCAGATGTGACTACTTCAACATTTCCACTTTGTATAGATGTACTACTTGTCCCTGTTTTTGATATAGATACTGTTGAAGTTGTAATGGCTTCTTCCTGTGTTGATGTTCCACTAGTATCTTGTGTTGAAGTACTCCTAACTGAATTTCTTTGAATCTCTGTTGTGATTGTTGTTTGTTGTTCAGTTGGGCAAGATATACTATCCTCATCACATACACAACTTTCAGGGCAGGTTGACGTTGAACCCCTCTGGTCAGGAGTACTTTCACCACCTAGAACACATGTCCCTCTTGTTCCTACAATACCTTCAGGGATATATTGTGATAAACCAGAACAGCATTGAATATCATTTCCAGGAACTACAGCACCTAAACTTTCTCTTTCACCAACACAATTTGCAGTGCATCTACCTACAACTGCCTGCGGGGCTCCAGTAACCAATTCTGAAACAAAACCAGCACAACAAGACGTTGGACCTTTTGTTTCATCATTATAAATATAGTCTCCATCTTCAGAACATAATTGTCCAAGTACACTTGTAGAAATTGTCTGCGATTGTCCTCTTGTTTCAGCTCCAACTAAAACAACACAAATTAAACTCAACAACATTAAGCTTGTTAATATCTTCTTTATCATATTCATTCATCTCTTCTTAGGAATATTGGCATATTTAAATACGTTCTTATAGCTTCAATTGGGATTGAAGTTTAATAACTTAACTAATTTTCAAAATCAATCTAGATCTCAGGGTCAGAAAAAATAATATAACCCAATTCATCCCAATCTCATCAAAACAACACCATACTTAGAATTCTAATCCCTTAATTTTTTTGTTTAATAACCTTTATAAATATTAGTATATTACAATCAATGGGGGTAATATGCAGGATATAACAACGCATTTTTTAGATATGGTTGAATCTCCAAAAGATATCAAAGTTCTAAATAGTCAGCAGCTTAAGCTTTTAGCAGGCGAAATAAGGCATAAAATCATAACAACTACTGCAAATACTGGCGGTCATCTAGCACCTAGCTTAGGTGTAGTTGAATTAAGCATTGCATTGCATTATACATTCAATTGCCCTGATGATAAGATAGTCTGGGATGTTGGCCACCAAAGCTACCCTCATAAATTATTGACAGGAAGAGCAAAACGATTTAACACATTAAGGCAATATAAGGGCATAAGCGGTTTTCCCAAGATAAAAGAAAGCAAATTCGATGCATTCGGAACAGGCCATAGCTCAACAGCAATATCAGCAGCACTAGGCATAGCAAAAGCAAGAGACTTAAAAAAAAGCAGCCATAAGGTTATAGCAGTTGTTGGAGATGGAGCATTGACTGGTGGAATGGCATTCGAAGGTCTAAACCAAGCAGGCCACTTAAAATCTAATCTTATCGTAGTTCTAAATGATAACAAGATGTCAATAAGCCCAAACGTAGGAGCCCTATCTTCCTATTTAGGTAAGATGATAACTCATCCTAAATACAAACAGACAAGAAAAAAGATAGAACTATTCCTAAAGAAATTGAGCAAGAAAGCAGCAGAAAAGGCATCTTCATTAGAAGATTCAATAAGGGCAATGTCAGGTCCGGGATTACTATTCAAGGAGATGGGCTTCAAATATTTTGGACCTGTTAATGGACATGACTTAGATTCGTTAATCAGGCTCTTCCATAATATAAAAGACATAAAAGGCCCGATTTTAGTTCACTTAATCACCAAAAAAGGAAAAGGATATGCTTATGCTGAAGAAGAAGTTGTAAAATTCCATGGCATCAGCAAGTTTAATATAGACAATGGAAAAAAAATAACATCCCCATCTAATATAACATATACCCATGCATTCTCTAAAGCATTGTTAAAATTAGCAAAAGAAGACCCCAAGATATTAGCAATAACTGCAGCAATGGCACCAGGAACAGGCCTAGAGAAATTTAAGGAAAATTTCCCAGATCGGTTTTTTGATGTAGGCATTGCAGAACAACACGCAGTAACATTTGCAGGGGGCTTAGCATCCAATGGATTTAAGCCAGTAGTTGCAATCTACTCAACATTCTTACAAAGAGCCTATGATCAGATAGTCCATGACATATGCCTGCAAAACCTCCCTGTTGTTTTTGCTGTAGATAGGGCAGGGCTTGTAGGAGAAGACGGACCGACACACCATGGCATTTTAGACCTAAGTTTCCTAAGGACAATACCCAATATCACGATAATGGCTCCAAAAGACGAAAATGAACTAGGACATATGCTAAAGACAGCTATAGATATGAACTCCCCAGTTGCAATACGTTATCCAAGAGGATCTGGCATTGGCATAGAGATACAAAACCATTACAAAAACATAGAAACAACAGCAGAAATACTAAAACAAGGCAAAGACGTTTTAATAATTGCAGCAGGCCCTCTTGTTTATGAAGCATTAGCAGCAGCAGACGAACTAGAGAAAAAGAACATATCAGTTTGTGTTTTAAATCCCAGATTCATAAAACCTCTCGACGAAAAAACAATTCTAAACCTAGCAAGAAAAACAAAAAAGATAATCACGATAGAAGAAAACACCCTTGAAGGGGGCTTTGGCTCAGCAGTTCTTGAATTACTTGAAAAAAATAATATAAGATCAAACATTAAAAGGATGGGCATTCCTGATAGTTTTATAGAACATGGAGCTACAAGCATCCTGAAAGAACAAGTAGGCCTGACAAAAAAACATATTATCCAGGCAATTAAAGGTATGTAAATATGGATATAGAAAAACAACCATTTTCTGATTCTCATTTGGGACGCAGAAAAACAAAACAGATTAACATAGGAAATGTTTCAGTAGGGGGAAACTCCCCTATAAGCATCCAAAGCATGTGCAACACATTAACAAAAGATGCAAAAGCGACAATAGAACAGATACACAGATTAGAACAAGCAGGCTGCGAAATAATCAGAGTTTCCGTACCAGACATAGAATCAGCAAACACCTTAAAAGAGATAAAAGAAAATATATCAATACCTTTAGTTGCAGACATCCATTTTGATTACAGACTAGCATTAGAATCTGCAAAATACGTAGATAAACTAAGAATCAATCCAGGCAATATTGGCGACGAAGAAAAGATAAAATTAGTGATAAAGGCAGCAAAAGACAGAAACCTACCTATAAGAATAGGCGTTAACATGGGTTCTTTAGAAAAAGATATAGAATCAAAA
>Ga0233429_1004059_pt1 | contig 13279 bp, 6 predicted proteins | sample SI_118_April2016_3_FD_179879 | JGI IMG/M metagenome (GOLD analysis project Ga0233429, IMG submission 179879) | Seawater microbial communities from Saanich Inlet, British Columbia, Canada - SI_118_April2016_135_MG | ecosystem: Environmental > Aquatic > Marine > Inlet | place: Canada: British... | reverse complement strand
GAAAGCGGACATAAACGGGATAGGCCGAAAATGTCTGCTTTTGACCCATAGCGGACATTCGTTTCTATTTGATTTTAATTCAGAGAATGTCATCTCATTGGCATGAAAAGGTTGGTTGCGGTGGCTGACAACCAGCGTTATTTGCACCTGAATTTTGCCAGTCTTGAATAATTAGCAAATATCCGCTTTCGAGCGGTAAGCGTACGTATTTTGTCCAGGGTCAGATCAGCAACAGCCCTTATAAGGCGGGCGTCTACATAGTTGCTTTCAGCTATGCTTCTGGTGAAACAACTGGCACTGGAATGTTAGGGCTCACAACTGTTCCCGGCTTGCCTCATGAACAGATAGATAATTCAGGTTTTAGGTAAGCTACAATTCAAAAAAAGGCTGAAAATCAAAGTGCCGATTCATCGCTTTTATCAAAACCATAGAAAATATAAAAATATTCCAGAGTTCGTTTTATTGCATCTGTTACCGTACCCTCACCAGCCCAGTTTTCAAGCTGCATGTCACCTGTTCGATAGTGATTAAAAAACTCGTATTTCCCCAGGTGCTTAACAAACGCTGTCAAATGTGGCGCCGGCTGCATCCACTTTGCTTGTTTTTCCAGCTTGCTTATCGGAGTGTTATGGATTTCACCCCTTTCATTTTTCGGATCACCATTTTCGTAAGATAAATTTGCTGCACGCGGAGTTAGTAAAACCAGAACCGTTTTCTTTGATGATGTTTTACGCTGGTTGCGAAACAGGTATTGTGTAATAGGCACATCACCCAGAACAGGAACCTTGTCATCTACAATTTCTTTTTCTTGATCTGAAAGTCCTGACAGTATCATGGTTTCGCCATAACGTAGGGTCAGATTTGCAGAAATGGTGGTTTTTGATGAAGTGGCAAAACTTGTTCCGGTTATATTATCTGAAACCTGTGACAAAGATGTCTCAAGAAAAACCCGCTGCGCAAATACGTTCAGATTTATGGTATTGGAATCAAGGAATTGCGGTGTTACTTCAAGCTTGACACCGGTATTCAACGGCTGCATGGCGCCACTTCCGGCAACGCCGCCTTCAATAACAACATGCATTGTACCACCAGAAAAGAAACTGGATTTTTTACGGTCTTCAACAAGAATTGAAGGGCGTGCAATTATTTCATTTCGGTCATAATTGTTACTGAAAATATTCAATGAATATGTAAGTCCGGCCCCGGCTGTGCCAAGCTTGAGTGTCATGGTGTCATTGCCAGCTAAAGCCGTCCTGACTTTTCCGAATGGTGTTCTTTGTTGATAGAATTGATCACCAGTAAAAAATATATTCAATCCGTTTAAAAGGTTTACGCCCTTGGATGTTGTATAGATTTCTTCTGTTCTAATGATAGCGACATCGATCAGTGCCATTTTAGGAATAACTATTTTTGGCTTTGCTGTCACCTTGGCAGGTGCAACTGCTTTTGCAGCTAACGGTGCCACAGTCGTAGCTGAAGGCGCTTGCAACGGCGCAGAGGTAACAGGCGCTGAACTGGCCCCTGAGCCTGAACCCAGCCTCTTATTCATCGGGTCTACGGTTGTACTTCCGGTTGAATCAAACATTCCACCTTTGGGAACACCAAATATATCAAGGTTCTGGGCCAACAGTTCTTTAAATTCCTTGTCCGAATTAATGTTGTTCCTTGAGTAATATTTCTCCCACTCCAATATTCTTTGATCAAGATACTGACCGCGCATGGAATGGTTATCTGCAAGACTTAGTGAAAGATTCTTTGCCTTGTCAAAATCCCCCATGGAAGCAAAAATAACACCTGCTGATTGTTGAATTGCAGTTCGCGAAGGAGACAGCTCGAGCGCCCGCTCTATTGATAAGTAAGCACGATCCAACTCACCCAGATAATACGACGCTGCAGCAAGACCAAGAAAATAATCTGAATTTTCGGAATCAAGAGCAACAGCACGGACGAAATGATTTTGAGCCTGGTGATATTTTTGCTGCTTGAAATTTAAAACACCGGCAAAATAAGGAACCCTGCTGTCACCAGGATCAAGTTTGGCAGCAAGATCATAACCGACTTCAGCCATTTTATATTGTTGTGGATCGCCAAATTCACCTCTCATCTGATGGGTTAAGCCGTTCAGCATGTGCAGATGTGAATTCAGTGGTTCGTACTTTAAAGCCCTTTGAAAATTGTCGTTTGCCTGAACAAATTCATTTTTCGATAACGCCTTCAAACCACCAAGAATAAATTTGGCATTAAGGGGCTTCATCTTCTTTTTAGCCATTTTGTCGCTGAAAATTTCAATTTCGTCCTGTATTTCGTCAGAAGTAAACACTCGTACAGACGGATTTTCCTCGACCAAAGAATTATCCACATCGTCAAATGACAATTGAGAGCATGACGTCAAAACGAAAAACGTAAGGTATAATAATATTGGTCTCAAAGGGCCGTTTCCTGTTTGCTAGTACTGCTCATTATATTAATTCCCAGTATCGACGTTTTTGACGGTTTTGAAAACCAATACTTCACGGGAACCTGAAATTCTGGTTCCAGCGTCACTCATACACTTAGATGTGTTCGCCTGATAGCCGTAACGCCAAGTTTTGTCAGCAAGGCTCTTAACCCTGCAAAGATATAGTGCCGGATTTGCAGTATCTCCACCAACCATAAATGATGAATATGTTGGTGAAGGCGGATGCATGTTCTGACCAACGCTATCTGTAGGTATACCACTGTTGCTTGTTTTCCACGAACCTGTAGATGACTGCTGACCAATATCCAGTCCTGACAATATTTCAACGACAAGATTAGAGCCTGTTGGCTGGCTTGGATCCAGGTTGGCAACCTTTCCATTTACAACGTAGCTGCAAGTACCAGTTTCACCGCGCCATGTTCCTGGATAAATAACATAGGCACCGCCCGTGGCATGATTACCGGATATTACCCGACAGACACCATTTTTGTTGTTGGCATTCAGGCTGTCTTTGGATACCCAGTAAGTCGCAGACAGATCATTGATACTGCCTGAGGTGGCATTTTGCGGGGTCCACTCGGTCCACTCGTACGTTCCCTTCCAATGAGTAAACGCCCAGCGACCACGGGTTTTGGGATCACAGGCTTTAACGTATACATTCACCTTGTCATTCTTGGGATCAGGCTTATCCGGGATCATGCAGGTATTTGAACCCTTGTTCTGGCTGTTCTTGGCTTCCAGCTGGAACCATTTCTGTTTAGGAATTACCCGCATCTGCCACCCTTGGCCGTAGCGAGCATCGCAGGGCCTTTGAACCAGCTGACCACCTTGGGCGTTGGCAATTTTGCCCTCTTTTTCATCATATGGATACAAACAGTGACCGGTAAAATCATTAACAATTTTGACGGTCTTGTCATATTCCACAACGTAGTCCCAGCGGTCATATTCATCGTTGGTGCATTTTTTCAAATATACAACGGATCCGCTCTGATCAGAATTTGCCATCGGGTCATTAGGTACATCCAGACAATATCCATTGTCAGATTTAATAACACCATTGTGATCATACCAAATCGGCATTGAACTGTTGGGAACTGTTAGTTCGAAGGTTCCATGTGCAATTCCCGAACACGGATAGAAGACGCCATTTACTTCTTTGGAAGTCTTTTTGGTATGAGCTTTCACCGAATTTGGCCTCAAACAATATGCCGAATCACGTTCTTGCAATTTGAACCCGTGATTATCGTTAGCGTGATGGGTCGTTTTAACAACTTTCCACAGTTGCCCCTTGCCATCTGCCCGGCAGGCCCCAAGGCTCAGATGCGCCGATGGATTAGTGGGATGCTTCATGGCAACATCAAGCAACAATTTTTGATGTTCATCTTTCGATTTACTGTCATAAGACTGCAAATGGAAAGGCGTTGTCAGACAGGCGCCGTTATGAACCAACTGTGCGTAGACACGGTTCGGGAAAGTGGTCGCCAGTTTCTGGTTCCAGGGAATGACATGCCCTGACAGATCTATCTGAACGCGTTTTGTCGACCACAGCAAACCACCAGGGTTTTCATTGCATGGATGGAAGGTTACCTTCCCCTGCCCGTTTTGCCCCAGACACAGTTTTGAATGGCGAACAACAAGAAGCCTTTCTGTAAACAGCTCGCCTGGCGGCACTCGAACATCTGTATGGGCAACAAACATATCATTCTCGTTTTTAGCCCGCTCGGCGGCTTGCTGACTTTGAAACTCGACAAGGTTTTCACCAAAAGCCTTGTTGCGGTAAATAATATGGCCCATCAGATTTTGACGTTTTTCACGATATGCCCTCAGCTTGTCATTAACGTGCATCGTCTTCTTTTCTGCTCTTATTTGCTTGGCCGATTTCACTGGCGCACGGTTCAGTGTCTTCGTTGTAACCTGGGCAAGATGTAACAATGGCTGAGAGGCATCATTCGCAACATTAGGATAGCTAAGGCTTGCCAACTGAATAAGACGAACCCTTTCTTCTACGCTGGCGGCCTTCAAAATGGCTTCTACATCAGGCGGGAAAGTAAGACCTGGAACCTTTTTAAGTTCTTCCTTGACCTTGTTTTCTGCTGCTCTGGATTCACTGTCTATTGCAGAAAATATGGGCCCAAGAAGCTTCTTTAACCCACTTGGTATGATCTTCTTGAAAAGCTCCGAGACCATATGAAGAGGGATAAAGACAAGTTGTTCGGCGTCAAATAACGGATCAGTAAGTTTGAAGGCGAACATTTGCGTGCCAAGGTCGTCTCCGAAAATTTCCAAATCCATAGTCAGGATCAACGGTGCTCCATGCAGCATCCCTTCCATATCTCCTTCGAAGAATATTTCCTTGATAACAAGAGCATTGGTACTGCCGACAGCTTTTAGAAGTGCCTCAAGCCCTTTGCTTAACCAGCTATCCATTGCCTCCACGCCATTGATTGCCAGCTTGGCAATTTCCAATGCCGCCATGGCAACTCCCTGCTTTGCTTCAAGGAAATCCAGTTGCGGATCCATTAGTTCTGCAGGCAGGTGATCAACAACAGACTGGGCTGCATGTAAAACGCCTTCGGCCACCTTGTAGGCTGCATATTCAACCCCATAGCGAACCCAATAGTATGCTTCTTCAGCGCAATGCCATGCAGAATACCAATGGCATCGGTGTTTATGATATTCGGCGTCACCATGCATTTTATCTACATCACGTTTAACTGACCTGACCCTGGATTCTGCTCGGTGAATAGCCGCATCTGCACTGGCTTTTTCTCTCTGAACAACCTCTTTACGGGCCTGGATTTTGCCACTCCAGCTACGAACGACTGTTTCAGCACTGTCAATTTTTTGTTTTGCCGCATCAAACTTTTTATTCAACATCGCGAAAAAATGATGAACCTTGGCCGGTGCCTGTTTGCGCAACCAGCCAAAGAAATCTGACTTGACCTCACCTTCAATGAATATATCAGGAGCACCCTTGTGTTTGGGATCGAAGCCAAATCCTAGATTGATTTTTGAATCCCATATTCCACCGCCGATTTTTTCATCGATTTCCATATCGACCATGCCCTTGTCAAATTTGACAAGAACATCCTGATCGATTCCAAGAAATTCGATTTGAGAGTCAATTTCCAGTTTAGGCAAACTTGTAAAACCCAGATCAAATTTCAGTTGATTTTTTTCCAACTTCAATACCTTCAGATCAATTGGATCGACCGAGGCATCCATTTTAATTCCTTTAGGTCCGGCACTGATATCCGCCTTACCTAGCTCGTGGCCCATAAAATACAACTCGCCGGCAAGCATGAACCCGGACCCGATCAATCCAAGCTGCGGGTCCGACGCCCCGGGCGTGGCAAAGGCAAAGACAACGTCCCTAAATTCCGGCAATGGGATGTCGTTTGGCGGAAGTATGTTTGCTCCTCCACCGGCCATACGTTCAGCAATATCTATCATCGCCGGAATACCAAGTTCGGTAATATTGCCACGCATGGCGATGCCGTCCGGCAGGCCGCCAGCATCCAGTTCAAAATCCATTTCAGCAGCTATGTCGATACGTTCCGCACCATCAGCTAATTCAATTTTGCCTGCGAACCCAAATTTAGCCTCGCCTTCCATATCGATACCAAACTTGATCGCGACATCTTCAAGATCTACGCCAGGAATCCCAAATGGCTTATCCCATTTACCTGATTTACCGGCCCCTTTCAGGTCCATAAAGATATCAACCCCGAAACCTTTCTCATTGATTTCAAGCTCCAGTTTTGTAACCAGCTCAAGGGTCTGTTTCTTTGGAACATGTAAGGTAACGTCCGCTGCAATACCTACATCCAACTCGTCTGCCTTGTATTGAATAAAGAAGCCAACCTGGCCTGGGAACTTGGCCATTTTCGGGGTATGCGACGCCCCCTTCTTGCCACCGGGTCCTTGTTCCATCTGGACCATAATATCAACGCCAGGTGCGCCCTTGCCGCCAAATATGTTTTCAACCGTGCCTTCTATCAGAACATCATCATGGATACCGATGCCCTTTAAGCCTTTCGCAGCAAAACCGGATGAACTTCCAGGTGAAAAATTGGCTGCTATGGTAATGCCGTTCTTGACGTCGACATTTGCAGTAGCGCTGCCATAAATTTCAGTAAATACAATATGGGCCACTTCTGGCAGTTTATTCACCGTTCCGGTAATTTCCGACTGAGAGAAAATCAAAGCCGCATCATTCAGATGAAAATCTTTTAGCGGAGTATGATTAAGCATCGGCATGATTCGACCAAACTTGAACCCTTTGCCGCCGCCATTATCCGACACTGCGAATGTCCATTTGCTGTTATTTTCGAACACAACAACATCGACTTCCTGACCATGCAGCAGCGAGCCACCAGAAACACCCGTCTTTGATATCTCCAGGAAAGTGAAGTCAAACTGATCTGCGTGTGGGATTTTTTTCAATATTGGCAGCTCTGAAAACGCTACCTTTTCCTGAATTTTAAGCACCCCGGCAGCTAGTTTTCCGCCCACTTCTTTCAGTTCAATAGAAATTTTCGGGCTGGTTTTGCCAAAAGGTTTTACTGGTACGGCTGAAAAATCAAGTTCTCCGGATTTTCCTTTTTTGTCGTACTCCAAACTTAATTTCAAATCTTTCAGGGCCAGCCAGCTAATACCAAATGGTTCCGGCAATTGGGTTTTGCTGCTTGCATCCAGTGAAATAGCACCTTTTTTGAATCCAATATCAGATTGGAAATCAATTTTCTTACCCAGCAGATCGGCATTTAGATCAGCCATCAAGCCAACCCAAAGGCCGCTTTTACCTGACGGATCAATGTCAGTGATCTTAAATTCTGTATTTTTAAAGCTGAACGCGCCCGGAAGTTTGGATAAATTAATATTCGGCATTGGCACATCAAGGTCCATGCCTTTGAACCGATCATTGCCTTTGACCGATTTGCTGAACATAGTCTTGCTCATAACGCCCGAAATCGGCATCCCCTTTTTCGGGTCTTGACCTATGAAATTCATCAAGTCGCCCATGGTTCCTGAACCTTTAAGGTCCAGCTCGGCAAACAAATTTATGTTCTCTTTTAGCGTAAAGTCTTTCAACTTGTTTGAGTCTGTCAGAACCTTCTTCAGGTTAGCAGCAATGTGTTCCGGCATGTCGGCATCATCTGGCTTAAGACCAGCACCCTTGGGCGGCACAATTACCATGGTAAGATCATCAACGCTGACGCCCTCAAGGGCGGAAGATGCCGCCCCCGGAACAAGATCAGCAAAAGCGATCTTGTCCAGAGTTACAGCCATAACCGCTTTATCAAGCGTACCAGGATGGAACGCCGCAATCTCGCCCGGGGTCTTTTTGGAGCCAAACAAAAGATCAGCAACAAGACGACCGCGAGAGACCACAACCTTGCTCAACGCAACCTCGTCAAAACCCGGAACCTTGCGGCCGACAACGTCTGTCGCCGTAATGCCTTTGGTGCCGCCCGTTAGTGTCGCCGTGTAAAGCACCTTGCCGGATTTATCCTTGCTGATCTCTGTATCAAAGCCAACTTCGGCACTGTTAAGTGACGCCGTGCCGTCAAGTTTGAAGTCCCAGCTCCCCGCTTCATAAACAGATGCAAGGTCCAAGGTCTTTACGCTAAGGCCCTTAAAGGTGAACAGGCCCTTGGGGTCTTTGGCAGAGCCAACAAGATCAATGATCGCCTTGCCAGCTGCGTCCTTGCCAACCATCAACAGGGATGCAAAATCATGCTTGGATGAACCAGCCTGCATCTCAAGATCGGCACCGATGGTAACAAAAGGACCAGTAGGTGCGGCTGCACCTGCGGGCTGCTTTAAGGCAGCCGGGGCGTTCTCGGTAATAGCGAACACAGGCTTGGTGATCGTGATGCTGGACGGCAAGCCCGGAACCTTAAGATCAGGAAGTGCTACATCAAGGGATAATCCCTTCAAACGGTCAGCCTTACTTGCAGACTTGGAAAATGTTGATGCGCTGATTGTGCCGACAATGGGGATAACGGTCTCGGTAAGACCGCCAGAGGCCATAAGCGAGCCCATGCCCTTGGAACCCTTGATATCAAGATCAGCTAGTAAATTAAAACCGGCGGCAAGTGTATGGCCGCTCATCTTGCTGTCATGCTTGGCCGCATCGTCGATAACCTTCTTCAGGTTAGCAGCAATGTGTTCCGGCATGTCGGCATCATCTGGCTTAAGACCAGCACCCTTGGGCGGCACAATTACCATGGTAAGATCATCAACGCTGACGCCCTCAAGGGCGGAAGATGCCGCCCCCGGAACAAGATCAGCAAAAGCGATCTTGTCCAGAGTTACAGCCATAACCGCTTTATCAAGCGTACCAGGATGGAACGCCGCAATCTCGCCCGGGGTCTTTTTGGAGCCAAACAAAAGATCAGCAACAAGACGACCGCGAGAGACCACAACCTTGCTCAACGCAACCTCGTCAAAACCCGGAACCTTGCGGCCGACAACGTCTGTCGCCGTAATGCCTTTGGTGCCGCCCGTTAGTGTCGCCTGTAATTCAAACTGATTTTCCTTCGATTTTGAATTCTCAAAAACGGCAGAAATCTGTTTTCCATTCAAATCTCCGGAAGCATTTAGTATGAACTGCCAATCACCGGAAGAATTAACTGAAGCCAGATCAATTTTATCAAGTTTGAGACCGCCAAAATCGAACACTTTTGATAAGGTGTCAGGCTCAATGGAACCTTCAGAGATAACCTGTCTTTTTTCAGGGTCATAGCTTATCAGGACTTTCTGAAAAGCCAATTTTGCAATGGATGCCGTATCAGCTGATATACCAAAGGAAATACTCTTTGATTCCTCTGCTCCTTGAATTACGTACTTGCTATCCTTTATATCCAGCAGTCCGGCCTTAATGTCAGATTGTAAATTACCTCTGATCTTTAGCTCTGACAGGAAATCCTTGCCGTAGTCTGCAATCAAGGCATTTATCTTGTTTTTCATTTGAGACGCGCTGGCCAGATTGGTATTGCCTGCGGTAATGGGGGTTTTATTAAAGGATTTTTTGAATATATTCCGACTGACCGTGCCGCTGAGTATGATTTTTTTGCCTATTGTAAGACCAGCAGATCTGAATAGAGTTTTAATCTCGCCAGGAAAATTTTGTAGTGAGGCGGAGGCCAGGAAGTTCATACCCTCACTTAAATTTACACCGCGAGAATTTGGTCCCAGAATATTTTTGACAATTTGAGGAACAGGTGAAGATCCGTCTGAATTTGATGCAAGACCAAACTGAACTCCGGCAAGCTCCTTAGGCACATACACAAAGGCAGCACTTTCCATTTTTCCCAATGCGCCAAGAGGAGTCCCGTCGAGGCCGGGAATGATTTTGTGTAATTCAAGACCATCTGCACCAATGACAATTAACTCAGACGTCTTCCCTGTCGGCTTATAACTTGTGATATCAAACGGGATTTTCCGGATAGAGACCTTAGCTGTGGTTACGTTCGAGCTGACCTGAGTAACATTTTCCAATTGCAGATCATCGGCATTGCTAAGCCCTGGAATTTTGGTTCCTTCCGGAAGTCCCATTGATGCCAAAGCATTATTGACAAAGCCAGAAAGTGAAACCTTGGCTGCTTGACTGGGTGCTGTGTTTTGAGCAATACCACTTGAGATTGATAGAACACATGTCGAAATCAATACAATTACATACGTTATTCCTCTCATTGTCATGAACGGAATCCCTTTCCTCAAATTTCTTTATATCTTTACAGAAATTATATGTAAGATTTATAATTTTAATCAAACGTGAATTCAAGTTGTAAGAGCAACTCATCTGTCGGCGTATAGGTTAAAGGTGAGTGTACAGGCACTCAAACAGTACGTTTTAGTGAACGTATTTAGCCTGCTTTTTTCTAAAATTTTGCCAATATGGATTGCGGGTGCAAGTCGTCCTCCTAGGCTACTCAACTGGATTGTTTTTATACCCGAATTATATTTCATATAATTCTCAAACTCTTCAATTAAGCCATAAGTTAAATAACCAGAGAGCTCTAATGTACGATCGCTTATAAGGTTAAGTTCAAATTTAGAAAAATTATCTGTGCCCGTTGCCACCTTGGCCAATTCAGTAATTTGTTTTATTGCATTCTGAGCCACCGGTATCATTTGAATTAAACCAATTACCATCATCACCTGCGCTGCGGTTGCCCAACCTTTGCGTCCAGTTTTTTCTTTATGATTAGCAGCCGAACGCCAAACGCCAGTGATTTGCCATATCCCGATCATAAAAACCAAACCATAAATTGAAGTTATGCCAACTAAGAGAACGTTTGGATTTAGAGAATTACCTATCGAACTGCTAATCCAATATATGACCGACATACTAATCATATTACCGAGAAAAGAGTTTACCCAATAGCTAACACCAAGCGATAACTCTCCGCGCCAATGCCTGACTAGATAGTTTGCGCGTTTTTCTAATACCGGCTCGACAGGCACAAATCGCTCATCATTCTCATCTACATGCTCGACTGAATTTTCTGACATTCTCGCATTTCTCCTAATAGTAGAAACGTAGCACTGTCGATAATAAATTGAAATGACCTAGAGCAAGTTGTGGAGGCAAAACCACCTGCACCACGCAAGAACGACTTTCATAAAGGATAATTAAATCCTACTAGATGGGTCTGGACCTTCAAAATCATTTGGTGTTGGCTCTTGAACTTCCAAATGTTCACGGATTTCGTTAAATATTTTTAGCTGAACTAAATTGATTTCAGCAAGTTTGTCTAATTGTGTGGCTTGAACTTCTAATAATTCTAGTAGGATTTTTTTTGTACCAAAAACAGCAAAAGGCATAAAAAACCAAAGGACAAGAGTTAGGAATAAAAAGACAATAAAAATAAAGCCAATTATTCCGACACCTCCACCCATCAATGTGTTGGTAAAATCGTTCATGGTCTTTTCCCTATATCAGATAAAAAAATTAACTGGCATTACACTTTTTAATAATGGGTATAACATTTTCACCCATTGCCCATCCCCATACCGTTGGGTGTCCGCGCACTTCCGCAACCCCATCAGGTCTTAGGGTAAGGTCCCAGAATACGCTCATTCCCGCCACATCAGTCACATGAATTAAATTATCATACACCGATTTTACGGGTGAACGGCTTTCATCATTAAACCAAGTGTTAATTACGCAACTAGCCATGCTCTCAGGAGAGCCTTTAAAATTTGTTGTGTAGTCCGGGTTTCTATCTCGGATAGAACTAACCCCGGCGCATGAGTTCAAAAATAATGTGATCGCTATAATTAAAAAGAAAACTTTTATATTGTTGCCATCCCACCAACGAACATCTTCAACACAGCTTGGATTAAGGATAAAAGACCCATATACGCATCTAGGGTTGAGACGGTGGCGTAGAAGCTACGCGGATTCTAATGTGGGTTTATAAATTTGAAGTACTGTGCCAGCAACCAATACAGTTGCGTCACCTTTCTTTACTCCTTATCGTATTTACTTGTGAATTTACGGAGATATATAGAGAAATGGTTATTACAAAATCATTTAGGTATTTAAGGCTTATAATTATTGCCGCTTTAGTAATACCTGTTGCTGGCTGTTATACGGTCAACGAAAAGATTGCAGCAGGGAAGCCATCTGTTGCGAATGGATATACCAAATCTCAAGTAATTGCTTCCGTGGGCAATCCCAAAGACACGCAATTCAATGGTGGTATTGAAGTGTGGCGTTATTGTTCAACAGGAATGTTTAACGACGATTATCTTACGGTCGTATTCCGAGATGGGGAAGTTATAGGTAAAGAAACTTACACTAATACACGTGGAGGTGATTGCACGAGATTCTTTAAGCAGATTTATTGGAGTAAGTACGTAAAGGCTGCGCCTGCAAGGCAACAATCACCAAGAAAGTCAGAATCAACTTCCAAGGTCTCAACCGGGACGGGGTTCTTTATAAATAGAAATGGTCACATTGTTACGAACCATCATGTAATTGATTCTTGTGGCAGCATTTATGTAAAAGAGTTTGGTCCTGCTCGTGTAATAGCGAGCGATAAAAACAATGATATTGCCATTTTGAAAGTAAATAGTGGGCCATCAATTTTCGCTAAGATTAGAGGGACGCAAAAGGTGAATCTGGGCGAAACAGTTGCCGTGTATGGCTTTCCGTACACAGGAACACTTTCGCAAGATGGCAACTTGACGGAGGGGAATGTATCTGCACTTTCGGGACTTGAAAATGATATTAGGATGTTCCAGATATCCGCTCCAGTTCAACCCGGTAATAGTGGAGGACCGCTGCTAGATAGTTCTATGAATGTAATTGGAGTTGTTACTGCTAAATTGAATGCGATTGCTGTTGCAAAGGCTACAGGAGACATCCCACAAAACGTAAACTTTGCGGTGAAAAGTGACATCCTAAAATCTGTCCTTGAAGTAAACGGAATTACATTCAATCAAGCAAATCTTTCTACACCTAATAATCTTGTTGAGATTGCCAAGAAAGCTAGAAAGTTTACCTCATTGATAGTATGTAGGTGATAAGTACTAATTCAGACCTGACCGTTACCTTTTTCTTCTCCGCAAATCCCATGGCTGCATAAACTCACCTCGCCAGATACCATTAGCGATGTCCCTGATGATTAATCTGAGGCTGGAGCCAAAAGCTATCTCCGGCGAGTGGTGTATCCTCCACCAAAGGCATTAGGTTTAGTCGTATATGTTCCACTGGGCCCGGTTGTAGTGCCGACGGTTTCAATGGTGAATTGAAGTTTCAAGAAGTCCTCATACCCTACCAATGGAGTTCTGATTGGATACCTG
>Ga0233429_1004052_pt1 | contig 13297 bp, 18 predicted proteins | sample SI_118_April2016_3_FD_179879 | JGI IMG/M metagenome (GOLD analysis project Ga0233429, IMG submission 179879) | Seawater microbial communities from Saanich Inlet, British Columbia, Canada - SI_118_April2016_135_MG | ecosystem: Environmental > Aquatic > Marine > Inlet | place: Canada: British... | reverse complement strand
TCTATGGATTGGATACAAAAGAATTTAGACCACACTTTGTGGCATGGTTATGAAGACCCCAAAAATATTAGAAATTGGCAGTTGAGTTACGATAATTTTTGGGTACAATTATACGAAGGTGGAAACGAATTCTACCATACATGGAAATTCATTTAAGAGAACATATGAAGATTTTAGAATACGATATAAGCAAAGTTAGGAACGGCATGTTAATTATAAAAAGGAGATATAAATTATGAACGAAGAAAGAACATTATTTTTAAAGAAGCATTTTCCAAAAAATTCTATTATATGTGAAGTTGGGGTATATACTGGCAACAACGCAAAAAGAATTTTAAACGAAACACAACCAAAAATGTTGTATTTGGTAGACCCTTGGAATTATAATATACTTCTAGATGAAGAGATACGCTATGGAATGACTCCGCCCGAATCCATCACTATTGAAAGTGTGAAGGCTCATCAAGATAATTACAAACAATGTTTAAAAAATATAAAGGAATTTGAGGGAAAATATAAAATTATTAGAGAAACAAGTAAAAAAGCATCAAAGTTATATCCAGATGATTTTTTTGATATTGTGTATATTGATGCTTGTCATGTATATAATTCTGTTATCGAGGATTTAAATTGTTGGTATCCAAAAATCAAAAAAGGTGGAATTTTATCAGGACACGATTATTGTACGGATAGTAATACCGATGTATTCATAGCAGTGAATGATTTTTGTAAGAAAAATAATTTAAAAGTGAGTCATTTTGGTAAAGGTCCTTGCAACAGCGATGATTCATCATCAGATTTTATTATAAAGGTATAAAATATGAATGTAGACGAGTATATGAGTGAGTATAATCTATCAGACCCTTGGGATGTGGTAGATTTATTTGAAAAGACCATTGCAGAATATGCAGGAAGCAAATATGCAGTATCTGTAGATAATTGTACAGATGCGATGTTTCTTTGTTTAAAGTATCTTGGCGTGGAAGATGAAATTACTATACCAAAAAGAACATATGTCTCGGTTCCTTGTACAATTATTCATGCGGGGTGCCAAGTAAAGTTTGAGGATGTTGAATGGTCGGGTGCATATCAATTAAAGCCTCATCCTGTATATGATAGTGCAACAAGAATGACCAAAGGAATGTATATTCCAGACACATATTATTGTGTGTCTTTCCACCGAAGGAAACATATTCCTATTGGGAAGGGTGGCATGATTCTTTTGGATGACAAATATGCTTACGAGTGGTTGAAGGTTGCACGATACGAAGGTAGGCACATGGATGTAATGTATAAGGATGATTCTTTTGATATGATTGGGTGGAACATGTATATGACACCAGAACAAGCAGCCGAAGGATTAGATTTGTTTGATAAAATTGATGAACATAACGAGGACTTAGAATCTTCTGGTACACATAAAGATTTATCAAAATTTCTCATTTATGAAAGAGAAAACAGATGAATACAAAAATTATTGCCGAAATTGGAATAAACCACAATGGTAACTTGGAAACTGCAAAAAAATTAATTGATGTTGCCGTTGTTGCTGGTTGTGATTATGTAAAGTTTCAAAAAAGAAATCCTGATATATGTGTTCCTGATGAAATGAAAGACACAATAAAAGAAACTCCTTGGGGTATTATGTCTTATATTGAATATAAGCATAGAATGGAATTTGATAAAAAAGAATATGATATAATCAATAAATATTGTAAATCTAGAGGAATTAGATGGTTTGCTTCTGTTTGGGATGAAGATTCTATAGAGTTTATGTCAAATTATACTAATATAATGAAAATACCCTCTGCACGAATTATTTACGATAATCTCTTATATTATGCGAGAGAAAAAAGCAAATATCTTATGATTTCAACTGGTATGAGTAATGAAGAAGAAATATCACACGCAATAAAAATTTCAAATCCAGATTTAATTTTTCATACAAATTCTACATACCCTTCACCGATAGAAGAATTAAACTTGAATTATATTGATTGGTTAAAAGAAAAATATCCAAACAAAGAAATAGGATACAGTGGTCATGAATTTGGCTTGGTTACAACATATGCCGCAGTCGTGAAGGGAGCAGAATGGATAGAAAGACATATTACATTAGAAAGAACAATGTGGGGTTCAGACCATATGGCATCAGTGGAACCACACGGTTTAATTAAATTAGTAAAAGATATAAGAAGCATAGAAAAATCTATGGGAACAAAATCTCCAAGAGAAGTATATCATTCCGAATTAGAAAAAAGAGAAGTATTGAGAGGATAAAAATATGAAAACAGTTGCTTTAATTCTTGCAAGGGGTGGTAGTAAGGGTATATCTAATAAAAACATTCTTCCTTTATCAGGAGAACCACTTATTTCGTATTCTATAAATGCTGCTAAGTGGTCAGGTGTCGATGATGTGTGGGTCAGTAGTGATTCTACACCAATTAGGAACATATCAAAAGGACTAGGTGTGAATGTCATAAAAAGACCGGATGAATTTGCAACAGACGAGTCTCCAAGCGAAGAAGCATTATTACATTTTGCTGAAAATGTTGATTTTGATACATTAGTTTTTATTCAACCAACTTCTCCTCTTTTGAAACCGTCATATATTAATATTGGATTAAATAAAATGAAAAAATATGATTCGGTATTCAGTGTACACGAAGAGCATTGGGTTCCTAGATGGGATATGAACATAAACCCCATTGGGTTTGATAACGATAATAGACCAAGGCGACAGGATAGAGATAGTGTATATGTAGAAAACGGAGCGTTTTATATAACAACAAAGGAAAGATTGTTAGAATCAAAGTGCAGAATAAGTGGCAATATCGGAATTGTTAAGATGAAACTACAAGATAGTTTTCAAATAGACATTGAAGATGATTTTGAATTGGTGGAAAAGTTTTTATGATTTATTGTTTTGATTTAGATGGTACTTTATGTACTAAAAGATATTTGGATTATCAAAATGCAGAACCATTTAACGACAGGATATTTCATGTTAATAAATTATATAATGATGGACATACTATAATTATAGAAACTGCTCGTGGAAGTGGTGCAACAAAAGGAACAGATTGGGATATTATTACCAAAGAACAACTTGAACGATGGGGACTAAAATACCACCAACTAAGAACAGGTGTCAAGATTAGTGCTGATATTTATATTGATGATAAGGGGAAGAATTCTGAAGATTATTTTAAGAGAGGTGATTATTAAATGATATTGGTTTGTTATGGTACAAGACCAGAATTTCTAAAAATTAAACCTCTCATAAAAGAGATGAGTGGTGTTATTGATTTTGTTACATTGTTCACTGGGCAGCACGAAAGTAAAGACATGGTTATGGGTGGTGCCGATTATAAACTCCACATCAAAGAAGGAGGAAACAGATTAGATTCAATAGTATCCTCCATTATGAATAATATATATTTTGATAAGATAGACTATGTTATGGTGCAAGGAGACACAGCAACAGCGTTTGCTATTGCATTGAGTGCATTTCACCGCAAAGTCCCTGTGATACACCTAGAGGCTGGTATGCGTACATACGACATAGATAATCCATACCCAGAAGAATTTTATAGGCAATGTATATCGAAGATTGCATCTATCCATTTTACACCAACAGAATATGAAAAAGATTTTCTTTTATCAGAAAAATGTAATGGTCATATTCATGTTGTGGGTAATACTGTTTTAGATAATCTTGTTGATATATCTCCTATAGATACACCGACAGTTTTGATTACAATGCACCGAAGAGAAAATCATTTTAATATGCCAAAATGGTTTGGTGAAATAGAAAAACTTGCAAAAGAAAATATGGATATGGAATTTATTTTTCCTATGCACCCAAGCCCAGATGTTCAAAAGAATAGAAATATATTTAAAAATGTTACTGTAAAAAATCCTTTAGAATATGACGATATGATAGGACTTATAAGTTCGTCAAGAATAATTATTACAGACAGTGGTGGTATACAAGAAGAAGCATCCTTCTTTAAAAAGAAAACTATAGTTTGTAGGAAAATCACAGAAAGATTTGCTTCTCTGGGTAAAAGTTCAGTTTTATGTCCTGCACCGAATGATTTAAAATATATTTTTAATCAAGCAAAAGAAAACTATATAGTAGAAGATGAGTGTCCGTTTGGAGATGGTCGTGCGAGTGAAAAGATTGTGGAGATTTTAAAATGCGTTATTTAGTAACAGGTGGAGCAGGGTTTATTGGTTCTAATATAGTAGACCGATTGATTAGAGATGGTCATGAGGTTAGAGTTATCGATAACGAATCATCGGATGCACATGAACATCCATATTGGAACGATGAAGCAGATAATTATAAATCAGATATTAATGATTATAATTTTGTCAAGGAAGTTACAAGGGAAATAGATTGTGTATTTCACCTTGCCGCAGAAGCAAGAATTCAACCAACAATATATAATCCAAGACTTGCTGTACAAACAAATGTTCTCGGAACATGTAATATTCTTCAAGCCGCAAGAGAAAATGGAGTAAAGAGAGTAGTATATTCATCTACTTCTTCCGCATACGGTTTGTCAAATCCTATTCCAAACACAGAAGATATGCCAAAGGATTGTCTTAATCCATATTCGGTTTCTAAGACCGCAGGAGAAGAATTATGTCAAATGTATACAAATTTGTTTGAATTAGAAACAATTATATTTCGATATTTTAATGTGTATGGAGAAAATCAACCAACCAAGGGGCAATATGCACCAGTTATTGGATTATTTCAAAGACAATTATCAGAAGGAACCCCAATGACTGTTACCAGTGACGGATTTCAACGCAGAGATTATACTCATGTATCGGATGTTGTGGAAGCAAATATTCTTGCCGCAACAACATCTAACAAAGATGCGATAGGTGAAATATTTAATATAGGTTCTGGAACAAATCATAACATTCATGATTTAGTAAAAATGATAAGTGGTAAAGAACTTCCTCAAGAGAATAATGATTTTGTTTATATACCAGAAAGACCTGGAGAAGCAAGAGAAACTCTTTCCGACTGTACTAAATCGTATGAAATATTAAACTGGAAACCAAAAACAAAACTTGAAGATTGGATTACATCATGCAAGCAACAATTGGCGTAGTTGGTAACGGATTTGTGGGTAATGCAGTTGCCAAAGGATTTAGTGGTAAGGTAAATGAAATTAGAGTTTATGATATAGACGAAAGTAAATCGACTCATGGTTATTTGGAGACTATGACTTCTGATTATGTTTTTGTATGTTTACCAACTCCTATGGTTGATGTGGAAGGAGGTAAATGTAACCTTTCAATTATTGAAGAGTTTTTCAAAGAACTTCCAACCACAATTGATGGAATTATTATTATCAAATCTACTGTTCCGGTAGGTACAACAGAAAGATTATCTAAAAAATATCCATATTTGAAAATTATACACAATCCAGAATTTCTTACTGCTAATAACGCGGAAGAAGATTTTATAAATTCTGATAGACATGTTATAGGGGGCAAAAAAGGCATCAGAGAATGGGTTGTTGGAATGTATAATTTCTGTTTTCCTGATGTTCCTATTTTATCAATGAGTTCCAACGAATCGGAATTGGTAAAATATTTTGCAAATTGCTTTCTTGCAACGAAGGTTATGGTATTCAATGAAATGAAATTTTTGTGTAACAATTTAGATATGGATTTCGACACAATTATGAGCGGAGTCGTGATGGACAATAGGATAGGAAATAGTCACACACAAGTTCCTGGTCCTGATGGAAAATATGGTTTTGGTGGAACATGTTTTCCAAAAGACATAAATTCACTTATACATACTATGGAAGAAAATGGAATAGACCCTTTAATTCTCAAATCGGTTTGGGAACAAAATAAAAAATATAGAACTAGTTGGGATTGGGCAGAAAATACATCTGCTGTAATGAGTGAAAGTTAATTATGAATAAAATAAAAAAAGTAGATAAACCGGTATCAGTAACACTTTGTATGATTGTGAAGAATGAAACTCACATCGTCAAGGAGTGTCTAGAATCAATGTTACCATATATTGATAGGTATGATATTACAGATACAGGTTCGACAGATGGAACCCCTGAACTTATAAAAGAGTTTATGGACGAACATGGTGTTGAAGGTGAAGTATATCTTTCTGATTGGAAGGGTTTCGGAAAAAGCAGAACAGAATCTCTAAGAAACTGTGATGGTAAAGCAGATTATGCGTGGGTTATTGATGCGGATGATAAGATTACAGGAAAATTTGAATATCCGAAAGAAATGACCTCTCATGCATATAGTCTTAGGTTGGGCAGACCAGATTTTTCTTGGTATCGAAATCAAATATTCAAGACAGGTGTTGGATGGGAATATGTTGGAGTTTTGCACGAATATGCTCAGTGTCCATCGATTGGCGAACAAGATTTAATGATAGAAAAGTGGGGGGTATCTGACTATTTTATTGAAGCACGAACATTGGGTGCAAGAAATGTTGGAATTGACCCAAAAGAAAAATATACAAAAGATGCAGAGATATTGTATAGTGTATTGAACGATAAAGATAATGAAAATTATGCACCAACTGATGTAAGATATCAGTTTTATCTCGCACAGAGTTATTTTGATTCTCAACAATGGGAAAAATCATATGAAGCATATGAAAAAAGAATTGAAATGGGTGGTTGGGATGAAGAAATTTTCTTTTCTAAATTTAGACTGGCAATACTTTCTACGGTTTTAGGTAAATCATTGTTAGAAGTAAAAGAAGAATATTTAGAAGCATGGAATTATAGACCACACAGAGCAGAACCATTGTATGAAATTTCTAAAATGTACAGGGCTATGGAAAAACCAAGATTGGCATACATTTATGCAAAAATAGGAATGACTATTCCATATCCTCAAAATGATATTTTGTTTATTGCAAAGGATGTATATGATTGGAAAATGATGGATGAATATGCCTCAACAGCATTTTATTCGGGAGATTTGTTGTTGGGTATTAGTATCGCAAAGAAAATTCTTGATGAAAATAAGTTTCCAGAAGACCAAAAAGAAAGAGTGACCAACAATTACCTTTCATATCAAAAAAAATTGGTTCAACTGGAAGAAAGAGAAAAACAAATAAGAATGCATCAAGAAGCGGAAAACGCTAAACAAAAAGAGGAAGAAAAAGAGAAAAAGAGGAAAGCAAAAGAAGAAAAGAAAAATACCCCAAAAAAGAGTACCAAAACTATTAATAAGAGGAAAATAAAGAAGAAATGATGTGTATACATATCATAGGAAATATTATAATTTAGGGGAAATTGGATGGCAGCAAGACATGATATTGAAGCAGAAAAAGGTTCTACCTTTATATTTTATGCAAAATACTTGGATGACAGTAATAATGCTGTAGATTTGAGTGGGTATACGGCGGAAATGCAAGTCAAAAGATACGCAGAGGATACTACCAAATTGATGCATTTTGCCTCTACACCAAAAGGTGTTACTTCTGGTGGAAGTGGTGGAAGTGGTGGAATATTATTGAATGCAACATACACAGGTGGGACTCAGCAAGGAATGTCAGGCTCAACGGGTGGAATTTATGTTGTTGCAGACCCCTCCACTATGACCAACACTCCTAGTGGAAACCATTTATATGACTTAGAAATTATACAAGGAAATACTATTATTAGGTTGGTTGAAGGTAGATTTGTGTGTAAGTCTAATATTACGGGGTAAAAATGAAAATAGAAATAAGAAAAGAGTCATTCAAAATTATTAATCCCTTGGTTATATTTGAAAACCAAAAAAGGGTTTATCTCATTACCGTAAAAAAGGTGGTCAAAGAAGATAGAGTTTTTGTGAGATAAAACATGTCAACTCATATACAATTTAATAGGTCATGTATTGCCGGTGCTACCCCCGATGCCGAATCTTTATTGGAAGGTGAACCTTCTGTAAATTTGGCTGATGTTAAGTTGTGGGTAAAGGGTTGTAGTGGAGAACTTATTAATTTTATTGATGGTATAACCGGCGAACGAGTAGCAGGGTCAAACGGAGAAATACAATTTAAAGATACTAATGGATTTAGTGCCAGTAGTGATTTGATATTTAATGGTATGGGTATATCTGCTAACGGTGGTGTAACTTTTGGTAGAAGTATAAAGATTATTGGTTCTGATAGTGGAATATCGTTTTCAGACGGAAGCAGCCAATTAACAGGAATTACGGGAATAAATAATTTAAACGATGTCACATTGTCAAATGTATTACAAAAAGATATATTAATATATGACATAGTAGAAGGAAGGTTTGAAAATTCTTCTATATCTGGTGCAGGTATATCACAAACAACCCATAACCATTCTTTGAGTAGTTTATCATCAAAAGATTTAAATGATTTGGATGATGTTGTCATAGGAACAGTTGCAGACAAACAGGTTATTTCCTATAATAATACATCTAGCATTTGGTGGAATCGGAGTTTATCTGATGCAGGAATATCAGAAACGGGACACACACATGATATCAACGACCTTGCAGATGTTAATATAACATTTCCGAGTCTTGGTAATTTGCTTACTTATGATACCGCATCAGGTAAATGGATAGACCAAACACCTGCAAGTGCAGGTCTTTCAGAAACTGGTCATACACATACATTTGTATCGGATATAACAGATATGCCTGGTGCAACAGGAAATGCGGGACAATATCTCAAAGTAAAGTCGGATACAACTGGTGTAGAATATGGAAATCACGATGAAATAATTGGTATTCGTGTAGATAATGGAAGTTCTGCTCTAACAACCGGTGTAAAGGGTCATCGAGTTCTTCCTTATGATTGTGAGGTTGTCGAATGGACTGCGACTTCTAGTATCAGTGGAACCATTCAGTGGCATGTAAATTGGTGTACTTATGCAAACTGGCCGACAACCGCAAGTGTAGAAAATCTTGATATCAATCACCCACAAATAGGTGCTTCAACAAAAAATCAAGATACTACTGTGACATGGGATACCCAAACATTTAGTGCAGGTGATATTCTTGAGTTTGAAATTACTATTGCTGATGGTGTACTAACAGACTGCACTGTATCTCTGAAGATTAGGAGAACTGGATAATGGCAGAACATACTGGTACAGGTGTAACGACATTTTATGTGGATGGTGAGAATGGGGATGATAGTTCAGCAGATGCCACTACTACAGGCGGCGCATGGCAAACAATCCAAAAAGCATTTGATAAACTTGCAGATGGTACTATTGTAGACGGTGATGAAGTAAGAATTATGAAAACCGCAGATGATGCAACCAATTATGGTATCTCTGCAAAACTCACTGTCACTTGGAATGGTAGAGAAGTTCTTATTACAGGTGCAAACTCAAGTGGTGTTGTGGATGGAACGGTAGTAACAATTAATGGTAATGGTCTTGACAGGTTTACACCAATGATGGAAATTTCTGTTGGAGTTGCGGATAATGTTATATTCGCTAATTTAAAATTTGATGCTGATGATACTGCACAACATTGTGTAGAAGCAACTGCTGCCAATTCGCATAATATATATTGGGCAAATTGTCAGTTCACACAAGCAACAAGTCACGGAGTGTATACAAACAACTTGGCAATGTATTGGCAATTTGTAAATTGTAGATTTGATAATAATGGTGGTGATGGTGCAAATCATTCAAGTTCTAACTACGGTGTATATTATAAATGTCTATTCGACAATAATGCGGGCGATGGTGGTAGAATAGGTGCATCAGCAAAAGTCGTAGAGTGTGTATTTTTCAATAATGGTGATGATGGTATGTATATTACAAATTCTGGGTCAACGGTTTTCAGTTGTGTATTTGATAACAATGCAAGTGACGGAGTATATGTTTCTGGTAGTGGTCAGTCGATGTTTGTGGATTGTTTATTTACTAATAATACGGCATATGGAATAGTTGTGGATAGTAATTGTGAAAACAGACACTTCAATAGTGCATTCTATAATAACGGAACTGATTCATTTTATGAAACAGGAACAAAACACCTTACAATGCATAATTATCTTGATGATGTCACAACCACTTACGGTGTAACTGCTGATTTTGATTTTACACATAACGGTGATTCCTCTGTGGTAGGTGCAGGAATGCCAATGCATTATAAATGGATGGGGTCTACTGCCTCCGACATCGGATTGAATAAATGGGTAAACACAGAAAGCATTTCAATTTTCTGATTGACTTTTGAAATGTTTGGTGTATAATAAACACAAAGGAGTTATATTATGAAACTAAAGTATTTTAAATTACACGATGATGTTGTAGACCCATATTTTGCAACAAAGGGTTCTGCTTGTTTTGATATATGTGCATATATCACAGAAACTCCTATCACTGTATACAAGATGGAAAATTTAAAAGAAAAAATTATTCCAGAAAACTCACGACTTTTCAAAGAACAGGAGTTGCAAATATCATTATCTCCTGCGGATAGAGTTCTTGTCCCCACTGGATTGTTTTTCGATATTCCGGATGGTTATTCTGTTCGATTACATACTAGGTCTAGTATTTCTCTAAAAAGGGGACTAATTATGCCTAATGGAGAGGGAATTATAGATTCTGATTATTATAATGAAACCTTTATAATGCTCTATAATTCTAGTGCGGATAACATTTATATTGAAAATGGAGAGAGAATTGCTCAGGGAGAACTCATAAAATCACTTGACTTTTCTTTAGAATCTGTTATAATACCACCAAAGCAAATTACCAACCGTGTTGGTGGATTTGGTTCAACAGGAGTAAAATGATGTCAAAACGAAAACCTAAATTTTGGGGTATATGGGTAACATCCATTAAAGAATGGATGACAACATCAGGCGGTAAAAAAGCACGATATAAACTAAGACGAGAAGCCGCAAAAGATGCAGATGACTTTAATACGGCGTGGCGTGGTAGAAAACACATTTATGAAGTAAGAAAAATAGGTCGATAAAGGAAAATTAGATAATGAACCGAAAAGAACTATTCAAATTACACGAAGAAGTATGTAAAATAGCACTTTCTATCATGGAAAAGAAAAACCACGACTATGCAGGTACAGATGGAGATAATCCATTTGCTAATTTTACACGAACAGAAGCAATGGGTATTGCATCAACAGAGGCTGGATTTCTTTGCAGAATAACAGATAAAGTTTCTCGTCTTTCTACTTTTGCCAGTGCAGGGGAACTCAAAGTAGACAATGAGAGTTACTATGATGCTATTTTAGATATTATTAATTATTGTATTCTTTTTCATGGATATGTTTCCACAAAAAAAGATTAAATTTTTACACAGTAGGGTATAATTTATTATGATAAAACTTTATAATATTGTTGGTATAATATACATTATACTTATCTTTTGTTTATCTATTCATTTTTCTCAACAAAAAACTAATATCACAAAAAACCTTGCGGTGGCGGTCACTCTCGAAAACTCTGAAACGAAAGTTTCTCGTTATGTAGAATTGATGACTGCCATCCGCAAGGTTGAATCAAATGACGACTGTTCAAAGATTGGTAAAGTAGGTGAACTTGGATGTTACCAAATTCGTGAATGTTGTTGGATTGATGCACTTGAACACGACCCAAGTATTGGCGGGGAATATGAAGATGTTATCGACAGAGAATATGCCGAAAAATGTATATATGCATATTGGGATAGGTACGCAACCGAAAAAAGGTTAGGAAGACCAGTAACAGATGAAGACCGTGCCAAAATACACAATGGCGGTCCCAACGGATATAAGAAAACCGCAACAATCAAATATTGGAACAAGATAAAGGAATTGCTTTGACTGATATAAACTTACTAAATGGCAATTAATAAATCAAAAAAACAAGAACAAGACATAAAAGATGCATTTTATTGGAAAGTTGGTATTTTTATAATGACCATTATTAGTATTGTCGGATTATATGCCATATATTGGGCAGCAACATTATAAAAATTATTGACAAATATTTTTATTGGAGTATAATACACCTATGAGTGATAAATCAAGACTATGCGGTATGACTCAAGAGGAAGTAGATTCCTACTTGAAAGAGAACAAAATCAAAGTGGCAGTTATGATGGAACACGGTTATAACAAAGACGGCGATTGGGCAGAAGAAATTCGTGATGACAAAGGTTACTTCGTCAAGTTTGGCGATGACTGTGTAAGAACGGAAAAGTTGTGGGGATTCTCTAGTCCAAACGGTTTCCATACTTTTTCTTGGGAAGACCCAAAAATGACAGAGGCAAAGGCACAGTATATGACTGTGTTGTTTCATAAACTCTATGAAGAATACGATGTATCTTGGAACAGTGCAGAGGCACTTTCACTTGCATATGTGATGAGTGAATTCCAAGTTCCTTATGTTCTTACTGGAAGGGAAAACGCCCCTCCACCAGATATGTCTACAGAAGAAGGACAGGAAGAAGTTCGTAAGAAACTACTTGATTGTATTGAATCTGGTAATGTTGTTGTTCCTAAAGAAGTAGAAGAAACTGTAACTGTTCGTGGAGAAGAACGAGATATTTCAGAGTTTGATTTGAAGAAATGAGTGAGTTTTATACAAACATTGCAATGAGGGGAAAGTATATTCTCTATCGTGGAATAGACGAAAAAGGTAATCGCATTTCACGACAAGAAGAATTTCATCCCACGATGTATGTTCTTTCTAAAAAGAAAACAGATTGGACAACATTGGACGGTCATTATGTTGAACCCGTTAAACCCGGCAACATTCCAGACACCAGAGAGTTTATAAATCAGTATAAAGATGTCAAGGGGTTTGATATTTATGGTAACACAGATTATGTTTGCCAATACATTGCAGAGAATTTTACAGAAGACATTCAACCAGACATCTCCAAGATTGTGGTTGCAAATATTGATATTGAATGTGAAAGTGAAAACGGATTCCCAGACATTACAGATGCACAGGAACGAGTGAATGCAATCTCTGTGGACTTCAATGGCGAAATGTATGTATTTGGGTTGGGAAAATTCAAACTTTCTGCATCCGAGTGTTATTTACAACGCGAATATGAAAATGAAGAAGATTTACTTGAAGCATTTCTTACCATATGGGAACATAAATCACCTGACATTGTAACAGGATGGAATATAAGATTCTTTGATATTCCATATATTGTAAACAGAATTACAAATGTTCTTGGGAAGAAAGAATCGAAACGACTTTCTCCTTGGAAGGACTATAGAGAACGAACAATTACGAAGTTCAACAAAGAGAATGTTGTATATGAATTAGTCG
>Ga0233429_1004036_pt1 | contig 13332 bp, 14 predicted proteins | sample SI_118_April2016_3_FD_179879 | JGI IMG/M metagenome (GOLD analysis project Ga0233429, IMG submission 179879) | Seawater microbial communities from Saanich Inlet, British Columbia, Canada - SI_118_April2016_135_MG | ecosystem: Environmental > Aquatic > Marine > Inlet | place: Canada: British... | reverse complement strand
CAACGGCAAGCCCGACGCAATGGAGGACATGACCGACGACGAACTCGTATCCATCATCGAGGCCGCAATCCTCGCAATGCCGGACATGCACGTCGTCCGAATCCGAGACGCCGCCGAGGACAGGCTCGCGGGCAACCACCTCCGCGTTGTCGGCAAGCGGGCGTGACCGTCAACCCGCTCGCCAGACTCGCGGGCGCGTCTCGGGCGCTCGTCAAGCGCTCGAAGCGGAACCCGGTGGACCACGTCTCGTGGCTGCCGTACCAGATCGAGTTCCTGAAGCACGAGCAGGGCACCACGCCTGTGTTGTTGAGGTTGGGCAACCGCATGGGCAAGACGTGGACGCTCGGCGGAGAGCTCATCTTCAGGGCTCGGGGCGTCCACCCGTACAAGGACGTGAAAGCGGGCCCCGTGCGTCTGGCGCTCGTGTGCTTCTCGATGGTTCAGAGCGTCGAAATCCAGCGCGTGCTGTGGGAGTTGCTCGGCGGGAGCAACAACACCGATCTCGTCGAGGGCACCGAGTTCTCATCGCGCACGGGCTTCCGCGGCCACCGCCCGGTCATCGAGTTTACGAACGGCTCTGAGATTCACGTCTACAGCAACGCCCAAGGCGCGGGGGCACTTGCCGGCTCCGAGTATGACTGGATTGGCCTGGACGAACCGCCCGCGCAGGACGTCTACGACGAGTGCCGCGCCCGAGTCCGAAACACCGGCGGCGGGATCGGCATCACGCTGACCCCCATCAACGGCCCGCCCCTGCCCTGGCTCCGCGACCTGTGCGAATCCGGCGCCGTGCGGGACATCCACCAACCGCTAACGGCCGAGTCACAGATATCGCCCATGACCGGGCTGACCCGCCGCACAAAGGCCGGCACGCCGTGGGATGACAAGTTCATCGCCGAGCTCCGCAAGTCCGAGAACCCGATCGACGCCCCGATTCGGCTCGACGGCGAGTGGGAATCACGCGCTGAGGGCCAGTTCTTCCGGTGTTTCGACCCCGAGAAGCACGTCACGGAGCACTTGCCCGAGGACGTCGTGCCCCTGTTCCTCGGCCTGGACTACGCCGCCGCAGACCGTGAACTGGGCATGTGCGCCGTCCTGACCGCTGTGGAGACCTACTTCGAGAAGGAAGGCGACGACCCGAGCCGTAAGCGCTACCGGACGTACGCCGTCGCCGAGGTCGTCGTGCCCGGTACGACTACGATGGAGATGTTCGCCCGCCAGATCCTCCACACGCTCCAAGACCTCAACGTGAAGTGGGGAGAGCTCGACGGCGTCTTCGGCGACAACCCCGTCAAGTCCCGGTTCACGCAGGCCAGCAACCGCGAGTTGGCCCGCTGGATTGCTCGACACACACGAGTCAGCCAGAACTCGCTACGCCCTCGCATCCTGTCGGCGAAGGAAGGCGGCGGCCGGTCTGGCCTCCAGCGACGAAGCAAGGATATCCGGTGCGCGTGGACCTATGGCGAGATCGCGGGCGACCGTGTCCGCGTCCATCCGCGGTGTGTCACCATGATCAAGGCGCTCGCCGAATGGGACTACGGTGATAGGCATCCGATGAAGGATGTGTTAGACGCGTGGATGTACGGGCTGCGCGACCATTGGTCAGAGGCCCGCAGATGGGGTAGTATACCCGCTGTGACCTTCTCGTGAGGCGCCCGTGACCGCATTGAGCGCACCGCCGCTGCCGAAATCCTCCGCGGAGATCCTCCGGGTCAACCATACCCGACTGCGGCGCCGTATCATCTACTCGATGCACGAGGGCGACGTCAAGGACCGGCTCATCAGGTCCGTCGGCATCTCGCGCGCCGTTGCGTGGGCCGAGCGCCCGGACATGAGCAGCAATCCGGCGTGGTACGTCGCCACGCAACTCGCCGGGCTGTACCGCGAGGTCCCCACCGTGATGCCGCCCAACAGAGCCGAAGAGGCCGCGGCGGCAATCGCGGAGGCCGGCTGGTGGCAGCTCGCCAAACGGAACCAGCGCGACGTCATCGCGATGAATGACGGCTTCGTCCGTGTCGACATCGACCCCAAGACGAACGAGCCCAGCTTCCGCATGGTCCCGGCCGACATGGTCCAGATCACAGCGTCGCCGTTCCGCCCGGCACAGCCGCTTGCTATCAAGGAATGGATTCGAGACCCGGACGACCCGGACGAGTGGATTCGGCTCGTGACTGACTCTCGCGCCCGCAAGTACGGCGCGTTCACCCCCAAGGGCGTAGACGTTTCGGGCCGCGTGCTCGGCGGCGACTTCATGGGCGAGAACTACCCGTTTATCGTCGATGGTGAGCCGGTACTGCCCTACGTCGCGTACCACGCTGCGGCATCCGGCCACGCGCTCGACCCGTGGACAGGCCGCGAGGTCTTCGAGGGCACATTGATGCTCGGCGTGCTGTACACCTACGTCGGCCACGTCGTGCGAAACGTCGCATGGGCCCAGCGATGGGCGATGGGCGTTGAACCGCTCGGGACCGGCGTAGACAGCAACGGGAAGCGGGCCGAGGTCGCGACCGATCCGGCAACGCTGCTGCTCCTCCGCCAGATGGAGGACAGCGGGAACCCGCAGGTCGGCCAGTGGACATCGCCCGTCAAGCCGACCGACGTACTCACGGTCGCCGAGCGGTACGAGCGCCGGCTGGTCGATATGGCGTTGGGGCAGACCGGCGTGTCCCGCCGCGAGTCCGATGTGCGCTCGGCGATGTCGCTGGCCGTGTCCCGCGAAGCCCAGCGCGAAGCCCAACGAGCCTACGCGCCAATCTTCCGCCGGTCCGACACCCGCCTCGTGGGCCTCGTCTCGGGGCTGATGGGCATGCCCGTCGAGGGCTGGCGCATCGAGTACAAGTCAATCCCGCGCGACGCTGCCGAGATCAAGGCGGAGCTCGACCACCAAGTCGGCCAGATCGCCGCCGGGCTACTCGACCCCATCACGGCCTACCAGCACAACCACCCGGGGCTGACCTGGGAGGAGGCCGAGCGGGCTATCGAGAAGATCGCCCAGATCAACCGCATCCACGCGGCATGACACCCAGACCACGGACGCACCCCATGAGCACTACCGAAGAAGGCGGCGCACCCGCCCCGGCCGCAGCACCCGCGGCAACGCCACCAGCGCCCACACCGCCCGCCGACAGGACCGTCTCCCACGACGTCTATCGGCGCGTAGTGGAAGCAAAGCAGGGACTCGAAACCCAGGTCGGCACGCTCAAGGACCAAGTCGCAGCGCTCTCCGAGAAGTCGGCGACGGTCGACACGTTGGCCGCCTCGGTCGAGACGTGGAAGGGCAAGGCCACCGACGCCGCCGCCCGCTTCGAGCAGTACAAGGTCATCAGCGCCGCACTCGGCACGACCGACACCGAAGCGATCGAGACGGCCGAGTGGACCCACTCCCGCCTCCCCGAAGAGGGCCGCCCCGCCATTGACGCATGGCTCACGGACATCAAGGCGGAGCCTGAGACTGCACCGAAGGCGCTCGCGACGTGGCTCACCCCAGCCGCAGACCCGGCAGCACCCACCGCAGCGGCAACCCGTCCCGCCCCCAAGAACCCGGCGAACGGCACCACCCAGACCGGCGCACCTGCCACCGTCTCAGGCGAGCAGTTCAGGTCCGCCCGCGACAAGGGCGTCCGCACCGGTGACTGGAGCGAGTACAAAGCGCTCAAGAAGGCCGGTGGATTTCGGGTCAGCGACAAGAGCGCGTGAACGTGGTACGCTAACAACGTAGCCCATCGGCTGGCCCCACGTCACGGGCCGAGCGGTCACCCACGTCACGGGAAGGGCAGGTAGCAACACCTGTACTTCCCACACGACATGGATTGACCCAGATGGCCAACGAAATCATTGTCTCCGGCATTGGCGACCTCATTGCGGGCGAGGTCATGGCGACCGAGTTCCTGATGCTGCTCGCGGACCGCGAAGACGGCGTCCTCCTGCACCCCGCCCTGATGCACGCGACCGGTTCGAGCAACACGTCCAACGTGGTTCGCGTCTCGCACCTCGGCCTCGGCGGCTACGACCTGCTCTCCGCCACGACCCCCGGCTCCGAGGTCGCCAACACCGCGCTGACCGACGGCTCCACGGACGTGACCATCGCCCCGCGCGCCAAGACCTACGGGCTCGACGACACCGCCCGCTTTGTCACCGACGGCCGGCTTGACCCCGTCATGCTCGCCCAAGACGCCGTGATCAGCATCAACCAGACGCTCATCAGCCTCATCGCCAACGTGACCGACGACTTCACGAGCACCGCCGGCACCTCGGGCGTCAACGCCACTTGGGCCGACGTCCTCGATGCCAAGACGACCCTCGGCATCGCGAAGAACTCGGGCCCCATGCTCGGCCTCGTGCATCCCCGCCAGTGGGGCGACCTGGAGACCGACGCGCTCACGCTCGGCGTCCTTCCCGCCGCGTCCATGGCCGGCGTCATCATGCAGGGCATGGGTCTGTACAAGGGCCAGTGGATGGGGATCGACTTCTTCGCATCCTCCGCCGTCCCGACCGCCAACGGTGGAGCGGACCGCGCGGGCGGCATCTTCTGCCGCGGCGGTGTGGCCTGGGCTGACGCTCAGTTCGCCCCCGAGAACGACCCCAACATCGTCGATCTCGGCCGTGGCCGGTTCGAGCGCGTCCGCAAGGGCCAGACGCTCCTGACCAACTACGTGACCTCCTGGCAGGCTGGAGTCGCCAAGGCCATCGACGGCGCTGGCGTCTCCCTGGTCACCGACGCCTGATTCAGTCTGGGTGCCGGGCCCTTGGTCGCGACCTCGCGTCCGTGGGACCGGCCCCGCGGCTCGGCACCTCTCACACTCAAATCGGACGCAACACATGGCCAAAGCACTCGGAGCAAAGCGAGAAGTCGGAGACGGCGCACTCGGCCGGGCCTACCAGCCCGCATTCGCTCAGCATTCCACCGGCGCGACCCACCCGTTCTGCGAAGTCATGTCGCCGTTCGTGCTGGTCTACAACCCGCTCCGCTGGACGGTCATCTCCGGGCGCCTCATCCCAGCGCTCCACAAGACCACACTGGAGCCGGGCGTCAACCGGATCGAGATGGACCACAAGGGCCGCGTGCGATTCGCTGCCGCCCGAACCAAGATCAACGACGAGGGCCGGACCGTCATCCCCTACGAGTGGGGACCCGACGGCGAGAGCTACGTCCAAGTCGTCGAGACTCGCCCCAACGGCCGCGCCAGTGTGCAGGAGACCTACCTGTACACCTGGGAGACCGCCGCGCTGGGGGACACCCGGATCAGCGTGGACGAAGACGCCTACGCCGAGTGGGCCACAAGCCTGATCACCGACGGCAAGATCCCCGCCTGCCCGCCCTACGTCGCTCGCCGACTGGCTGACAAGATCGCCAGCCGTCTCGAAGAAGACGAGGCCCGTGCGGCCAAGGGTGGCGAGGGTTCCGGCGCCGCGAAGCTGCGAGCTCGTAAGCTCCGGGTCGACCTCGACGTAATCCAGAAGGCCATCAACGCCGTCCCCGCCAAGCCCAAGCGCGGCCGGTCCGCCCGCCCGTCTCTGGGCGAAGGTGCCGACTCATGAGCGGCGAGCGCGAGATCGACCGGAAGGTCATCGAAAACAACGTCCGAGACGCGGTCAAGTCCGGCGTAAAGCCGTCCCTCGCACGCAAACTCGCTCGCGAGAGCATGATCCGGGTTGACCGGAAGCAACGCGAAGAGGGCAAGCGGTAGCCCGCCCACCAATCCAGGGGCCGGAATCGTCCGGCCTCCCTGGCTCACTTGAGTCGCCGGCACCGACCGGCAGGGAGTCCCCAAAATGGCCGTCAGCAACCCGCAGATCGTGCACGACATGAGCCCCAAGGGTGAGCAGCGCGGATTCGTTCGCCTCTCCGACGCCCGCGGTGGAGTCGCATACGCCGACATCATCACCGGCACCGGTGCCCCGTCCGGCGCCTACGGCCGCGATTCGTCCGCGACGATGCAGTACCTCCGCCAGGACCCGGCGAGCAACGCCGACGCCTCGTACATCACGTTCGACGGCGGGACGACCTGGGCCGCACAGAGCGCCGCACCCGTCGGAGCCGCCGCGAGCGGCACCGGCGTATCGGTGACCGCCGACACCGCGAGCGCCCGCACAATGACCCTGACCCTCGCAGACGTCGATCTGGTCATGGCCGACGAGGCCGGCGTGGTCGCGTACGGCTCGCTCAAGATCGCAGACATGCCCGCGGGGGCTATCCAGTTCCTCGGCGCCGTCCTCGATCTCGACCTGACGCTTTCCGCCGCCGGCATCAACGCTGACTGGGACGGAGACATCGGCCTGGGCACCACGGCCGCCGACAATGACGCGACGCTCGCCACCACTGAGCAGAACATCGTTCCGACGACCGCGACCCCGCAGGCCGTCGCCAGCGTCACCACCGGCAACGCGCAGAGCACGATCACCCAAGCGGGGTTGGTTGTGGACGGTACCGCGACCGCTGTTGATGTCTACCTGAACATCCTCGTCGACGACGCCGACCACGACGTGACAGGCACGGCCACGAACATCATCGCCAACGGCACGGTCAAGATCACCTACATCGTCCTCGGCGACTACTGAGGCCCGGAGGTTGACCCATGGCCAGCGGAGCCACCACAAGCGCCTTGACGGCCCGATTCCTCGGACCGGATATGCTGGAGCGAGCACGGGCTAACAGCCTGTCGTGCCCGCTCTGGCAGGACGGCGCGAACGTGGCTCCGACCGAGGCCGGGTCAACCCTCACCGTGTGGGACGGCTCGGGGACCAAGATCCTCGATGCCGTCGCCGTCACGCTCAACGCGTCCAACGTCGCCACCTACAGCTACACGCCGGCCGCATCAATCGCGTACAGCGAGGGTTGGCGGTTCGAGTGGTCGCTGATCGTCAGCACGGTCACCCACGTCTTCAAGAACGACGGTGCCCTCGTGCGGACCGTCATCTACTGCCCCATCACGGACGCCGACCTGTTCCGCCGCGTCTCGGCTCTGGACCCGTCTGGGCAGAACCCGATCAGCAGCCTGGACGACTACCAGGACTTCATCGATGAGGCCCACACCACGATTCAGCTTCGGCTCATCGCGAACGGCAACCGGCCCAACCTCATCGCCAGCCCGTCGTCTCTCCGCGAGTCGTACCTGACGCTGACCATCGCGCTGATCTTCGAGGACTTCCAGCACCGGCTGAACGAGACCTACGCCGAGCGCGCAGACGCGTACCGGCGCCAGTACGAGCGAGCATGGGCGGGCCTCCGGTTCACCTACGCGCCCGACGACGAGGACACCAGTGCGGCATCTCTCCGCCGCAAGTCCGCGTCTCCGTCCATCTGGCTCACAAGTCGGTGCGGCTGATGGCTGTGCCGTTCCTCACTATGGCGGAACTTCGCGAACGCGTCGCCGTTGCGGTTGATGCTATCGCTGGGTGGAAGCGTAGCCGGGTCCCGCCTGGGCGGTTCAAAGACGACACCGACCAGCTGCTCCCCAAGTGCTTCGGTGTTGAGATTTCGGACACCGTGCTCCACTCGACCCCTGGACGCCAGACCCCGACCATCGGCGCCTACGTGGAGTCGTTGGTTGAAGTCGCGTGGGCCTACCGGCTGCGCGGCGACAACCCGATCAACGACCTCGACAACGCCACAGCCGCGGAGGCCACGATCACCGCGGCGGTTGTCGGCATCAGTCAGGACTGCCTGCACCTGACGTTCGCCAGTGCGAATCGCGACACGTCGACAGAGCAATGGGTCCTCGGGTCGCTCCGGTTCCGCACCATCCATCAACTCGCCCTCTCCTGACCCCACGCCCCGGGATTCCAAATGGCAGCCAGCACCGTAATCAAGAACCTGAACGACGGACTTATCAACGTCGCAGATGGAACCGGGACGCCAGTCACGCTGGACGCCCCATTCACGACCGGCGATCTCGCTATCGCTGGGCTGTCTGAGCAGTTCAACGAGGTCGCCAAGTACGAGACGCGGGGCACGTTCAACACCGCGCGCCACACCGCGCGCGTGTACCCGTCGGGCTCGTTCACGTTCCACATCGCGGACTACTCGGATGCGGCCGACACCACGCTGATCGACTTCGTCATGAAGCAGAACAGCTACAGCGCCAACATCAGCACCCTCGGCGCAAACGCTGACGTCTACACCATCGACCTGACACTGACGGTTGAGGGTACGGACCATGGCGACTCCGCCGATCACACCATCGTTCTCACGGACTGCGTGGTTACGCTGGACATGAGCGAGGGCGACCCCAACACGGGTACGATCTCGTTCGAGTGTCTCGGCACCGTCACGATGACCTGATCCCGACCGACACCGACAACCAACGGACGCACCAATGACCACGAACACAGAAACGCCCACCGCGCGCCTGGGGGAGATCACCATCCCCCTCGCCGCTCCCGCCTCCATGGCCTCCAGATACGACGTGCTCGCCGCCGCAGGTACCAACCTGTCGCGCGCCGCGTGCGCCGCTCTGGCGATGGCTTGGCAGGGTCCAGGCAAACCGAAGACCCGGAAGTCGCACGACATCCTCGACTACGGCGGCCGGGTCATGGACGAGCTCTGTGAGCGTGGGCACGCGCCGATCCTCGTCATGGCGGCGGGCATCTCCGCCTATCATGTCGTCACCGCCGGTCTTATCACCGACTCCGAGGTGGACGACGTGGAGGGAAACTCCGAGGCCCCGGGCGAATCGACTTCCTCGTAATGGAAATCGAGCGCGCTTGGGGCCATGAGGACGGCTGGTTCAACTCAATCCCACGAGAGCGACAGGTCAAAATGCTCGCGTGGTACCGGGTCCACACCGACCCAGAGGGCAAGCGGTACAAGTCGAAACACGCGAGAGGTAAGGACTTTTGGGGTTTGTGATGGCGCGAGTAACAGCCAAGGTCGACGACACTGCGCTGCTCGCGCTGATTCGGCGCACGTCTGGACCGTCTGCCATCAAGCGGGTTGAGGCACGGGTGCGCGAAGAGGCCGAAGCCATCGCCGAGCACGCCCGCAACGATTTCCCGCTGTCTCGATGGGGTAACGGCAGCGTCAGAGACAAGAAGCACGCCGCCGACACCATCCGAGTGGTTGGCCGCGTAACGCCCACGTCCATCACATACAGCGTCGTGTCTGACTCGCCGTACATCTACTTTATCCGGTCATTCCAGATCAAAGAGAGCGAGAGTGACCAGCGCGACCGGTTCCGACGGCGTCCGGGTGAGAGCGACGAGGATTACGCATCGCGGCGCACCGTGGGTCGTCGCCAGCACGCCTGGACGGTCCTTGTGACCCGCCCAGGCCGGCGGGTGACCAAACGGGTAGCCCGCGACTTGGCAGCCGACCTGCGCAAGCTCGCGGCGAGGGGGTAGACCATGCCGGCACGCGAAAAAGTATCGTTCGGCCTCGACGTCGAGATCGGCGACCTGAAACGTGAGCTCGCCAGCATTCCTGGCATCACGAAGAAGGAAGCGAACAAGATGGCCCGCGAGCTGCAAACGCAGTTCAACAAGGCCGAGCGCGCCGCAAAGAAGGCCGCCAAGGCCACGAAGACGTCATGGTCCAGCGTCGGCACCGGCGCGGCCCAAGTCGGCGCCGCCATCACGGGCGCTGCTGTCGCGGTTGTCGCATTCGGTCAGCACATGGCCGATCTGAACAACCAACTCACCGACACAGCCACGGTATCGACGCTCGCGGTCGACCAGATCGCCGGGATCAAGCTGGCCGCCGAGGGTTCCGGGGTCGCGTTCGCCAAGGTCGAGAAGGGACTACGCGCGCTGCCCAAGGCCATGAACGACGCAGCCAAGGGTACAGGAACGGCCGCCGACGCGTTCGAGAAGCTCGGGATCGACGTCACCGACGCCACGACCGGCGGACTACGCAGCGCCGAGGAGCTCCTCCCCGAAATCTTCGCAGGACTCAACGCCCTACCCGACGCGGCATCCAAGAGCGCCGCGGCTATGGACATCTTCGGGACCAAGGCCGGCGGGGCGCTGGTTCAGAGCGGCGCTATCGAGAACCTCGACGCCTTCGTGGGGCTCGCGAACGAATTCGGAATCAGCACCGGCCCCAAGGCGACGAAGGCCGCGGCCGACTTTCAGCGCCAGATGGCTACGTTGAAGCTGGTCACCGAGGGCACGCTTGCGAAGGTGCTCGACCAGTTTGGCGGGGCTGGTGGGTTGAACGACGCGCTGGGCCTCGCCCAAGACTCGGTCATCATCCTCGGGTCCATCTTCACGGAAGTTTTCAACGAGCTGAAGCAGACGATTCAGGGCCTCGTCGGCCCGGCACTGGAAGTCGTGATCGAACTCCTCGAAGGCGACTTCGCGGGGGCGATGCGAGCCGCAGAGCGGAACGCTGCGGAGTTCGCCAAGACCGGCCTAAAACTGGCAGCCGGCGGCGCGCCGATCATGCTGCTGACGTCGGGGTACCGCGGTCTGACGAAGGGTATCGAAGAGGCGCGCAAGGCCGAGGAGTTGCGGCAGGCGACGGAGGGCACGGGGACCGGCGGCGGCGACAGCAAGGACGACGAAGACGGCGGGGGCAAAGGCGGCGGCGGGGGTAGGCAGGCAGCCATTGATGCCGATATTGCCGCACGGCAGAAGGCCGCCGACATCGTGGCAGGGCTGTCCGAAGCGAGGATCTCCGACTTGGAGCGCATCAACAACGCCGAGATCGCGGCGATGGAGTCGCTGTTTGACCTTGGGGTGGCTACCGAGGAGCAGGCGTGGGAAGTCACGCAGGAGTTCGCCCAACGGCGGGCCGACTTGCGAGACAAAGAGGCGGAGCACGCGGCGCAGATCGCAGAGAAGGCATCCGCGGACGCCCACCGGATCGGTATGGCCTACGCGGGCGCCGCGTCGGACATGGCGGGCGCCACAGCGTCAGCGTTCTCGACAATCTCAACCAGCCTCGCCACGTCGAATATCGAGGCCGCTACCGCAGCGTTTGCTGTGTCCAAGGCCGCAGGGTTGGCACAGGTCGGCATCGACACCGCCATGGCTGTGTCGAGCATCAACGCCGCATGGGCAGCGGTTCCGCCAGTAGCGGCGGCCCTCACGGTCGCGGCCCTCGCGGTGGGCGGCGCGCAGGCCGGCGCTATCGCGTCGCAGTCGCCATCGTTCGCGGATACTCCCGGCATCCAGTCCGCCGGCCCTCGCGGGATGACAGCCAACTTCGCTCCGGGGGACAAGTTCCTCGCGGGGCGCGACGACGCGGATTTGGTCAGGCAGATGCAGCGGGCGGGCCTCGGCGGCGGTTCTGCCGGTCAGGTCGTCATCAGAGACGCGGATAGGCACCGGGGCAGGTACGGCCGGGACCCAATGAGGCCGCCAGAGCGATACACTCCCCTACGGCGCCGCGCGGGCCGCATCCCTGGAAGGCGATAGACCATGGCTGACATCACTGCACTCCCGCCGCTCTCGGGCCGCCTGCAAGCCCTCTGCCTCGCTCGCCCCATCGAAGTATGGGACACCGACGACGCCGCGTCAGGGCGGTCGTACACCGAGCAAGGGCCACGCCCCGGGCTCCCGAAGGCAGGTCGCGCATCTCACGCCAAGGTGGTGCCCAGCGGAACGGTGGCGGGCACCACAGATTACGACGTGCTGTGCGTTCACGGGGGGGTGCCGGGCCAAGTGGACCATGGCGCCACAATCGCCACAAGGCGAGACGGAGACACGCTGTGGCAGGGGTCCAGGCCGCCCGCATCAATCACGGGCTGGGTGCCGGTCTGGTACGGCAGCGCGACGCAAGACACAGAGCCATCCATCGCGGCGCTATCCGACGGGTCCGCGGTAGTCGTCGCCCGTCGAGGTCAAACCATCGTCGCACGGGTTCGCAGCGCCGCTGGAGTGCTCGCCGCAGAGGTCAACGTCCACAGTCCCGACGATCGGGAGGTCTACTGGCCCGCGGTCGGCGTGATTGACGGAGACGTTTACGTTGTAGCGTGGCGCCGCGGCCGGTCCGACGTCGCCCCCGCACACTACTATCTTGCGGTATGGCGGTCGGTTGACGGTGGAGCAACGTGGGAAGTGGCCCAGGATTACGCCACAGTCGACGCCGACGTGAGGGAGCCGGGCACGGTCACGACGTCATACCGAGCGGGTCGGATCCGGTGGGCATACCGGGACGGCGAGGTTGTGGTCCTTGCCCATCTGACGATCGACGGAGCCGAGGCCGATTGGGTGCGCCAGTACGCAGGCCCCGGCCTACTGAGTCGGCTGGACACCATCGCGACGTCGCAGGGCGCGGCGGGCTGGGCGTCCCCTGATGTGGTAGCCACTCCGTCCGGGTTCTTGGTCGCACTTCTGGAGCGGGTCACCGGCGCCGTGTCGCGGACAATCGGATCAGCGTGGCAGCCTCTCGCAACGTCGGCCCAAGTCGGCGCAATCACAAATAAGGGCATCGGGTCGGGGTGGACCGAGTACACGACCGCCAAGTTCCAGATCGATACGCCCCGGATTGGATTGTCGGTTGTGCGTGACCCGTCGGGGCCGATCTGGATTTACGGCATCAGCACGGACGCCACGATCGGCGGCAGTGGTGCGGGCGCAGCAGCGTACACCCCAGACGGAGGGGCCTCCTGGCGCACGGCGCCACGGACGTCCGACAGCAGCAGCGCGACGGGGTGGTGGTTCCGGCCAGACGACGACGGCGGAACAGGAACGCACGGAAACTGTCCGCGCGAGATTGACGCATGCTGGCTCCGTGGCCGGGTCTTGATGGCGCACACCTGGGAGGCCGCCGTCAGTGGGTGGGACGACTCAGTAGCGATCTCGTACCTCGGCGGGTGGCACGATCTCACCATGCCCATAGAGGAGGACGGCGTGCGCCACGGCGACGTCGCAAGCTGGCGCAAGTCATGGCTGCCGTACGAGCGGCCGGACGATCAGGACTACACGACCGCGAGCGGCGGTACGTCTACGTCAGCGCTCGTGACTGTCGATGGAGAACACGAGGTCACAACCGGCGACGGTGCAGGCGGAAATGGGTTTCACTACTTCCAAGACACGGGCTCCGCGATCTCTGGACCGATGTGGGCGGGCGCCGAGTGGGAGATGCGCCTAACCACGGACGGGTTGACCCTGTCCTCGGATGTGGGCCTTCGGCTCCGCGTGGCCGCAGCAGCGCACGGCGTGGAGATTGAGATCAACGTGGACCAGACCCAGGTGGGTGTGGTGTCTGGCGGCGGTCACCTGACCGGATCGCCGTTCTCCGGGTTTGTGCTCGGCACACTGTACCGGTTCGCGCTGGGTGTCTCTATGGACGGCGACACGGGCGTAGGGCGTCAGTCGCAGTTGTGGTATCGGGCGGCGGACCACTCGGAAAATCAGAAGTGGACCCGGCTGGGTTCGTGGACGCTTCCT
>Ga0233429_1004035_pt1 | contig 13333 bp, 10 predicted proteins | sample SI_118_April2016_3_FD_179879 | JGI IMG/M metagenome (GOLD analysis project Ga0233429, IMG submission 179879) | Seawater microbial communities from Saanich Inlet, British Columbia, Canada - SI_118_April2016_135_MG | ecosystem: Environmental > Aquatic > Marine > Inlet | place: Canada: British... | reverse complement strand
GACTAGTTGCAACATTGATAATCATATATGCCGGTGTGATGTATGTCACAGCCGCAGGCCAAACAGAGCAAACAGACAAAGCAAAAAAGACAATCGGCTACACAGTAGCGGGACTGCTCTTGATCATTAGTTCATATGCAATAGTCAATACCGTCCTCACAGGCCCATTCTCAGAACAAGATGAGGCGCAGTCGATAACTGGACGTATTGGGGTGGAAGGATTTAACGCGTCAACAAGTGAATTGTTTAAGTCAGCCGAAAATATGATTTTAGGATATAAATATTTAATAGAAACGATTGAAAGTGTGAAATCACTAGAAACTACAATGGAATCTTCTAGCCTAGGAGGGCCAATTGGAGGCAGAGCCTCAAGGACTTCAATCCTTCAGTTCCTAACAACGCTAAAGATCCAGCTCCAAAGCGTGAAGTCAGCAGCTCCTGCTTTCTCAGGTACTGCTACTTTTATAAACGAATACATTAGAGAAATTAATAATTGGGTGGATAGGATAGAAGGCCTTTCAGAAGTGAAATCTGTAAGAATAGGAGGAAGTCTAGAATGCGGAGATGCAGATGCCTCAAAATGCGAATCTTTGCTAGTAGATAGCAATGGCGACACAATCCATGACATATGGGAAGGCTACAAGCAGGATCTTTCTTACCAGAGCGGAAGCCCCTACGAAATAAGAGCTGTTGTAGAAAAAGCAAAAGAAGACTTTGCAGGCCCTATGGTTAATGGAGCTATCACAGATTTTGTTAATTTAGACTGTTCAGTACAAGAATACCTAGATAATCCTGGCACATCTTTCACATCAAGTGGTTGGAGCGAGGCAAGGCCAAAAGGACTTATGGCTGAAGAATATTGTGTTCTAAAAGGAGTATATGAAAATGTTTCAGGAATTGAGGATGTCCTTGGTGACACTGCTATCCCAGAAATCCAAAATGCACTCGCTTCATTGTTTGCATCGCTAGCCTCAGAAGTATGGGGGCCGACTTTTTATGACGATCAGAATGTTGGTAACGAATTGATAGTGAATGTGATCCAAACAGAAGACGAACTAGCAAAAGCGATAAAAAACGTAAAATTTGTAAAAACTATATTGGCCGCCTCTGCATCAGAGGGGTCTGCGCCATTAATTGTTAATTTTGATGTTTTAAACTCAGCCGATCCTTCAGGAGACTCAATAGATCCAGATAATGTAGATTGGGATCTTTTAGGAAATGGATTTACTAACCTAGCTGGAGGGCAAGATGTAGATGCAGATTGTTACAAGACATTTAATCCAAATTCTCCGGGAGAAGTTATTAGCGAAGCTTTCGGGCGGGGTGAAACTACGTATTGTGTATACAGTAAACCGGGCACCTACAGAGCTTCTGCGAGAATAGATTCAAGTGATCCTGACAAATACGCTCCAGGATTCAGTAGTATAGATATAAAGGTCTATCCTCCAAAGACACAAATAGCTCTAAAGGCCGTATACGGGGATACAACAGAGTGGCTCATTGATTATGGGCAGGCAGCAACAACAAATGAATTTGAAGGTGTTGTCTTGGTAAACAAAGACTCAATAAGATTAACTAAATCACAAGCTCGAAATATAGAGTTTAATGCTTCTGAAACAGAAAACTTAGGAGGTCAGAAAGGAAGAATAATTAACTACAAATGGAGCTTTGGCGATGGAGATAACCAAGAAGGCCCACAACTCAGCTCAGTAGACAAAGCATACGCACAAGAAGGAGTCTATGGAGTGATGCTTGAGGTCTTTGAGGAAGATGGCAACACAGCAAAGAAAATATTCAAGGTTATAGTTGGTTCGCCAGCGGCAAAAATAAACATGTCTCCAAAAGCTGAAGAGTATAAATTAGGGGAGATAGTAACATTAGATGGCTCAAGATCTAAAACAGACGTCGGTCAAATCAATAGCTATAAATGGGAAATATACCATACAAGTAGAACAGGCTCAAAGATACTGATGGAGCTAGATGACGATTCATCAGAGATAGTAAAATATGAGTTCAAAGTGGCAGGGGAATACGAATTAAACCTCACTGTCGTAGACACTGCAGGAGGAAAAGACGTTTCAACTCTGAATTTTTCAGTAACTTCTCAACCACCAATTCCACTATTTGAATACAGCATGCTAGACGCATCTCAACCTTCAAAGGTTTACTTCGACGCATCAAAATCATACGACCCGGATCCTGCGTACGAAGAGTATCTAGAGTCAGTAAGTGAAATCCTTTACCTCTGGGAAATCAACGGAGAAATCGGAGACAAGCCCGGCGTCATAGACTACACAACCAACGCAAAGAACGTTGAGACAAACGAAGTCGACGAAGCTCCGTCAATTCTCTTCGGCAAAAAGGGTGAGTATGAAGTAACTCTCTACACTTGGAACCCAGGCGAAGACGAAGGTGAGGAAAACCCAAGCATCACAAAAACAATCATAATAGACGACACTCTAGATATAGCTTGGTCAGACGAAAACAAATACACAGAATTCCTAGGTGAAAGCGGCCAAGTCGAAATGAACTTCTCATTCGAAAGCGCAAACGCAACCGCATACGAGGTAGACTTCGGGGATGGGCAGACAGCAATCGGCGAATTCACCACAGACGTAGGAGTGATGGAACAAAGATCAATTACTCACAAATACAATTCAGCAGACAAATTCACTCTACAAGTCACAGTTTACGACAATGAAGACAATGGAAAAATAATCACAAAGAAAGTTTTCATTGGAGGAGGGGACGCTCCAATAGCAAAAATCTCACTCAAAAGGAACGGTGAAAAATACGAAATCGATGGAGACACCATCGAACTAACAAGAGCTGATGTCATGACATTCGACGCTTCGGAGTCAGTCAATATAGACGGAACAGGCCGAGATCTAGAATATAGATGGGACTTCGGTGACGGTTCAAAAAGTTCAAAGAAAAGCACCCCACACATCTTCAAAGAACTAAGCCCAGAGCTTACAGAAGATGTTCAAGGATACTTCACAGTAAAACTAAAAGTAAACGACAAAGACGATAAGAGTCTTCAAGACGACGCCACTCTCAAAGTGAAGGTAGTCTCAGCTCCACCACAATTCTCATCACTACAAGTGATCCCAGCTTCAAACGAAGACATGATCACTCCAACAACACTGACAGTCAAAGCATTCGGAGCAAAAGACCCAGACGGTCAAATTACAAAATACAAATGGTGGTACTATGACATCTACGATCCAGACAACATCCTCGGAATCAGAGTTACACAAAAACCAAGTACAGTCATGACTCTTGGGACAAAAGGAAACGAGGGTGAAGAAAAAACATATGGATTCGGTCTAGAAATCACAGACAACGACGACATCAAAGTTAATTCAGAAGACCAAATAGACGAAGATAAAATCCCTCAAATAACAGTATCGAACGGACCAAACAAAATCCCTCTAGCGAAATTCAAAGTAGACCGAACAACAGTCTATGTGAACGAAGCGGTGAACTTCTCATCAGCTTCATCAGACGCGGACGGGGACATCGTAGAATACGTTTGGGATGTAGAAGGCGACGGGTTCTTTAATAACGAGCCAACAGACCTTTCGACAATCTCGCACACATTCACAGAAAAGAACTTAGACGGATACAAAGTAAGATTAAAAGTAATCGACGACAAATACGGAGAGGCAGTCTCAAGCCCAGTAACAATATTCGTAGACTCATTAGCAAAAGCTCCAAAAGCAGCATTCAAATACAGCTCTGCAGGAGGTAAGACAATAGTCTTCGAAAACAACTCAGAGGCGGACGACTCAGTTGAAGCAGAGCTAACAGAATACCTCTGGGACTTCGACACAGCTTCACAATTCAGCTCATCTGACTCAGATGGAGATGGAGTCCGAGACAACGACGTAGACTCAAACGAAAAAGACCCAGTCTTTACGTACAATGAATACGGCATCTACCAAGTCAAATTGACAGTCAAAGACGACCAAGGAAACACAAAGACAGTCAAAAACATGGTAAGCGTATCAGCACTAGGAGGAGAAGGCGGAGTCGCTGAAATCTCAGGACTTGATGCGAATTCAGACGGGCCACTAGGCCTTCCGCAAACTCAACCAACAACAATAGATCTAGATGCCCCACCAAGTGGAAATTCAGAAACTCCAGCTACACAAGAGCCTGCTCTCAAAGCAGTAATGACAACAAACCCACCGACAAACAATGCAGGGACAGTTGCTATAGGAGGGGAAACAGGATCAGTAACATTCGACTTCTCCCAATCAGTGGGGGACATCGCTTATTACATCTTGGACAAAAACATCTATTTCGACACAAACGGAGACACAGTAAAAAACAACGATCAAGACTTCAAGACCGTCTTGCCTGGAGAATGGACAGCGAATTTCGAAAAAGCATGGGGGCAAATCGTGGTAAAATTAACAGTAGTTGATATCCACGGAAACACAGACACAGCAGTACAAGAAATCACATTTCAATAAATTTAAATAATCATAAATATGGATAAAAAACCAATCAAAGCTTCAGAGAGATTGGCGAAGACTGAGCCCGTCATGGGCGAAGTTGACCCAGCTGAATTCCCAGGGCAATTCCCTGAGGACAAAGCCCCTCTCCTAAAGCCGATCGCATCGTTAAAACAAGACAAAAAGAAAAAACTAAAAAAGAATCTACTGACAGTTGGCCTGATTGCAGGAGGATTAGCACTGATTTATTTGGTGTTCACTTTCTTCGCAATTGGTCTCGCCAAGGAAGGCGCTGAATTCTCGCTCGCGACTCTTTTTGGAGCCTCTACTGCGGGATTGTTAAACGGCCTCGTGTTCGGAGTCTATATGGTCATGTTGGCCTTGGCTCTCGGAGCATTTGTCGCTGTTATGGTGCCATTGTTCAGTCTTTTGTTAGCAAAAAAAGAGGAAGTAGAAAGGAAAAAGAGGGCAAAAAAGAGAATTGTGATCGCTGGAGTTGCATTCTTTGCAATTCTTATTGCTTGGGTCGCAGCTTTTGTTTATTTGGAAAATAGAAGAGATGTTTTGAGAATAAACATCAATCACGCTCCAATCGAAACAACACCTGCAGACACACTCCAACTTTCAGGACCAGTCACAGTCAAATTCGACGCGACTCACGCAGACATCGACTCAAAGAACTTCAAAGCTGTCCTATATACATGGGACTTCGGAGACGGCGAAACAGAGATCGGTGGACAAATAGTCTCTCACGAATACACAACAAAAGGAGCATTCATCGTTGAATTATCAATTTCAAAAAGAAATATTCGGACAGGAGAAGAAGCCAAAGACATCTACGTAAAAGAAGTCTCAGTCACAAATCAAGCCCTTACTGCAAGCTTCATGGCTGATCCTCTATCTGGAGAAGCTCCACTTGAGGTGAAATTCGACGCATCAAAATCAGTCGATCCAGACGGCCAAATCGATACATACAAATGGGACGTAGACGGTGACGGCGACTGGGATGACGAATACGAAAACGAAACAGAATTCGAATACACTTACGAAAAAATCGGAAACTACGACGTGACTCTCCAAGTCATTTCAGTTTCAGAAGACTACAACTCAATCACAAAACAAATAGTAGTAAGCAAAGGTGAAACTCCAACAGCGGTAATCGAAGTCCAAGAAGAACCTGAAGCCTTCGAAAGAGGAGTTGTATACATCTTCAAAGCAGGTGAATCAACTTCACCAAACGGAAAGATCGAAAAATATGAATGGGACTTCGGAGACGGAAGCCCAATCGAAAACACAAAAACAGTTGCACACGAATTCGAAAGAGAAGGCGTGTTTAACATCATCCTCAAAGTCACAGACGAAGAAGACGTTGTAGGAGAGGCATTGTTTGAGGTCGCAATCGGAGAAAGACCAGGCGAACCAAAAGCAGTGATAACTACAACCCCAGCGACAACTCCAGGAGCCCTAGCTCTAGAAGGAAAATCCCCCTTTACAGTGGAATTCGACGCAGGTCTGTCTGAGGACTCAGATAACAACATCATCGAATACGAATGGGACTTTGATAACGACGGCCGAATAGACTCATACGGGGAAACCGTAGACCACACATTCGCAAAAGTAGGAACAAGCACAGTCCTTCTAAGAGTAATAGACGCAGACGACAACGAAAACACTTCAACTCTAGGAATCAAAGTAAACGAACCTGGAATAACAGCAAAAGTTGTAGCAGACCCAACAGACGGAGAAGTTCCTCTAACAGTTAAATTCGACGCAACAAAGTCGAGTTATCCTGGAGGAGACATCTCAAGCTTCAAATGGGACTTTGGAGACGGAACAGCTCCACAATTAGGTTCAGGAACAAAGAACCACAAATACACTGAAATCGGAGAATACACAGCTACAGTCACTGCAATAGCCAGCGACAATACAAAAGACTCAATCGAAATCTACGTAGTGGTAAGAGGTATCCAAGTTAGCGCATGCTTTGACCCTTCAACAGAAGGCGGAAAAGCTCCTCTAACAGTGAACTTTAGCCCAAATTGCAGCACCGGAACAATCACAAAATACATGTGGGATTTCGGAGACGGAGAACGATCAGACGAACTAAAACCATCACATACATTTGATCTACCTGGAGTATATCCAGTAATCCTAGAAGTAATGGATAGCGACAACAACGTATCGACAAAAACAGTCGATATAACCGTCGAATAACAGGTTCGGGGGTGCACGCCGCACCCTTGCAAAATACCGCAAAAAATGGTATAATAATAAAAACAAAAACAAAAAATAATGGAAAACAAAATCTACCCTTTACAGGTTGATCAACAGAAACCAGTGATGCCAGCAAGTCCACTCGCTCCTAAGAAAAAGGAGAGTCGACTAAAGGCCTGGCTTCAAGAAAACAAGAGAATTGTCATGGTTCTTAGCGCTCTTACTATTGTTGTAGCGGGTATTTTGATTTATGCGACAGGGCTTGCACAGAATTTGTTCGGGCAGTTGGAGTATACTAATGGGTCTTTAGCCTCTGCTTACCGGGTAGAAGTGATTTATATTGAAGGAAGTGTGCTTGGGGAGACAACCCTCATCAATTTTAATATACAATTAAACCAAAACGAAGATGCACCAAACATCGGCGTTCTGCAGTATACCAATCTAGTGGGATATGTTATAGATTGGGGAGACGGAGAAAAGAATCAAATGCCAGCACCAACCTCAATAGAAGGTACTATAGAAAGTACAGGTTTTTCACAATTAGGTCTTCATCAAGCAACTCACAACTATGAAACAATAGGCCAGTATGAAATAGAAATATATGCATTTTGGTCAGGAGATATTCAAAAAAACATAAACGTAACTCAACCAGGTGGCTCATATACTATTGAGCCTGGATTCCATTCGCAAAAATGGACGATAACATCACCAAGCGTGGCTGTAGGCCTGATAGGGGGAGTTGTTATCCCAGGAGGAGGAGAGGTTTTGGAAGATGGAGGCAAAGTAAGCATAGGGGACGTAGTCCTAGATGACCAAGTAGTCCTAGATCTTTCTAGCGAAGTAGAAGTGAATTTCGCAAACATAATCCCTGCTTCACCAAGTATAGAAGGAGAGCCAGTATCAATTATCCTAAATGCGGAAGGTGGTGAAGAGAATTCATATAGATATTCAATACAAGTGGACGACCAGCCTCTAATTCGAAAAACTCAACTTCATTCAACTCATTCAGTTGAGTTTTTGTTAGATGATCTAGCAGTAGGAGTGCATAGAATCCGAGCTATGGCCGAAGAAATAGAGGGGACAGCTTTAACAGGGAGGAAAGACGTAGCCGAAGTTCAATATCGGGTAGAATCAGCGCCTACCGATCACGTAAAAGTAAACTTTATGAAAATTTCCCCAAGCTCCCCAAGTGAAGAGGGAACAGAGGTGACATTTATAATTGACGGGGAAGGGGGCGAACACAACGGGCCCTATACGTATTACCTAAGTATAAATGGAGGGGAAGACATAACTCACAAAGTTCGCTCAAGAGATGGTGTAGAATTCTCAATAAAAGATCTGCCCATAGGGGTGAATAAGATACTTGCAGGAGCTGTAGAGCTTAAAGTGGACGGGACTTTAACTGGATTTACAGGTCTCGCTAAAACAACCTACACAATCACAGAAGCACAAGACCCAGTTGATCCCGTAGACCCCGTAGACCCCGTAGACCCCGTAGACCCAGTAGACCCAGTCGACCCAGTCGACCCAGTTGATCCCGTAGACCCAGTCGACCCAGTGGACCCAGTAGATCCAGTAGACCCAGTCGATCCAGACCAACCACCACTAGGTGCATCAATCGAGATCTACAATGACTCGGCTTCACCAAAAGCATTCAACCCAGAAATCTATTCAACAAAAATAAGCTACTGCATCGATAACGATGCCTACATAGACGTAATAGTCGAAGACCCTCAAGGAGACTTCGAACTACTATTGGTAGACAACGAATTCAAAGGAGGCGAATCAAATTCATACAAAGGCAAATGCCACTCAGTATGGTGGGAAGGAACCTCAGACAATAGCGCAAGTTCCAACTCAGTCCCAGACGGAACATACAACTACATCGTCAAAGCTAGACACGCAGATTACCCTTCTTCAGTAACAGACGAAGAACAAGGAATCATCAAAGTAAACAGCTCGTTAGACGGACAATCTCAAGACTTCGAAAATCTAAGCGACAACACTGATCCGACACCAGTCTTACCTTCGATCCCTGGGCAAACAACACAAACACCTGCTCAGCAAATCGAAGTTATAGCACAAAATACAATTCAAACTTCCACAACTGGACAAACTGCAGGCACTGGTCCGGGTGTGTTATACTACTTCCTGTTCCCACTATGTGCATTCGCATATAGAAAAATAAAATCCTAAACCCTATTCCTATGACTGACGACGACAAAACTTTCGAACCTACGGACCTGAATGCAGGCGGAACAGACCCCGCTGCAACGCCAGCGCCTGAAGCTCCAGCAGAAACTCCAACTCCAGAGGCTCCAGCCCCCGAAGCTGAGGCTCCAAAGCCCGAAGAAACTCCTGCTCCTGAGACTCCAGAAACACCTGAAGCTCCAGCAGCAGACCCAAACGCTCTTGAAACTCCGGAAGTTCCAACTTCTGAATCAACTCCAGAAGTTGCCGAAGAAGCTCCGGCAGCAGAGACTCCAGCGCCTGAAACTCCAGAAGTCCCAGCAGAAGCTCCTGTAGAAACTCCTGAAGAAGCAGCTCCAGTTGAGGAGGTAGCCCCAGTGGAAACCCCAGCTGTAGAAACTCCAGCGCCAGAAACACCAGCCCCTGAGGCAGCTCCATCTCTAGACTCAGCAGCTTCAACAGAATCAGATTCACTCAAAGCTGAACTAAACGCACCACTCCCAGGAGAAGGTGAAGAAAAACCAGAAGAAGAGGCAAAAGACGAAAGTTTCTTCAAAAAAAATAAACTGATCATTGTCGGAGGAGCAGTCGGTGTAATCCTGATTGCAGTGATTGTTGGGATTCTTCTAAGTATGAAGAATTCAGAGAATCTAGAAGGCATGATCAACAAAGCTCTTGAGGAACAAGTAGAGGTTGAAATGACAACTCCAGGTATGCCAGCGCAGCCAGAAGTTGAAATCATTCTGCCAACAACAGAACCAGTTCCACCAAGAGATATCAAAGTTCCTACTTCTCGATAAATATTTTCTGAGTAGGGTAGGCGAATTCAATTTTTTCTTTAGCAAAAAGGTCAACTAAATTATAGTTGATCTTTTGTTGTAGGCTCATGTACTCGTCATAGTCGTTTGATTTCACCATATACACAACTTCAAAATTCAAACTAAAATCACCAAAGTTCTCAAAATGAGCACGTCGGAATTCAACTTTCTTAACGCCCTTGAAAGCAGTCTTGATCAGATCAGGAACCTTCTTGAGCTTCGCAGGTTTAGTCTCGTAAACAACCCCCACATGAAACTCAACTCGTCGGTCCTTCATTTTTTTGTAGTTCTGGATAGTCAGATCAACAAGCTTGCTGTTAGGCATTACCAATTCCTCCCCATCAAGAGCAGTGATACGAGTAGTCTTGATTCCGATATGCTTCACAGTTCCTTGTTGTTTACCAACAACGATAAAATCTCCAATCTTAAAAGGCTTATCAAAATAAATCGAAAACGAACTAAACAGATCGCCGAGGATATTCTGCACAGCGAGCGCAATAGCAATACCTCCAATTCCCAAACCAGTAATAAGAGTAGTCACATGATATCCGAGATTCGAAAGCACCATCACGATACCAAAGACCCAGATAGAAGCTTTTATGAACTTCACAAGAACCGGCATCATCATCGCACCCTCCTTATCCATCTTTTTCGCTGTATATTTGTCAAAAGCATATTGAATAAAAATATTCACAGCCTTCACAGCTTCATAAGCCACGAAAATCATCAAAAAGATCTTGATAGCTTGCTCAGCCATCTCAGGCAGTCCAGTCAAAAAAGTAGCCGCATACAAAACGATGATCAGAAAAACAGGCCATTTCACCTTGGTCAAAACTTCAACTAAAATATCATCGAAATCATTCTTAGTCTTTTTTGCAAACTTGCGTAGTTGATGAAGAAACAGCGGTATAATCAAGAGAAATACAAAAAACAAAGCCACAACCCCACCAGCAACAGCCAAATAAGTCTCAAGCTGCGGGCTTACGAGTAGAGTTTCGTACCAAATCATCACAGAATCATAAGCATTCTCAAACATAGGAAGGGGGTTTTAAAAAATAAGGATTATTTTCATATACACCTTAAAATGATTGCCACCAAAAGTCAAAGTACGATATAATCAAGAAAAGTTCTTTTAACCCATTTAACTATGGAAAAACTAATGCGTCCTTGGCAGGGGACAGCCCTGGGAGTAGTCGCTATTATTGGTGCTGTCTTCACAGGTATCGGATTTCTGCTATCTCTGTTTGCAGCTGAAATGTTTTCGGCAATGATGAGTATCTCACCAGAGGTGATGACAGAAATGGAAGGGATGGAAGGCGTTGAAGCAGCAGACGTTCTGACAGCAAATACAGAGATAGGAACAGCTATATTCGGAGCTATGGGAATCTTTTTTGCTGTTATTATGCTAGCAATCTTGATTCTACATATCTTCATTGCAAGAGGAGCCTTCAAAGGTCAAAAATGGTCTCCAATCGTAATGATCGTATTTGTTGTCCTTGGATTCCTAGGACTTTTCTCAAATGTAGCAGACATGGGAATAGATACAGGGCTAATTATCCAATTAGCAATCAACGCATTTGTACTCTACTGTGCGATAATTTGTGTAAAAGCCCCATTCTTCGGTAAGAAAAAAGCGTAAAACGATTCGCAAACAAAATCGCAAAAGTATTAGAAAAAATAAAAAGCCTCGACTACCATCGGGGCTTTTTTTGTAAGAATTTTCAACATCCTCAGAATCATCAATCCCACTACACACTTCTCTTCTTCTCTTCCCTCCCATTCAAATAAATCCTCATATCAGGGAAGATCTGGACACGTACTGGCCCATTCTCCATATCAACATTCATATCAAAAGGTTTTGGCGGAAGCTCTCCCAAAGATTCAAAAAGCTTCTGATTCGCGTGAGCGACATCTTCCTCAGCCTTCATCTTCAATTCAACAAGCTTTGTGTAGTTTTCGTCCTCGTGCAATTCTCTAATAAAGTCCTCTTCAAACTCCTTAACCTGCGCTTTCAGATCTTTAGAAGCAGCCTTGAGCTCTATGTATCGTTCATTTTCGATCTTCTCGTCAGCCTTCATGTCTTTCTTGATCTCTTTGAGTTTGTCTTTGAGTTTTTGAATGTCGATCAGGATGAGAGAGATTTTGTCTTGGATCATAGGACGGGGGGTAAAATAAAAAAATAAAAATGCCCAATCGGGCGCCCAAGCAAGTTATCATAAAACCCTTCAACAAACAAACCACATATACAACAAAAGGCCCAGGTAAACCTAAGCCTTTTGAACTACTAAGAAAAATGAAAAATTATCTTTCTTGTTGTGGTCGAGCTTCGTTAACGAAGATTTTTCGACCTTTGAATTCTTGCTCATTCAACTTTGCAATAGCTTCGTCAGCTGCAGCGTCGTCAGTGAATGTTACGAATCCGAAACCTTTTGATCGGCCTGAGAATTTGTCAGTAATGATAACTGCTTCTTCTACATCTCCGAATTCAGAGAAGAGTTCTTGCAATTCTTCATTAGTAGACTCCCATGCTAGGTTTCCTACGAATAGTTTTTTCGCCATGTTTTTGGGAAAAAGAAATAAAATGATGACTTAAATAAGCCACCGAAAAGAACCCTACCAGAGTACGTAAAAAAAGGAAAGGGAAAATTGCAAAAAAGTCAAAAAGTGGCACAAGTACCTTTTTACCCCAAGATGAGCTTCAGCATCACAGAAATAATCGTCGGATACACAAAAGCGAACATAAACCACCGTCTAAACCAAGGAATCGACGGGTCATTGAAGGGAGATGGGCCTTGTGTAGCCATCGGAGGCGGAGTGGGCGTTTGCTTTGACGGCAAGTCATGATTCCCATCCAAAAGTTCCTCAACAGGCGTATCCACCGAAATTGGCTTCTTTTTCTTGAAGATCCTTTTCGTCTTATCTTTGGTTTTATTTAGGAAAGAGGTGAGAAAGCTCATGAGGTAAGGATAATGAGGGAGCGTGGTGAAGTCAAGCACTTGACTTACTTGGTAAAAAGGTTAGAATACATTCCAAAATTTAAAAAGAAAACGAAATGGAAAGACAAGCACAACCAAGTTATTTTTCTAGAGAAGGTCTAGACTTTTTTAGGGCTAGGTTAACCGTTATAGACAAAAGAGCTTTCAATGCAGGGCAGGAGGCAGGTGATGCAGCCTGCGGAGACTCTAATGCATGGCACGACAATGCAGAATACGAAACAGCAATCAGAGATTTACAAAACGAATCTGAAAGAATAAGGAAAATTCTCCATGAAGCCGGGAACGTTCAATTAATTGAGGTAGAGGAACAGGACGAAAGAGCAGCAATAGGAAGTACCGTTGTTATAGAAAGAGAAGATGGTAGCAGCATGACCTTTACAATAGGTGCATATGGGGAAAACTCATTGGAGGACAATCTATTTACATACCAATCACCCATTGCTCGAGCTGTTATAAGTAAAGAAGTAGGGGATGAAGGCATCCTAAGACTTCCCAAAAAAAGACCAGAAATAGTAGAAATAACAGAACTCCATCCAGCATCTCATAGATACAGAGAATTAATAAGAAAACTCTTCACTAAAGTCGAGGCCTAATAGGTTTCGTATTTGGTCTAGGTAGTACGGCTAGACCAGGGCGTACTCTAGCAGAAGGG
>Ga0233429_1004030_pt1 | contig 13340 bp, 9 predicted proteins | sample SI_118_April2016_3_FD_179879 | JGI IMG/M metagenome (GOLD analysis project Ga0233429, IMG submission 179879) | Seawater microbial communities from Saanich Inlet, British Columbia, Canada - SI_118_April2016_135_MG | ecosystem: Environmental > Aquatic > Marine > Inlet | place: Canada: British... | reverse complement strand
CTTCTCCTGTTGCCAATTGTATCTCTTTCCGCACTTAAGCTACCTACCTCATTTTGAAGACTTGAACCTTTATGCAACATGTCAATAACCTGTTTCTTATTCTCCTCGATCTGTTGCTGAAGAACATCATACTCATACTCAAACTGTTTCAGTGCTGTTTCCTTAGTTGACAAACCGCTGTTTCCATCTGTTAAAGCTGCCTGTATTTTTTCCAGATCCAGGTTGAGATCACAAATACCACTCTCTGCGTGCTCAATCTTGTTTTTAAGTACATCTATAGATCTCTCATATTTGCTCTTCTGTATATTCAGTTCCTCTATGGCATTATGATTAAATCCTATTTTATCATGCGAACTGGTTATTTTTGCTGTCAGGCTAGCCATATTAAGCAGAGATTTTTCGAGGCTGGAGGCAATCTCATTTATACTGCTTTGCAAACGATCTCTCTCCTCTTTCAACTCCTCGATTATAGAGAGTGCTTCCTGGCACTGCCTCTCCTCCTGCTGTATCTGTTCCTGCGCAACCGCCCTTTTGTCTTTAAACGTTTTATATTTCTTCAGGGAGAGCTTGATCCTTAACTCTTTTAATCTCACAACTCGTTCATTATATTTGCGAGCTTTTGACGCTTGGAGTTTTATAGAGCGTAGCTGTTTCTGAACCTCTTCAATTATATCATTTACGCGGAGCAGGTTTTGTTCAACCTTTTCCAGCTTTAACATAGACTCTCTCTTTTTTGTTTTGTATTTACTGATACCAGCCGCTTCCTCAAAAACAAAGCGTCTTTCCTGCGGGTTTACCTGCAAGAGAGATTCGATCTTTCCCTGCTCCATAATTGAGTAACAACTTCCCCCTACCCCCGTACCGAGGAAAAGCTCCTTTATATCCTTTAACCGACATGGCTGTTTATTTATTAAATACTCAGATTCTCCAGCTACGTAAAGACGTCTTGTAATACAGACCTCGTTATATTCTACAGGTAATAAACCTTTGTCATTCAGAAAAACCAGTGATGCTTCGGCGTATCCCATAGATGGCCGTGAATTAGTACCGCTAAAAACAACATCTAACATCTCATTACCCCTGAGCGATTTTGCACGTTGCTCCCCGAGTACCCACTTAAATGCGTCAACCACATTACTCTTACCGCATCCATTAGGACCGACAATGCCGTTAATGCCTTCTCCAAACTCAAAGCACGTCTTGTCAGCAAAAGACTTAAACCCAAATAGTTCTAATTTTTTAAGTAGCATAATAGATTAGTTCACTCCGGTTACAAGGTTAGATCCTTATTAGACCTATAAAAAAGGAGCGCCTCACGGAGACGCCCCATATAAACTATCTCAATATTTGGCCCAATAAACGTAGATTAGAATACTTTTGCATTTACCTACTTTTAAAACCTTTATCTTGTAATAATTTATAAAGCCACCTATCTTCAAGCCATCGCACGGTTTCGAGAAATCTTACTTCACCTTCTTGCCGTTGTGACTTTCTTTTTTGCGGTACTCTTCTTTATTGCCATATCACACGGCCCTCCTTATGACAAAAGCAGAACCAGAATAATCGAAGAGTTACTAATTACAGCTGAAGGCCTTCATTTCTTCACCTCTAACGTAACAGTGTTTTACAAACCTCCGCGCACTTTCAGCAAAATCCCTTATTTCATCTTCAGTATACGGCACGACGTCAAACATCGCTTTGTCCAGACAATTTGTTGGTCGAAAGGATTGCAAAATATATCTACTCGCACCAGCTATACTCTGCGCGATCTCAACAACATCAGCTTTCGTCAGAAAAGTCGGGCAGACGGTAGTGCGAAACTCATACTCTAACCCGCTTTCCATTATCAGCTTTACGCTTCTTTCAAGATCCGACAAGCTACACAGAACGCCAGCCACTTCGTTATACTTCCCATCTCTCAAAGGAGCTTTTATGTCCATGGCGATACAATCAATTAACTCTCGCTGTATCAAATCCTCTATTTTATCAGGATTTGTACCATTCGTATCCAGCCTTACCTTTAATCCCATGTCTTTGAAGATCTTTATAAGCGAATCAAGGTCATCTTGGAATGTCGGTTCCCCTCCGGAAATGACTACTCCGTCCAACCAATCTTTTTTCTTCTCGATACATCTTGCGACAGCCTCTAATGGTATACTTTCAAGCTCGTTAGGATTCTTGACCAAGTGAGTAGCATGACAGTATGGACATCTCATATTACAATGAGGAAGAAAAAGAATGGCAACAATGTTTCCTTCCCACTCTATCAAACTACTCTCTACAAAACCCTTTATCGCTAACGACATGTTATCACCTGTAAAATAATGTATATTCTGTTAATATTTATTTACAGCTTTTATTTGAAGCAGTAACTTTCTCTTCGTGTCTATCTACCAATTCCTGCATTTTAGTCCTGTCCCAATTGTTAACCCTATCTGGTGTAGCGTTCCTTTTTATGCTGTAAAGGTTTGACACGTCACAGTGAGGACATTGATCTACCAACCTCGGAATAACCCGGTTGCATGAATTACAGATAGTAAATTCCGGTGATATGGTTAACTGTGCAGCCTGTGTATTTTCAAAAGTTCTCTTAACAAGCTTCATAATACTGGAAGCAGGCGGTCTCTCTTCACCCACAAATGCGTGTATTATTGCGCCTGATTCAATCATACCATGGAACATGCTCTGAACCTCTATTCTCTTAACCATATCCACAGGTGCGTCAGGGCGCAGATGAACACTGTTGGTATAGTAGAATTCGTCTCTCTCCATGTGTCCCTTAACCATGTCCACCGCTTCCGGATAATTCCGAACATCAATCTTGGCAAGCCTTCTACTTGCGCTCTCTGCAGGTGACTCTTCAAGGGAGAATTTCAGATTGTGTTTTTTTCCCTCTTCCTTCACCTTGAAATACATATGAGAAATGATGCGTAAGCCGAGCTTAAGGGCTTCATCATCATCGTGCAATTCTTTACCAATCATAAACTGCAGACATTCGTTCAGCCCTATAATACCGACAATGTATGTCGCAGCTTCCAGATCTACATACGGTCTTCCATCATGAGCGGTCTTACCAATTTCCCACAACGGCATGTTCGGAGCAGCCATCAGCCTTGTAATAAAGTTCTTCTTATCAAAATGAGCTTGAATAGCAATGTCCATCCCCTTGTCAATTTCCTTATAAAGCTGGTCAAGGTTACCACTTCCGGCCCTGTAAGCAGCCTGAGGGAGGCTAACAGTTATATTTTGGAATCCACAAAATCTCATACTCTCCGGATGGTCAATCATATAATTATCATCAATAGTCGTACGCAATCGACAACATGCTGACAAGGTTATTTCATCTCTATCGAAGACGAAATATGGTACCCCGTTTTCACTGGCAATCTGTGCGGCATATTCCAGAAGTTCAAATTGTTTAGGATCGGTGTATGTGTCCTGACTTATATGGAAATCACATTTAGGAAAGGCAAACACATGACCATGGCAATCACCATCTCTCCAGACATCAAGCAATGCCTTTGTAAATCGCTGTGAAGCCTCTTCGTACTCCCCATACGTCCTGCCTGTATACTTTCCTCCAGGACCTACAGCCTCGATCTTTTTCAGATAATTTGGTATTCCTGTATGTATATTAAAATCCAGGAACAGTGTCTGCCCCCCGCGAGAGAATGCACTCTGTGAACCGCTGAAGATTAAGTGCTGAGCCTCCTGTTTCATCTCTTCATCGCTCATATGTTCCACATAAGGAGCATACATTATATTGATATAACCTATGCCCAGAGCGCCTGCATAATAAGCCTGCATCGAGGCAAGGAATGTATTCAGATGGCCCGTAAGTGTTCTGGCATGTTTAGCAGGCCCGGAAGATGTATCCAGGTTTTCCAGATCTAGTCCATATTTTTTAAGATACTCAAGAGAGTGGGATGAACAATATACCCTTGTTGGATAACCAAGATCGTGAATATGAACCATCCCGGAAGTGTGTGCGTCCGCGACCTCTTTAGAATAAACCTCCTGAAGAGCGTATTGCTTCATCGTATTCTCAGCAACGGCAAGATTAATAGCTTCAGGATTATTTGTTGCTATATTACTGTTCTCCTTAACCTTGGAGTAGATAAGCTCTTCAATATCATATTTTGGCATACCGAGACTGGCTTGCTTTTTCAGTTTTGCATTGTAGCCTCTCTCAAAGAGTTCGTTATCCACTAACTCTCTGATTAAAGAGGTCGATATCCTGTTAAGGCCGGAAGAAAAGATACGTCTCTCAACAGCTGCTGCAATTACCTGAGATACGGAATCTGACAACTCTGCCTCTTTCTCCAGAGCTGATGCAATTTTCGCCCTGTCCCAGGGAAACGATTCATCTTTTGAAACAAGGTCAACCATTAGAGCCGCATCAGTTGTATCACCGCTTTTCGTGGTTTGTTTTCTCACGCGAAGCGATTTGCGTACCTTTGTTCTATCTTCTCTGTATAAAATGTAAGCTTTTGCCGTCTTTGCATGTCCGTTTTTTATTAAAACCTCTTCAACCAAATCCTGAACATCCTCAATACCTGGAATATTCTCTTCAAATCTTTTTTGTAAGAAATGGGTAACAACACTCGCAAGCTCTGTCGCGATAGACCGATCTGCACCACCAACCGCTTTTGCAGCTTTGAAAATAGCATCTGCTACCTTGCTCTCATCAAATGCCACCATCCGGCCATCACGTTTTTGAATTGTTTCAATTGCCATTGTCTTATTATCCTCCATTCTTACTTGTTTTATTCTTTTTTATTTTTTTTGTTGAATGCATCAAAGGTGTTAGTTCATTTATAAATTCGTTTATATCTTTAAATTCTCTATAGACTGACGCAAACCTGACATAAGCAACCTTATCCAAAATCCTGAGATGCTGCATAACAAGTTCACCAATAGATGTTGTCTCAACCTCCCTCTCAAACTTATCGTATATTACACTTTCAATTTCAGAGACAACGGTTTCAAGTAAATCTGTTGATACCGGCCTCTTTTCACACGCCTTGAGTAACCCTGATAATATCTTATTACGGTCAAAATTAATCCTGCTACCATCCTTCTTTATCACTCTTACAGGACTTTCTTCAACCCTTTCGTATGTCGTAAACCGTCTGCCGCAATTTAAACATTCCCTCCTTCGCTTTACACTCAACCCATCGGTTGATGCCCTCGAATTAATAACTTTATCATCGTCAATTTTACAAAATAAACACTTCATATTGGTATAGTATTGGAAATATTATAGAAGTTAAAAGTGACACCCAAACGTCAACATATTGGATGTTTCGGTACGCTACCATACAACATATAGAATGTCAAGCGGAATTCCAGGAATAAAAATAATTTATTTTCCAACACAAAATGTCGAAAATACTATGTCTAAAATATCATCCGTTACAACCTCTCCGGTGACCTCGCCGATAGTGTCTACAGCCCTTCGCAGATCCATTGCTATAAGCTCGTAACCAACATCTTCAGCCAGTGAATCTGATATTTGCCCTATAATCTCAATCGCTTTACCGATTACCATTTTCTGCCTCATGGTAAAGACTATATCTGACGCAGAAATATCAACACTACTTTCAAGAATTTCAGAAACTATTGTTTTTTTTAATCTATCTAGACCTTCACCTGTATGCACAGATGTATTAACCACCGGAAATGCCTTCATCTGTGACGGCAGATTTTCATAACAGACATTTTGCTTAATATCGGCTTTATTAATTACTGTTATCTTATTCCTCGTAGTTATAGAGTCGAAAAGCTCTATCTGCTGGACACAGAGCGGTACAGACCCGTCGACAACAAACAACACAATCTGTGCGTCATCCATGGAGCCATATGTTCTCTGTGCGGCCAGAGATTCCAATTCACCATCGCCCCACGTAACCCCGGCAGTATCTCTCATACGGAGATTTACTCCTTCGATAACCATGTCAGCTTCTAACGTGTCTCTGGTAGTGCCTCGAACCGGTGTCACTATCGCTCTTGAACGGTCTAATAATTTATTGAACAAGCTTGACTTACCCGCATTGGGCAAGCCAATGAATACCGTTTTTACACCATAATGAGAAATTATTGGCTTCTGTCCCTCCCCGCTAACCATACACAATCTCTCTTTTAGCTGCTCAAGTTCTTTCTTGATTCCACCAGATGAGATCAATTCAATGTCCTGATCATAGAAATCAATGGCAGCCTCCGTCCTGGCACAGAGATTCACCAATTCCTCCTGTATCTTATGCATCAACTCAGTCAGTTTGCCCTTCATGTTGGCAACTGACATTAACAGCTCTGAATCTGTCCGGGACCGTATCACGTGCATTACCGATTCCGCCTCGGCAAGGCTTATTCTTCCATTCAGGAATGCCCTTTTGGTAAACTCACCGGGTTCCGCAATCCGAAGACCTCTAATTACTTCTACATTGCCTTCTTTGTCAGTTTTATCTTCTCCTGACGAAAGCAGTGTTTCCATGAGCATCTCAAGCAGAGGAGGAGAACCAAAGGTATGAATTTCTACAACATCTTCCCTCGTATATGAATTGGGAGACCTCATAGTATAAATAGAAGCAGGAATATTAACCTGCTCCTTTTCAAGATAAATGTTGCTATGATAGGAGTTAAAGCCTTTCTCGCATGCAATTTTCCTGATATCACCAGGTGCAAATAGACCCCTTAAATAGCTGAAGACATCTTTGCCACTAAGCCTGATAATAGCCCTGAAAGACTTGCCGGAAGGCGTGGATATAGCCAATATACAGTCGTTGAGACCAAAAGACATGATTTCCGTTTATATGTTGAGGTAAGCTCTTATTTTTTTACCTTTGCATTAGCCTCAATCACTCTTTTCCCTTTATAGTAGACATCAAGCTTTTTAACACTTCTCCTGATTAGTACCTGTTCACCTATGCTGATGATTGTACTCGTTGTCCAGTAAAGGGCAAGTCCTGAAGCAAAGTTATAAAGCATGATAGGAAACATGAGCGGCATCATCTGCATCATTCTCTGTTGCATTTTTGCCTGAGGATCATCTCCGGATGTATTTTTTGGTGTTAGTTTCATTTGCACAAATGACGCTACACCCATCAATATAGGTAAAAGGTTAAACCACCCTCCAATAATCGGCAAGGTAAACGGCAATGCGAATAGTTGATCAGCTGCTGACAAGTCACCGATCCAGCCCACGAAAGGTGCCTGCCTCATCTCAAAAGAGGATTGAAGTGTCCTGAATAAAGCAAAAAATACCGGCATTTGAAGCATCATGGGAAGACAACCACTCATGGGATTCGCCCCATGTTCCTTAAACAACTTCATCTGCTCCTGTCCCACCTTCTTCTTATCACCTTTATGTTTTACTTTTAACTTGGCGATAAGAGGCTGCAACTGCTGCATCCTGACCATCGACATCTGGCTTTTTCTCGTTAAAGGAAAGAGTACCAACTTTACTAAAAAGGTAAGTACCAGTATGGCCACTCCATAATTTGGAATAACGCCATACACCGTATTCAGTATTTTCACAAGTATCTTACATATCGACCTCATCATCCCATAGTCATAATCTAAAATCGACAAAAGCCCTTCGCATTGATTTAACGCCTTTGTCTCTTTAGGCCCAAGATAGAAAACATAATTGTGTCGTTTTTCACCCTGCGGCGGTATCGCTATTTTCGCAGCATGAAGTTCTACATTGAAATCACTCGCATTATGCTCCTTGTAAACCAGGTCAGGATTATTAAATAACTCAGCTGTCGCCGCAACTACTCTACAGTCTGCCAAAGGCTTTAAAGCAACCGTAAAATATTTATTAGTAATACCGGCTAATTCGATACCAACAGATTCATTTTTGTACGGCATATTTTTTTCTTCTGTATGCACAATCTTCGTCTTAGCCTTACCCCCCTTACCCACATCTATCCCAACTATTGATGCAAGGCGGGATGTTTTGCTTACCTCTGGATAAACACCATTTGCAGCCGTTATTGAGTATGATGCACGAATATCAGACTCAGTAGTGTTCTGTAAAGTAATGGCCACATCAAAATAGTAATTACCGCTTTTTAAAGATATCTCCTTTGTTATTTGAATTCCATTCTCTAACAGTGCAGTAAAAACAACCCTGTCAGGTCCTTTCTCAATCACCTTATATCTACGGGTTTTTGATTGATATCTTTTGTCATCCATCAATTCAATACTTAGTGGCAGAGAATCCTGTTTAGACGACTTTAACAACTCCAATGTCTCTGTTTTTTCAGGATTTTGGAATTTTGGCAACATTGCAGACTTTAGTGCGGCTCCTTCATTTGTCCATACAGATCTCATCACATCATTTTGTATCAATATGTAGTCCTGCAAATCTGTATCGTCTTGAACAATCTCTTCAACCTTTCGGTCTTTTACCTCTACCCCGGTATTTATTTCATTCTCAAATCCTTCCTGCTCAAAAGTTTCTTCTACAACTTCTTCCGAACCTTTTTCACCGGACTCTTCAGCCGGCTTCATCGAATTAAAGAAATAAAGCATTATGATTCCGCATAGGAATAAAGCTATTAATGCCCTCTTATCCATTTACCTGTTCCCCAGACTTCCTAGAATAAAAAATATAAAAAGTATTTAAATACGAACGTGTTACAAGTTAAGTCGCTATTACGACAAAAGACTCCCCGTCTAATCCGGTACTGGCAAGCACACCGTAATAGATTTCATGAAATGCCGATTGCGAGCAGGAGTGAAATTAATTCACTCCTTTATCTTGATCTTTCGGCAACTCCGCTTCGTCTATTAACATTACGGGAATATCGTCCTTTACGGGATACCGTCTCCCGCAATGAGTACATACTATCTTGTCGTTTTCAAGTTTCACCTCAGTCTTACAAAGAGGACAAGCAAGTATGTCTAACAATTCTTTATCAATCATTAAAACCCCCTCAAAATGCTTACCGTCAAAAACGTTTGAATATTAGTTAGTTATCATTTGCAGTTATTTGGATTTCATCAAAATCCTGGGTCTGCTCAAGCTTAATTTTTTTTAATCGCACCAACTCCAGCAATGCAAGAAAGAAACCTATAAGCTCCGACCTGCCCTGACTCTCATACAACAGTTCCTTAAGCGAAACTGCAGAAGCCCTGGTCAACCTGTTTAAAACCTTATCCATGTATACGTGCACGGGAGTATCATCGTAGACGATTTTCTGAATAACATCTCCCAGAGTCTGTTTCATAAAACCCGAGAAAAATTGTGCAAGTTTCCATACATCAACGTCATCCAGATTCAATTTTTCATCATCTTCTTTTCCATCGTCTATCAGCCTCTCCTCTGGTCTGGAAAATCGCTGACTCCTCTCCTCTGACAATCTTGTCATTGTTGAGGTGGCCTCCTTGTATCTTTTGTATTCCAAAAGCTGCTTTACAAGTTCCAGCCTCGGATCTTCCATATCTTCCTCATCAGTTATCTCACTACGAGGTAGAAGCGTCTGAGATTTTACATACATTAATGTTGAAGCCATAACAAGGAAATCTCCAGCCAGCCCAATATCTATACTCTGTAATTCATTTAAATAGGCCATGTATTGATTGGTAATTTTAGTAATCGGTATATCGTATATATCAACCTCTTCCCTGCGTATCAAATAAAGAAGCAGATCCAGCGGTCCATTGTAAGTATCAAGATCAATTTTATATTCTGTCTGCATTTGGTTTGATCAGTGAAGCATGAAGGTCATAAAAAGATTCGCAAAAAATATAGTTGGCGGCCAGATAATATAAGACAGTATCGGTATATGAGCAAAATTCCCCAGCAAAATCACCCCAAGTAAAATAAATGGACCATACCTACAGACGTTTTCGTAGCCGGGAAGCATCTGGCGAGGCAAAAACCCTTTCAGAACATGTGAACCATCTAAGGGGTACAACGGAATACAATTAAAAATGGCTAAAATAAGGTTAATCATTATTAACTGTTTCAATACTTCAAACAGATCTGACGTCACCGCAGTAAACTTATACAATATTTGGAATATTAAACCAAAGAACAGAGCTGAAACAAAATTTGAAATAGGCCCTGCAGCGGAAACGAGCACATCATCACGCCTGGGATGTTTGAAATAACTGGGATTTACTGGTACTGGCTTTCCCCATCCAAAATGAGCAAAGATGAAACAAATCACCCCCAGAGGGTCTAGATGAGCTAACGGGTTAAGGGTTAGACGCCCCTGTAATCTGGCCGTCGGATCGCCTAATTTATTGGCAGTCCAAGCATGAAAAAACTCGTGAATAGTTAGCGCGTATAATATTGCAATTGTAAACGGTATTATACTTTTAAGATCAAGACCCATTCTAGTTCATTATATATAGTAAAGTTGTCATCGTATCACGCATCACATTGTATGTCAAGCACAGAACATTGCCTACTACATAGCGCTTTTACCCTGGTAAAAAGCCTGTTTTCCTCCTTTAAAATGCCTTAACCCATCATTGACAATGATCAACAGAAACTTGTCATCGGGACAAGACAGAAAACGATTTACGCTATTAACAAAAAGGTCTGTAAAAACTAAAACTCACAAAAACAGGAGTACGCAAACGTCACATCCACAAAGTCCCAATATACAGTCTACATATTCCCAATTTTTAAAGGTTAGATTGAATAAAAATTCCTTGTGCTATAGAACAATTGCAATTATAATGAACCGTCTATTTACATAACCCATGTGCATAAACCACTTTAACAGCTGTTTGACAAAGTAAAAATACAATCGCGATAGATGCATAAATAATATTTAGAAAGACAAATGAAATCAACTTAATGTTGCAAACTAAACCAAGAATACTCATATTGAATCAAAGCAATCCTGACCAAAAATTAATGGGTTACGGCAATTCCGTTGTAAAAGCCAGAATTTTTCCTCCTGAGTAATGCTATTTTATAAATATACAGTTTTTTAAAGATCAAAAACTGCAATCAACATCAATCTTTCTATGAGGGCTATATATTGAATAATGTAAAAATGGTTATTATGGATGTCGACGGTGTTCTCACTGACGGGAAAATAATATTAGATGCAAAAGGAATTGAGTCAAAAGCCTTTTACGTACAAGATGGTTCAGCCATTACATATCTACACCGTGCCGGCATAAAGACAGCGATTATCAGTGGCAGAGAGAGCAAGGTTGTTGAGCTTCGGGCAAAAGAGCTATGTATAGAAGATGTATATCTTGGCATACACAAAAAGCTGGAGGCATATGAACAGATCCTCAAAAAGCACAAAATAAAAGATGGTGAAATCTGTTATATTGGAGACGATCTTATTGATCTTCCTATTTTAAGAAGGGTTGGTTTCTCTGTTGCAGTACCTAACGCGCCCTCAGAGGTAAAGGAACATGTCACCCACATAACTGATGCCCCGGGAGGGTATGGGGCTGTTCGTGAAGTAACAGAAAAAATATTAAAATCACAGGGCAAGTGGGATGCAATAATCTCAAGGTATTATTGAAGATACCACGCTACCGCAAAACTGAGTTTCAAAGATGATAACTTTAGATATAAAACAACGAAGGTATATTTATCTGGGAATTATAATTATATGCTTGCTCTTCTTAGCATTATCAATCTCCGGCTTGTTTAGATTTACAACTTATGCCAAGAGAGAGAAAAATCCCACGATAAAGGATGTCATAGATGAAGATACCAGGAGGGAACAGAAACTTTCTCAAGTATCTGAAACAGAAAATGTCTCCCAGGAAATTTATGGTCTTTATTTGCCCAGCTACGATGAAAATGGAAAGGCAGTCTCAGTAATAAGAGGTGCATATACCATATTTCTTAATAACAAAACATACAAAATCACCAAGCCAGAAATAGAATTTGCAGGTGATAGTAACAACGAGGACAATGATGACAACGACAGCCAGACAAAGAACATTATTATAACAGCAGACACCGGAGAGATGGAGAATACAACCAAAAGTGGAGTTGTTTACGGCAACGTTATAAGCCGATTAGGAGAAGATCTTGAAATACATACAGAGGATTTTACGTATTCGTCAGAGAATAACACCGTGAATACAGACGGTCCGGCTACCGTGCTGGGCAAACAGATGAAAGTTACTGGCATTGGACTTGAGATTAGTCTATCTGAAGCAAAAGCAGTAATGAAGAATGACCCTGAAATGGAAGTAACAAATAATAAAGACGAATTGTTCTTATTTTCTGGTAATGAAACAGTCACAAATAGAAATACTGCAGAACTTATCTTCATACGTGCCAGTGGAGAGTTAGTCTTTGAGCACAAAAAAAAACTTGCAACATTTTATGATAATGTACGTATTTCCAGAGGCAAATCTACCGTTTTCTCCGACAAACTTACAATACCATTTGACTCTGAATTAAAAAGCCTGAAACAGGTAATAGCCAGTGGTAATGTTTTGGCATCAGACGGAGAAAAAAATGCTAAAGGAGAAACGCTTACCTGGGACTCAGAAAGAGAAATTGCAATACTGGAAGATGATCCTGTAGCCGAATTTTTTGACGATAAGATAACAATAACTGCTCCCACTATTATGTTCTCTAAAGTTCACGGCAAAATGGATGTTCCGGTAGCTGGGCGATTAATAACCCTCGTAAATCTGAAAAGCAAAAAACAAGACAAAAAAGATACAAACGAAAAAACAAAAGTAATATTCAAACCTCCCGATAAAAAGGCAGTCTATGATACCATTACTATAGACTGGAAAGGCAGAATGACTTTTGATCAGAACACAAATCTGGCAATTTTTGAAGATGATGTTGTTGTCACTAAAGAAGACACAAAACTATACTGTGAAAGACTTGAAATCCTGTTCGACAAAGAAAATAATTCTCTGGAGGAACTGGAAGCCACAAAGGATGTGTATTTGATCGAAAAGAAAGATGGCGAAATCAGAGAAGCACGAGGAGATAAGCTTATATGGGCCACTACGAGAGACTATACAGAGCTGTACGGTAATAACCCACTGGCCACCGTAATCGATGAAGATAAGCAGATATCAGCGCCAAAGATCACATTCTCAGAAACTGAGGATAAAATGTTTGCCGAAGGAAAAGGAAACTTGACAGCCAAAACCAGTTCAGAAGAAGATGGCAAAGATGCTGAAGACCTCCTTATTAATTGGGACAAAGAGATGATCTACAACGGACGGGATCAAGTCGCAAATTTTTATGAAATGATTAAAGTCACAAAAGGTAAGAACAAGCTTGATTGCGACAGACTGGACGTTTTTTTTGATGATCAGGACGAAATAGAAAAGGCCACTGCGTTTGGAAACGTTTACTTTAACAGTCCTGATTC
>Ga0233429_1004020_pt1 | contig 13354 bp, 7 predicted proteins | sample SI_118_April2016_3_FD_179879 | JGI IMG/M metagenome (GOLD analysis project Ga0233429, IMG submission 179879) | Seawater microbial communities from Saanich Inlet, British Columbia, Canada - SI_118_April2016_135_MG | ecosystem: Environmental > Aquatic > Marine > Inlet | place: Canada: British... | reverse complement strand
CAGGTGGCTGGCAAAAACGGCATCACGGTATTGGCGGCACTGATAGCCATTGGCGTGCTGATCGCCCCTGTATTGCCCCTGAAAGTCATCAGTCAGGCCCAGATTGAGACAAATTTCCCGAGCCTCAAACATTCGGCCTTGCATCGCATCAAAATCTGGGAATTCACCGCGACAAACATTGCAGACAAGCCGTTTACGGGCTGGGGCCTGGATTCATCCCGTAATATTCCTGGTGGCAACAATACTATCAAGGGCTCAAAAATTCTGGCCGAAACCTATATGCCACTGCACCCACATAATGGTGTCTTGCAGGTCTGGCTTGAACTGGGCGCGCCGGGTGCAGCCATATTCGCAGCTTTGGTGCTGGTCTGCCTGTTTGGCCTGCGCGATTTTGCGCGCTTTAACAGGGCGGCAGCGACGGCGGCACTTGTGGGTGCTTTGACAATTGTCTGCCTGTCTTTTGGTATCTGGCAAAACTGGTGGATCGCCGTTCTGGGTTTAATGGGCCTGTCGACGATGCTGCAAACAGATGATCAGGAAGACGACGCCAAAACCATGACCTGAGTTCCCCTGCCAGCCGGTTCCGGCTATAACCAACAGATGTTCGGGCAATCCCTGATATTCATCTTTTTTGCAGCCGCAGTGCTGTCTGTCATCGGCACGCGCCTGGCGCTGGTCTGGCTGCGTCGACGCGCCATTCTGGACTTGCCCAATGAACGCTCCAGTCACAGCGTCGCCACCCCACGCGGCGGCGGCATCGGTGTTATGGCGGCCCTGCTGGTTATGGGCGGCGGCATTGCCTTTAGTCAATTTCCACAAAATGAAGAACTGGCCCGGGGCCTGTTTGGCATATTGGCGCTGGCGGCAGCCCTTGGCATCGTCTCGTGGCTGGATGACCTTCATACCTTGCCCGCAGCCCCACGGTTCCTCACCCAGATTATTACCGTTGCCTTTGGTATTTCATTGCTGCCAGACAACGCGCCGGTTTTTCAGGGCCTGTTACCGGTCTGGGCCGATCACCTGGCTGCTGGCATCGCCTGGCTCTGGTTTATAAACCTGACTAATTTCATGGACGGCACAGACGGCATCACAGCCGTTGAAACCGGCAGCGTCGGGATCGGGCTGGCGCTCATATTTGGTCCCGTACTCGCGGTCCCGGCATTTGCCCCCCTTGCAATGACCGGTGCAGCCCTTGCAGGCATCAGTATCGGCTTTCTGGTCTGGAACAGACCGCCAGCCAGCGTCTTTATGGGGGATGTCGGTGCCATTCCACTGGGTTTTGTCATGGGCTGGGCCTTGCTGGTAGCAGCAACACAAGGGTTTCTGGCCGTGGGGCTGATCTTGCCGCTTTATTATGTCGGTGATGCAACCATCACTCTGTTCAAACGAATTTTCCGCGGCGAAAAGGTCTGGCAGGCCCATCGCAGTCACTTTTATCAACAAGCCGCCAGCGCCCTGGAAGGCCCGGACGGCGTCCGGCGCACCAAGGCCCATCGTCACATTCTGATCGTGATTGTCGCCTGTAATATTATCCTGATCGATATGGCGGCGACAGCAGCGGCCATTCCGGCGCAGACAATTTTGCTGAGCACAACAGCAGCAGTAGCGGTCGCGGCCTTGTTGTGGTATTTGGCCAGCAGAAAACCTGATCGTGAAGCCTGAATCATGATCTATGATCCGGAGTCTCGTCCTTGCAGCTGAACCGGCGCATCGCAACTGTGGCCCTGCACGACATTTTTATGGCGGCGCTGTCGTTCGAGATTTCTGTCCTCGTGCGCTATTACACCTATGGTGCACCGCAGTCCCCCGGCTTTTTGTGGCCTGCGACAGTTGTTTTCACCGTAGTTTGTTTTATCGCCTTCTGGCGGGCCGGCCTTTATCGCGGCATCTGGTATTACGCCTCCTTTAATGACCTGGTCGCCATCGTCAAAGCCGTTACCCTGTCGATCCTTGTATTTCTGGCGATTATGTTTGTGGCCACCCGTCTGCAGGATTTTCCGCGCACGGCCTTGCTGATCAACTGGCCGCTGCTGATTTTCCTGCTGGCCGGTCCGCGGTTTTTGTACCGCGCCCTGAAAGACGGGAACTGGCGCGCAGCGTTCGAGCGTGACGCAGACACTCGTATTCCGGTGGTTCTGGTCGGTGCCGGTGACGCCGCCGAGATGTTTATCCGCGATCAATCCCGTGGTCGAAATGCCAACTACCGGGTCGTCGGTATTGTCGATGACAAACCCAACCGCATTGGACGCGATATTCGCGGTGTTCGGGTTATGGGGACAATTGGCGAACTGGATCAGGTCATCACGGCGCTGGACAAAAAGGGCCGACGTCCACAACGCCTGATCATTGCCAGCGACCGCATCGACAGGATGATCGTGCGTGACTTGCTGGACAAGGCGGACGCCTGGGGCCTGACCCTGGCCCGCGTCCCGAGGCTGACAGACTTTGCCAATAGTGATAACGCCAACAAGCCGCGACTTGTCGATAATGGCGGGCAACTGCAGGCCATCGATATTGCTGACCTGCTGGGTCGACCGCGCAAGGTTCTGGACCGCGAGGCCATGGCCAGGTTAATCGCCGGAAAAAAGGTTCTGGTCACCGGTGCCGGTGGCACAATCGGATCGGAACTTGTACGCCAGGCCGCAAGTTTTGGTCCGGCGCAAATGACGCTGCTGGACAATGGCGAATATAATCTCTATCGCATCGATATGGAGATGTCGGAAAAATATCCCGAAGTCCCCCGTGAAGCCGTGCTGGGAGACGTTCGCGATACAACCCGCCTTGATCAGGTCTTTGCCAAGGAACTGCCTGACATCGTTTTCCACGCCGCTGCGTTCAAACATGTACCCCTGAACGAACGTAATCCCAATGAAGCGGCACTGACCAACTGTCTCGGTACTTTCAATGTTGCCGAGGCCTGCCGTAACCACGGCGTTGGCACCATGGTGCAAATTTCAACAGACAAGGCCGTCAATCCGACCAACGTCATGGGCGCGACCAAGCGCATCGCCGAGATGGTTTGTCAAAGTCTGAACCTGGCCAGATCGGGTGGCACGGACACCCGCTTTGTCACCGTGCGATTTGGCAATGTTCTGGGATCAACAGGATCAGTGGTGCCATTATTTCAGCGCCAGCTGGCTGCCGGTGGACCGCTGACGGTCACGCATCCTGAGATTACCCGTTATTTCATGACCACGGGCGAAGCCGTTGAGCTGGTTCTGCAAGCCAGCGCCATTCCCGAAGAACAGACTTCTGATGCGGCCACGACCGAACAGGGCAACAAGGGCGAAGTCTTTGTCCTGGATATGGGAGAGCCTGTGCGCATTCAGGATCTCGCCCGACAGATGATACGGCTTTCCGGCCTGCAGCCTGACAAGGATGTCGCGGTTGAATTTACCGGCCTGCGGCCCGGTGAGAAATTGTACGAAGAGCTGTTTCACGACAGCGAACAACTGGTGCAAACAGGCCATGAAGGCATCATGCTGGCGGCCCCCAGAACCATCGAATATGCCGAACTGAAGACCTTGCTGGATCAACTGAATGTCGCAGCCACGGCACGGCAAACCGACCAGACCTTGCAGGTAATCAAGACCTTTGTACCCGAATTTGAAAGCGATCTTACATCCACCCCAGATTAAATTCTGATCAATATTCCGACAGTCCCCCCCCCCTGTCCTTCCGGAGAAACCTTACCCATGTCCCGCGACCAAGTAGTTATTAAACGTGCCCTCATATCCGTCTCTGATAAAACCGGCCTTGTTGAACTGGGCCAGGCCCTTGCCGCCCGTGATGTCGAAATCCTCTCCACTGGTGGCTCCGCCAAAATGCTGGCGGATGCAGGTGTGCCTGTGCGCGAAGTTGCCGATTATACCGGCTTTCCTGAAATGATGGATGGTCGCGTCAAAACCCTGCACCCGAAAGTCCATGGCGGCATTCTGGCCCTGCGCGACAAGACCGAACATACTGATGCCATGGCCGCGCATGATATCGGTGGTATCGATCTGGTGGTCGTCAATCTTTACCCGTTCGAGGAAACAGTTGCCAAGGGCGCTGATTTCGCGACCTGCATCGAAAATATCGATATCGGCGGCCCGGCCATGATCCGCTCAGCTGCCAAGAACCATGACTTCGTCACCATCGTTGTTGATGCCGGTGACTACGGCGCCGTCATTACGGCCATAAACGAAAATGACGGTGCAACATCTTTGGACCTGCGCCGCAAACTGGCCGCCAAGGCCTACGCCCGGACCGGATCATATGATGCGGCGATTGCCGGCTGGTTCGCCGAACAGCAAGGCGATGCCTTTCCGGATCGCCTGGTTGTCGCCGGTCAACGCCAGGAAATTTTGCGCTATGGCGAAAACCCGCATCAGGAAGCAGCGTTCTATACAAATTCAGCGACCCGTCCTGGCGTCGCCACGGCCACACAAATCCAGGGCAAGGCGCTGTCCTATAATAATCTCAATGACACGGATGCGGCATTTGAACTGGTCAGCGAATTTGATCCCGCCGCTGCCCCCGCTGTTGCCATCATCAAACATGCCAACCCTTGCGGCGTGGCCCTGGGCAGCAATATGCGCGAAGCCTATCTGAATGCCCTGGCGTGTGATCCGACCAGCGCCTTTGGTGGCATCATCGCCCTGAACCGGCCCCTGGATGAAATTACGGCGAAGGAAATTTCCAATATCTTCACCGAGGTTATTATTGCCCCCGATGCGGACGACGCAGCCCGCGAAATTATCGCCACCAAGAAGAATTTGCGTCTGCTGCTAACCGGTGGCCTGCCCGATCCAAAGGCAAAGGGCATGACCATGAAATCGCTGGCGGGTGGCTATTTGCTGCAAACCCGTGATGCCGGACGGGTCGTCGACCTGGATCTGAAGGTCGTCACCAAACGTCCGCCAACAGAAGCCGAACTGGCCGATCTGCAGTTTGCCTTCACGGTTGCCAAGCACGTTAAATCCAACACCATTGTATATGCCAAGGACCGCGCCACGGTTGGTGTCGGTGCCGGACAAATGAGCCGTATCGATGCCGCCCGTATCGCCGCCCGTAAAGCCGAAGACGCCGCAAAGGAAGCAGGTCACCCTGAGCCTTTGACCCGCGGCAGTGTCGCGGCCTCAGACGCATTTTTCCCCTTTGCTGATGGCCTGATCACCACAGCCGAAGCCGGTGTCACCGCTGTCATCCAGCCCGGTGGCTCCATGCGTGATGACGAAGTTATCGCCGCCGCCGACGAAGCAGGCCTCGCCATGGTCTTCACCGGCATGCGCCATTTCAGACATTGATCCAGGAAACCAGACAAAATGATTATTTCAACCACTTCGAATATCGACGGCCAGCGTGTCCAGGAATATCTGGGCATTGTCTCCGGTGAAGCCATTATGGGCGCGAACTTTGTGCGGGACTTTTTTGCCAAAGTTCGCGACGTCGTTGGTGGCCAGGTCGGCGGCTATGAAAAAGTCCTGAAGGATGCCCGCGATGTTGCGCTCAAGGAAATGCAGGACGAAGCCGAGGGCCTGGGTGCCACAGCGATCATTGCAGTTGATCTGGATTATGAAACCGTTGGCGAAACCGGCAGTATGTTAATGGTGACCTGCAGCGGTACAGCGGTTATTACCGCCCCCGCTTAACCTTACCAGTCGGGGTGAAACCCGATTTTGGCAGCCCCCGGCGTCATCGCCGGGCTGGAGCCGATCTGACATTTTTTGGCATCCAGGTTTTTTGCCCAAGTGGCAAAATGAAATAGCGGCTCCGGTCGCATGACGCAGGCCGGATTGGCAAAGGGGTGGGCCAACAGCATCAGCATATGGCCAATTTCGTGCGCCATATATTTTCCGGCCAGGCGTACAGCCTGATCCCGTGAGGTAATGTCTGATGAGCCCTTGAACAGCTTTTTGTATTCGGTAAAGGGGAATGTGCTAATGAAAGAATATGTCCTGTAACGACCGGATTTGCTGTATCCGGTGGACCCGGCACTGACGCCGCCTCGCAGGGCAGAATTCAGACCGCCGTCATCATATTCAGCACTGATCACGGGTTGATTGGTGACGATGACATCGAACGGCATGTTGTTATATCCAAGCAAATCCCAGGCAATCCATTCGTTGGCCAGGGTCTCGTCGAGCATTGGCTTACCGTCTGCGGCGGGTTGCGTACGCCAATATTCCAGCCGCGCCAGATGCGTTTGTGTCAGGGCTTCGGCGAGGCCGCGCAAGGATCGAAATGAGACCGGTTGCACCAGATACGGAGACGCGTAGTCAATAAGTTTGGCGACCGGTGTTTTCCAGCTCCTGAGGGTTTTGAGATATCCATCGATCAGACGCTTTTTGTTACCGGTCCCTGTTTTGAAGTCATAGATTTCCTGACCCCGTATATCCAGCGCCTTTTTGGGAATTGCGGCCAATAGTTCAGCAACCGTTTTCTGCTTTGGCTTGTCCAGCAGCAGAGAAATTCCGAAATGCATTTTGACAATCGCTGTCATCTCCTCGAGGAGAATGGCCAGTTCATGATCTGACAATTTCGACAAGCGTGGATTTACGGCATGCACCACCCGCAAACTTGCCATGCCATTTTCAATGAGGGGTACAGGAACAATTTCCGCCTGAGCCGCCTGACCGGCGAATATTGATATTGCCAGAACCAGGCAGCCTGCGATGGTACGCCTAGGCCACATCGCGTTTCGGGTCATGCACGGTCAGCAGCAGACCAAGGCCGATGACGAAGAACACCAACACAACGGCCAGGCCCCAGCGCTGGCTGCTCATGCCAGCGGTGACAACGGCAACCAGGAAAGGTCCCAGGAATGCTGTAGCCTTGCCGGTCAGGGCGTAGAGGCCAAAAAATTCTGTGGTCTGTCCCTCAGGCGCGAGCCTCGCCATGAGGGAGCGACTTGCGGCCTGTGACGGGCCAACAAAGATGCCCAGCAACGATCCCCAGACCCAGAACCAGGAAATGTCTTCGACGATGATGACGCCAAAGGCTGTGATGATCAGACCCACCAGGGAAATGATGATCGTCGGTTTTGATCCGATCCAGTCGTCGATCCAGGCAAAACAGATCGCACCGATCCCGGCGGTGACATTCAGGATGATGCCAAATGTGATGACCTCGGACAATTCCATGCCGAAGGTACCGGCGGCATAAATGCCACCAAAGGCAAACATGGTCGCCAGGCCATCGGCATAAATCATCCGGGCAATTAGAAATTTGAGAACATTGCGATGGTCCTTCAGGCTTTTCAGGGTCCGCCCGAGTTGACTGAACCCGGACGAGACTTTTTCACCCAGGCTTGCAGACGATTTCGCCCGGTCTGGCGTCCACATAAACATGGGCCAGACGAAGGCCAGAAACCAGACTGCCACCAAAGGCCCGACAATACGGATATGTTCAAGGCTCTCCTTATCAAGGCCCAGCATCGGCGTTTCCGCTTGCACAAATGCAAAGAGCGCAATGATCATGGCGGTCAGGCCACCAAGATACCCGAGACCCCAGGCCCAGCCTGACCAGCGACCGAGACGCTCTTCGGCCACCAGATCCGGCAGCATGGCATTGTTAAAAACGATGCCGAACTCAAACCCGACAGTGGAGAGAATAACCCAGAACATAGCCCAATGGACGAAGCTCGGATCAGGTTCGGCGTACCACAACATGCCGGAGCCCACGATGCACAGACCCGAAAAAACAGCGAGCCAGGGTTTGCGCGGTCCCCCGGCATCGGCAATAGCGCCCAGCAAGGGGCTGCCAATAGCGATGATCAAACCAGCGATGGATGCCGCGTAACCCCAGAGTTCCTGGCCGCGCACTTCATCGCCGACAATGCCCTTGGCAAAATAGGTGCCAAACACAAAGGTAATAATGATCGTTGTATAGGGCGAGTTGGCCCAGTCATACAAAGCCCAGCCCCACATCCCTTTTTTGGATGTCCGAACTCGCTCACCATTGGCGTCAGTCATGCGCCCCCCTTTTGATCTACCAAAATTTACCCGACAATCATGGCCCGGACCTGACGGTTCGCCAGGGCCAGCTGTGCCATGTCCACCGTTCCCGCACTGCGGAATTCGTTAATCATCCCAATTCCCCGGTCTACGGATCCATCACTGGATTTTGCCCAGGCCTTGACCGCATCGGCACCGGATAACTTGCCGGCGTTTTCCATTACCTTCATCGTCAGGGCTCGTTGCTGACCATACAAATCCTCGATGATCACAGTCACGGCCAGACGTTCCCAATGTGAAGACGGCTCGATGGTTTCTGCTGCTGTCCGCAACCAGTCCAGACCGATCCAGGCGCCGGTGCTGAAATAAATCCGTGCAACTGTTGCCACCGGTTTTTTGGTGGCGTTCGCAGCATGTACAATGTGGCAGGCAGAACGCATGGCATCGAGACCGGCAACTTTTCGCGCCAGGGCCCTTGAGACACCTGACGCCACATAGCTTTCTTCGGCGGCCTTGAGGTTGGCACTTTCCAGTTCACCGACCATGCCGTCCAGGTTCTCGGCAATTTGCAGGATACCCGCGCTGTAAGTGCGGATGGTTTTGGCAATATCCAGAGGCTGTGGCAGGTTGTTCAACATCCACATGGTGACGTCCCGCAATAAAGCTTCCGAGGCCCGGTTCATTCTGGTTTGAACGGCTGCATCCACTTTGTTATCCAGCGAGGCAACACCGGCCCAAAGGCTGCGGAAATCGAAGGCCCCGCGTGCCGCTGCATAGGCTCTGGCGATATCGGCCGGTTCATGCCCGGTTTCTTCCACCACATCATTGACGAACGTGGCCCCGGCCCGGTTGACAACAGAGTTTGCCATCAGGGTCGCCACAATTTCCCGGCGCAGACTGTGGCTGGTAATAGCCGAAAGATATTTGCGTTGAATCTGCTTTGGAAAATAATTAATCAGGTCATCCGCAAAAAAATCATCCTGCGGCAAATCACTGGCCAGCAAATCATCGTATAAAACCATTTTGGCATAGGACTGAACGACGGCGAATTCCGGACGCGTCAAACCCTTGTTTGCCGCGGAACGATCCGCCAGGTCTTCATCATTGGGCAGAAATTCGATTTCCCTGTCCAGACGATCCCGACGTTCAAGCGCGCGCATGAAGCGACCCTGTTCTTCCATGGCGGCCACACCGGCATCTTCGGCGCTGGTCATGGACTGGGTTTGCAGATAGTTCGTTCGCAGTACCAATTCGCCAACTTCATCTGTCATCTGTGCCAGGAAGCGATTGCGTTGTTTCAGCGGCAACTGCTTGTTGGTTACCAGACTGTCGACAAGGATCTTGATATTGACCTCGTGATCCGAACAATCAACACCAGCGGAGTTATCAATGGCATCAGTGTTTACCCGGCCGCCGTGCAAGGCATATTCAATACGACCACGCTGGGTCATGCCAAGATTGCCGCCTTCACCAATCACCCGACAATGAAGTTCGGCCCCGTCGACGCGCAAGGCATCGTTGGCCCGGTCACCGACATCGGCATCGCGTTCAGGTGTTGCCTTCACATAGGTGCCGATACCGCCATTCCACAGCAAATCGATATTCGCCAGCAACATGGCACGGATCAATTCGTTGGGCGTCAGGCTATCCCGGCGAATATCAAAGCAGGCTTTCATCTGGGCCGAAATCGGAATGGACTTGGCGCTTCGCTCAAATATGCCCCCGCCCTTGGAAATCAGCTTGGTGTTGTAATCGCTCCAGCGCAGGGATGGATTGTCGAACAGACGTTTGCGCTCCACCCAGGTTTTTTTGGCATCCGGATCGGGATCAATAAAAATATGCAGGTGGTTGAAGGCACCGAGCAGCCGGATATGCTGGGACAGCAACATGCCGTTGCCAAAGACATCACCCGCCATATCGCCAATACCAACAACCGTGAATTCCTGGCTTTGGGTATCAATGCCAATTTCGCGGAAGTGACGTTTGACCGATTCCCATGCTCCCTTGGCGGTAATGCCCATGCCCTTGTGGTCGTAACCGGCAGAGCCACCCGAGGCAAAGGCATCGCCCAGCCAGAAGCCATAATCAATGGCCACGCCATTGGCGATATCAGAGAAGGTTGCCGTGCCCTTGTCGGCAGCGACCACCAGATAAGTATCGTCTTCGTCGTAACGCACGACCTGATCGGGATGGGCGACACCCTTGGCAGTTCGGTTATCCGTGACGTCCAGAAGACCGCGCAGGAAGGTCTGGTAACATTCAATAACCTCGGCCATGACGGCGTCGCGGCCACCGGTTGTCGGCAGGTTTTTGGTTACGAACCCACCTTTCGATCCAACCGGTACAATCACGGCGTTTTTGACCATCTGGGCTTTCATCAGGCCCAGCACTTCTGTGCGGAAATCCTCTCGCCGGTCTGACCAGCGCAGGCCACCGCGAGCCACACGACCACCGCGCAAGTGCACGGCTTCAACACGCGGACTGTAGACAAATATTTCCACGTGCGGGCGCGGCAAAGGCAGTTCGTCCACTTCCTGACTGTTCAGCTTGAACGAAACATAGGCCTTGGACTGACCGTCTGCAGCGGGTTGGTAATAGTTCGTACGCAGGGTGCTTTCGACCAGATTGAGGAAGCGTCGCAGGATGCGGTCTTCGTCCAGGTTGGCCACCTGATCCAGCAATCCGCCGATCCGATTGAGAATACGTTTTGTCGTCCGGTCCCGGGCTTTGATATCCGCGGCCGTCGCATTGTTGGCCGGATCAAACCGCAGGTGGAAATATTCAACAATCCGCGCTGCAATTTCCGGATTTCCGGCCAGCGTATCTTCCATATAATCCGGTGAAAAGGCGATGCCTGCCTGGCGCAGATATTTACTGTAGGCCCGCAGGACAACAACGTCCCGCCATTTCAGACCGGCGCCGACGACCAGGCGATTGAAGCCGTCGTTTTCAATTTCTTCACGCCAGACACGGGCGAAAGTTTCGTGGAACTGTTCTCGCGCGTCGTCAATATCGATGGACCTTGCAGACTTGCTGAGCAATCCAAAATCATGAATCCAGACACGGTCGCCGTTTTCGCCCCGCTTGATTTTGTGCGGATTTTCATCAACGACCTGGAGACCCATATTTTCCAGGACCGGCAAACAGTCCGATAAAGGGATAGGCCCACCAGTATGAAATATCTTGAACCGAAGCGTATTTTCGGGAGCGTCATCCGGGCGGTAGAGCTGGAGCGCCAGATTATTTTCGCTGTCGAGCTCTTCCATCTTTTCGATGTCGCCCATGGCATCGGACGCGGCAAAGGCATCACGATAACCGGCAGCAAATGCCGTGCGATATCGTTGCCAGAGAGCAGGCGTGTCCTGTTCGCCAAAGTGTGCCTGCAGGGCGTCTTTCAAATCATCCTGCCAGGAACGTGCTGCCTTGCGCAGAAGTTTATCGAGCACGTCTCCATCGACCGGTGCTTTGCCAGCATCATCGATACCAATAATGAAGTGAATGCGCGCCAACGGTGTCTCACCGATATGGGTATAGCTGGCGGAAACGTGACCATGATATTCCTGTGCCACAATGTCGCCGAACCGCATGCGCAAATCGGTGGTGTGCGACTCACGGGGCACATAAACCAGACAGGAAACAAACCGGCCAAAGGGGTCGCGTCGGGCGAAAGCCTTGATGCGGGGACGGTCCTGCAATTCCAGAACACCGAGGGAAATATTATTCAGGTCTTCTTCGGCAATCTGGAACAACTCGTCTCGCGGAAAAGTTTCCAGCACATTGGTCAGGGCCTTGCCGTCGTGGCTTGATCTCGAAAGCCCGGCATTGTGAACCGTCTTTTTAACCCGGCGGCGCAGCAGTGGTATGGCCAGTGGGGACTGGTTATAAGCCGCCGATGTAAACAGGCCGATGAAACGACGCTCGCCGATCACGTTGCCTTTTTTATCAAAGCGCTTGAAGCCGATATAATCCATGTGCACGGCCCGATGGACGGTTGATCGCACATTGGCCTTGGTCACAAACAAGGGTGTTGGCTGGCTCATCAGGTGACGCACTTCGTCGGTGATCACCTGACCGCTACGGGTGCCGGCACTTTGCAAAACATGTGCGCCGGGATTTCGCAGGATGCCCATGCCTGATCCCTTGACCAGGCGAATGGATTCAGTGCCTTTGGCACCGCTATATTCATATTCACGCACACCGAGAAGCGTAAAATGATTATCGGCCATCCACTCAAGAAATGCGGTGGCTTCATCTACTTCTTCCGGATCAAGCGGCGGCGGAGTCAGCTTCATTGTTGTGATGGTTTCGTGCAGACGGGCCAGCATGGGCTTCCAGTCTTCTACGGCTGCCCGGACATCCGACAATATGGCCGTCAGGCGCTTTTCGATCTCACGTAAGGCTTTGGCCGTAGACTGGCGTTCGACCTGAACATGGATCCAGCTTTCAACGGACAAGGTTTCACTTGTACGATCTTCTGGCAAAAGATCGACAATCTTGCCAGCTGCATTCCGCTGCACAACAACAATGGGATGAACGGCAAGTTGCACGCCCCACCCCGCCTGCGCCAGACCTTGTGTGATCGAATCGACCAGGAACGGCATGTCGTCATTGATCACTTCGATGACGGTGTGCGGTGTCTTCCAGCCGTCTTTTTTCTGATCCGGATTCCACGCCCGGACAATGGGCTTTTCCGGTTTTCTGATGGCCGCGGATTTCAGCAAACTGGTGGGCGCACCATATAGGTTATCCAGGCGCGCGGAGATAATGTCTTCCGGCGCGACCCGCGCATAAAATAGTTCCACAAGCTCGGCCGTCCTGACCGACTTCTTTTTACCTGCCTGTTTATTGAGATGAGCGATGACCTGTTTGATCCGGTCAGCTTTGTCCTTACGCGCCTTGGTCAACATATGATGTCCCCGTGATGTTGCTCGATCGTCGCTGAATGCTCGTTACTAAATGCTGCCAGGGCCTTGTTATTACCGGACAATTACCATCTTTTTTCTGGCTACCAGCAACCATGCCCCGATTGCAGGCTGCTGGCAAGTCAGACGTTTGCCGGTTTGCAGTTGACGTTCGTCGCTTGTACGGGGAAACTCCCCGCGCCCGTACACGTCTGTGTTGGCCTTGATCAGTTACCTCTCATGAAAAGTTCAGGGATACCAAATTGCGAAAGTCGATTTTCAGTCTGGCCGTAATGGCTTTTTTCTCCGTGGCATTCATTGTTTCCAGTACCACCGCTGCACCTGACAAAAGCAAACCATTATGGGAACTGGGGGCTGTCGTGGGCACCGGGTACCTTCCGGATTATCCTGCTGCCGGACAGAGCCACTTTCAGTGGGCGGCCCTGCCTTTGCTGGTCTATCGCGGCGAAATCCTGCGCGCCGGTGACAAGGGCCTGATACGCGGCAGGCTTATTC
>Ga0233429_1004011_pt1 | contig 13378 bp, 13 predicted proteins | sample SI_118_April2016_3_FD_179879 | JGI IMG/M metagenome (GOLD analysis project Ga0233429, IMG submission 179879) | Seawater microbial communities from Saanich Inlet, British Columbia, Canada - SI_118_April2016_135_MG | ecosystem: Environmental > Aquatic > Marine > Inlet | place: Canada: British... | reverse complement strand
GATCTGATGGACAAGAAGGATGCAGAAGTGCGCATGATCGGCGCTCGTCTGCCGCCATACAGCCACATTGTTCGACGCGATCAAGGTCGGGTCGAGCGCGTTGCCGTGACGGCAGAATTCGTCGACCAACTGCGACAGCAAACCCCTGAAGATATCGCAACTGTGTTGCACTCGGGTGACAAGCGCGAACGGGCGCGTCCGGCGGCGGCGATGATTACGATGACGGTCCTGCTTGGTCGATTGATCAAGCCCACACCGATTCGCAAAGAGATTCGCATGCTGAAAGTGAATCTCATCATCGAAGAATTCTACCGCTCCAGCGACAACATCGAACATGCCAGGACGCAGGCGCAGGAGTTTCTCAATACACGCCTCAAGAGCTTGTATCCCGATATGAGTAGCGAAGAATCACAAGCGATGCAGGAGCAGGGCCAGAAGATGCTCGAAGCGGTAGAGCAGAAGATCGTTGCCGAGCGCAAGGCGAGTGGCGTCACTGTGACGACGACTCAGATGTCGGAAGAAGAAGGTGAAGATGGGCTCAGTGCTGAGGAAGAGAAGATGGGCGTGCAGATACATCGAGTTCCCATGCGGGTTGCCGGACGATTGCGGCAGATACCGCAAAAGATCATGCCCGATCCGGACGATCCCTCCAGGCACGTGATTGCCCAGCGCGACCCGGAGACCGGCGAGCCTGTGCCGGCGCGTCGACGTGGTAGCAAGCGTTATGTCATTAAGGGGCGTGAGGGCTGGGCCCTCGAAAAGGAATGAGCCGCACCGGGCAGGACGCAGATCCACAGGTCGTGGCTATCACCGGTGCCAGCAGTGGCATTGGCTGGGAGCTTGCACGGAAACTGGCCGCCGATGGGGCGCATGTTGCCCTGATTGCGCGCCGCGCGGAGCGTCTGCTGGAATTGGAACAAGAGATCATTGCTACGGGAGGGGTGGCAAAGGCATTTCCCTGTGATCTGGCCGACGCTGCAGCGATCGAGTCGTTACCCGGCCGGATCAGCGAAGCCCTGGGCACACCACATGTGTTGGTGAACAATGCCGGGCGCGGCGCCCACGGTGCGTTCGAAGCGGTCGACATGTCGACGCACCGTCAGGTCCTGACGATCAACCTCGACAGTGTCATCGCCTGTACGCACGCCTTTGTGCCGCAGATGTTGGCCCGCGGTAAAGGGCAGGTTGTGTTTGTCTCCAGTGTGCTCGGGCGCCTGCCTGCTCCCGAGCATGCCGTCTATGCTGCCAGCAAGTGGGGGGTCAGTGGCTTTGCAGAAAGCTTGTCCTACGAACTGGAACCGAGAGGAATCGAGGTGGTTCTCGTCGAACCCGGGCTTGTGCGTTCCGAATTCGCGGCGCAGGCCGCTACGCCTCTGGTACGATACCGCTACGTGCCATCCAAATCATCTGCACAAGCGGCGGCGGAGGTCCGCAGCGCGATGCGGCGCAATGCCCGGCACCATATCGCCGATCGCCTCGTCGCATCGTTGATCGGTGTGAAGCGACACTGGCCGCGCATTTTCAGGATGATCTTCGCTGCAGCCTATCGGCGAGCAAAGCGGCAATCCTGACGAGGGGCCATGCCGCGTCGCTGTATTTGCGGTGCAACGATGCGGCCAGCTACGCGTTGTCAGACTGAGCGTGGCCCTGCGAATGGCCGCTGGCCAGAGCTCTCGCGCTGGCTGCAGAAGACGCTGCCACTGCCGACATCACTCACATACAATTCGTCATAGTTCAACCCGCCAAAGACAAGAGCCGCCGGCTCGCCAGATCCGACTTCCATGGTTTCCTGTGTGTCTCCTGCATCGTCAATCAGAACGAGGCCGACACCACGCAGTGCGACGTAGAGGTTGCCCTGGCTATCGAAGGTCAGCGCCCCAGGTTCCCCTGAATCGAAGGTGACGACCGTCTGCTGGTTGACCATGTTCTGACCTGCCTCATCAAGTTCGAGAGAGATGACACGCTGTGCTCCCGTCTCGCTGACATAGAGGGTGGTCGCATCCTGCGACCAGACCATCCCCGTGGGATTGGCCAGGCCGGAAGCCAGGCGATTTACCTCGCCATCGAGATCAGCCCTGTAGACACTGCCTGTTTTGCCATCGCGGCCGCCATCGGTAAACAGAATGTCTCCCTCAGGAGAAAAGCATAACTCCTGAGGAGCAACGATTCGTTCGCCGCGGCACTGGTTGGCATAGACCTCTACAGCCTCATCTACCGAGATCAGCAGCAGATGATGACGCGCTGACTCGGCGACGAAGAGGTCTCCGGAGTCGTCGAAGGCGATGCCGCGAGGCTTCCCGCCCGTGTCGGCGAAGGCATGGACGCGCCCGTCATCAACACGGCAGATACGACCACGCTCGGCTTCTGCGACAAAGAGGACGTCCTCATCGTCAAAGGCCAATCCGTGCGGGGATTTGAGATCGTCAGTTACGAGAGACCAGCTGGCTGCCATGGGGGATTTGGGCTAGGTCCTATGAAGGGTCATTGCAATGGAAAAAGAGCTCATTTTTCAGGTCGAGCGGCAAATATAGCGGCCGGCGTGGGATTGTAAAGTTCGTCGCTACTGCGACGTATAGCCGCCGTCAACCAGCAAGGTCGAGCCCGTGGTAAAGGAGGAGGCCGGAGAGGCGAAATAAAGGGCCGCTGTCGCCAGTTCCCGCGGGTCACCCCATCGTCCCAGTGGGACCTTGGAGACCATAGCCGCCGTCGCCTCCGGGTCATCGAGCAAAGGCTGGTTAATTGGCGTCGCGAAGGGCCCCGGACAGATAGCATTCACTGTCACACCGGACGCAGCCCACTCGAGAGCGAGGGTCCGGGTCAGTTGCACGATGGCCCCCTTGCTGGAGGCGTATGGGACGCGTCCCGGGATAGAAATTGTCGATAGCGTCGATCCCATATTGATGACTCGTCCGTATCCTCGTTCGAGCATATGCCTGCCTGCGGCACGGCAATAGTAGACCGGGCCATCGATGTTGATCGCCATGACCGCTTGCCAGTCCTCATCCTCCATTTCAACGATGGGCTTGCGCAGATTGATCCCCGCATTGTTGATGAGAATGTCCAACTGCCCAAGTTGTTCAATCGCGAAGGCGACGGATGCATCCGCCTGTTTGCGGTCTCCGGCGTCGGCCTGGAATGCCAGGACGCGCTGTCCACAGTCGGCGGCAATCTGATCAGCAACCTGCTGGGCCTCATCCTGGTGGCGACTGGTGATCACCACACTGGCTCCTGCACCTGCCAGCGCCCGAGCCATCGCTTCGCCGAGGCCTTTGCTGCCACCGGTAACCAGAGCGACCTGATTGTCCAGGCGAAATAGTGACTGCGTGTTGGTCGTTAGTTCCTCCATCACTTCTCTGCCTCCACCATCTCTTTGGCGAGCTCGCCGAGCTCTTCAACCAATTCGTCTTTTTCCTCAGAACGAGCCTTGCTCGTGACCTGCATCGTCAAGGCAATCAGCCCCAGTCCGAAAATCCGCTGCAGGCTCTCGGGGCGCTCCGGGTCGAGGTCTTCGACTAACTCACTCAACCGAGTCAGTAATTGCTGATGCTGTTCAGTGAGCGTGATTACATCGGGTGCCATATTTCTACTCCTTAAGGCTGAGATATACGATGACCTGCAGGTGTTGGCCGGGTGGGATCGATCCTGCCAGGCGCAACCAACCACCAAAATGACTGACACGGGCCCACAGCAGGGACTCGCCATCGTGGGACAGGCAGGTGCCTTCATCCACCCACTCCATGCCATCGGGTGACACCTGTATGCGCAATGTCGCTGTCTTGGGTGCGTCTTGATCCAGAATTCGAACAAAGAAAATCGCCTCCGACGCCCAGCCAACCTCCCACGGCTCGGTTGCGACCTCTCCTTCCCAGCGCGTGTTGCGCTCGACGACGGCCGTCACGGCATGCCTCAAGGTCATGGCATGGTCCCGATATCGATGGCTTCCACACCGTCGGGCGTCTTGCGAAGATGACTGAAGGGGGAGAGGGGATCGTGATCCCACGCGACGATGCAGTCTTGCTCGAGGATGCGACGAATGAAGTCGTGTTTCACAGTCAGCGTTTCATGGGGGAACATGTCGTACGCCATGATCCAATAAGGGCGAAGGTGGTGGCGCGTGGGCAGCAGGTCAGCGGGGTACACGAGGGTCTGTTCACGGCCTCGCAACCACACGGCTTGATGATGTTCGGTGTGACCGCCGGTTACCTCTACGTGTACTCCCGGGAAAATCTCCGTGTCACCCGAAATGCCTTCCAGGCGCGTCGCAGTTCGCAATAGCGAGATATCTGACGGCACGTAGCTGGAACCCATGATGCTGCGGCAGGCGAGACCATCGTCGATTTCGCCGTCCTGGGCCAGATGCTGTGCGTTGACGAAGGTGGGTCGCACCTTGTCTGCGACCGTGGTCAGGGCACCTGCACTGTGGTCGAAATGCAGGTGTGTGAACAAGACATGGGTAATCTGTTCGGGATCTATGCCCGCCCGGCTCAGCCCGTTCTGCAAGCTCGAGTCTGTGTCCACGTCGAATATCTCGCGAGCGCGAGCGTCAAAGCGCTGTCCAAGTCCGGCGTCGATGAGGATGCATTCGTGCGGCGTTTCCACGACGAGGCAGTTGCAGGCCATGGGAATCCTGTGACGGTCGTCGGGTGGTGTCACGCGTGCCCACAAGGGGCGTGGCACGACGCCATACATGGCGCCACCGTCGAGAGCGAAACGCCCCGCGTTGATCGTTGTCACGCGCATGCCACCCAGATCAAGTGAAGCATACGAGGCAGGAGCCATCATGCTAATCGCGGTTGTCCCAGGCTTGCTTGAACTCGTCGATTGTCTCAATGGTCCGTGGATGATGGATCATTTCCGCAAGGAAGCGATGCGGGATCGTCACAATATGGGCACCGGCGAGAAAGGAGCGTTGGATGTCGGCAACGCCACGCATGCTTGCGGCGATGATGCGTGCTGAGAAGCCGCCCTGGTCGATGAAGTGGGCCGTCTCCCGCAGAGTGGAATCTGCATCGTAGCCCAGGTCATTGATGCGTCCCACAAAAAGAGAGACATAGCTGGCACCGGCCAGCAGCGCCAAGGTTGCCTGATTGGAATTCATCATGCACGTCACATTGACACGAATGTCATGTTTGCCTTCGAGTCTGGAGGTCACTTCAAGTCCTGCTGCCGACATGGGGATCTTCACGACGACGCGTTCGTCCCAACGCGAGAATTCGATGGCCTGAGCTAACATGCCCTCCGCGTCCTCGGCGGTGACTTCAACACTTACAGGGCCCGAAATCAGCTGCAGGATTTGCAGGACGCGGTCGCGGAAATCGCCGCCCCCCGAGGTCGCAGCGAGCTTCGGATTCGTCGTGCAGCCCCTGATGACACCGAGGGTTGCCGCTTGACGCACTTGCTCGAGGTCGGCGCTGTCGATGAATAGTTCCATCGTTCGATTCTCCGAGAGGGTTAGGGCAGGGCTGCGATGCGCTGGCGTAGACAATCACAGATCAGGTGCTCCAGGGCCAGATGGACGGATTCGACGTGTGGTGTCGAGTTGATGGGGACCGTCACACACACATCAGCCAACTGCTGCAAAGCACCACCGTCAAATCCACTAAAACCGAGGCAGCGAGCGCCCTGTTGGTGGGCGAGTTCCAGGGCACGGAGAAGATTCTGTGACCAGGTGCCAGCATTTCCGGTCCCGGACCCACCATGTACGCTGATCAGGATCAACAGATCTCCGGCGCCGATGAAAGGAGCCAGTTGCTCGCTGTACACGGAGGCGGTGCCCTCGTCATTCATGAGGGCACTGAAGAGGGGCATGTTGTCGGTCAGGGCCATCGCTCGAAAGCGTGGTTGGCCCTCGCAGATCGTCCACTTTGCAAGATCGCAAGCAAAGTGACTCGCTGTCGAAGCGGAGCCGCCATTGCCGGCGATGAAGACCGTGCGGCCCTGCTGCCACGTTTCGAAGAGCAGGTCGATGGCGGCATCGATATCAGCGACCGGCACGCGTGCCAAGGCATCCGTCATCTGCGACAGGAACCCGTCAATGTATTGCTGGTTCGTCATGTCAGGCATTCATAAGGACCTTGGCGCCCTCGTCATCGAAGTGAAAACTCATTTCTGGAAGTCCTTCTGTTGCCATCGCTTCGCGCAACTGTTTTCGATCGGCGGCGGGGCAGTAGAACATGAGGAAGCCACCGCCGCCGGCGCCCATCAGCTTGCCACCGAGGGCACCGTGACGGCGTGCAAGATCATACCAGGCGTCGATTTTGGCGTTGCTGACTTTTGCTGATCGCCGCTTCTTCGTCTCCCAATGCGAATGCAAAAGTTCGCCGAATCGATCCAACTGTCCCAGCTGCAGAGCCGCCTTGATCTGCAAACCGAGCTCCTTCACTTCATGTAGACTGTCGACCACTTCGCTTGTACCGGCGCGTGTATCCGCCTCTTGTTGCGACAGGATGTCGAAACTCTCGCGGGTGATGCCCGTATAGAACAGCACCATGTTGTTGCGTAGTTCCTCGATGTCATGCAATGACATCTGCAGGGTGCTGACGGTCACCACGCCTTGCGTATCGATTTCGAGGCAGGTCAGACCGCCGAAGGCCGCCAGATAATGGTCGTGCTTACCTGACGGCTGTCCTGCACGCACGGCCTCGACGTGAAATGCTTCCTCGGCCAGTTGCTGTCGAGCAAGTGGTTGGCGTGTGTGTTCGCGCAGCGCTGCCAGAAGGGCAACCGTGAAGGAGCCGGATGATCCCAGACCTGTTCGCCCTGGTACGTCGGACATGGCGCCAATCTCAAGACCCGACTCGATCCCCGTGTGTAGAAGCGACTCGCGCAGCAGTGGATGCTGGATCTGTGATGGCTCTTCGACCCTTTCGGTTTCCGCATACTTGACGCGAATGAAGGACTCCACCTTCAACGTGTTCAACTGGATGTAGACGTATTTGTCGATGCCGGCGCTCAGAATGAAGCCACCGTGATCGCGGTAATAGGAAGGCAGATCGGTGCCACCGCCACCAAGGGGAATGCGCAGCGGGGCTCGCGTAGTAATCAACGGATATATCTAATGGAATGGAGTCGGCGGTGGTCGGCGTGCGAAACGATCTAGGGCAGGGCGAATCGCCCTGCAGCAACCTGCTCGCAGGCGGCTTGGTAGCGCTCGGCGGTATCGGTGGAAAGTAGCTGGCCCACGAGGCGATGTCCAACCAGATGGTCGCCACGTTCCAGCAAGTGGGGAAAGACATCGGCGGCAAAATCCGGTGTGCCCGTCGCTGGGATCGCATCCACCACATCGGGGCCGATGGCATACACACCGGCGTTGATCAGATAGTCGTCGAAGATCTGTTGCGCCGAGGGTTTTTCGACCAAACGATCAATGCGTCCATCGGGGGCAAGTCCGACGATCCCACGATCGTGTGGGTCGGGCATCCAGACCAAACCAATGGTCGCTTGAGCCTGGGTGTTCAGATGACTTTGCCAGAGTGCGGTGAGGTCTGCATTGATGAGATTGTCGCCATAGAACACGAGGAACTCTTCAGCGCCGAAAAAGCCAGAGGTGGCGACATCTCGAATGGCGCCTGCCGTGCCGCGCAACTGTGGCTCGTCGGCGTAACGCAGCCGCACATCGAAGCGATCGCCATTGCCGAAATGCTGGCGAATGACTTGCGGCAGATGATGCAGATTGATGATCAGATCATCGAAGCCGTGAGATCGGAGCAGGCGCAGCGTGTGTTCGAGGAGGGGGAGCCCGGCGATGGGAATCATCGGTTTTGGCACCGTATCCGTCAGTGGACGAAGACGCGAGCCGCGGCCGGCGGCGAGGATCATCGCCTTCATTCGGTTGCGGCACTGTGTCGTAAGATGCCAGCCCGTCGCATCGCTTGCTGTGAATTGGCGTAGAAGTCACTCAGGTTGGGCTGTTGCCGAACCCATTCGACGTAGTCGCTGTAAATCGTTTCAAGATCGCGTTCTGATTCCCAACCAAGTTGCTCAAGGGCCGCGCCAGTAGACACGGTATGGCGCGTGTCGCCAAAGCGATATTCGCCGCTGATCTGAGGCTCGATACTCGACTTTTCACACACTGCGCCTAGCAGTTGCGCCGCTTCCAGGACGGTCGTCGCCTTGCGTCCCGCCACGTTGAAGCTGCGATCAACTGCTTGCGGGTGTTCCAGACAGAGGACGTTCGCCCGGGCAACATCCAACACGTGCACGTAGTCACGACGCTGCTGCCCGTCTTCGTAAACAATGGGGGGCTGATCGTGGAGTAGACGCAAGGTGAAGATCCGGGCAAGACCACTGTAGGCGTTGTAGAAGGAATTGCGCGGCCCCTGAACGATGGAATAGCGCATGTTGGTGACGCCGATACCGTATTTGCGTCCCAGATTCAGCGCCGTCATTTCCAGAGCATATTTGGAGATGCCGTAGGGCGTGTGCGGTTTGACGAGGTCCTCGCTGATCAGCACGGGCGACGCTGGCACCTGCACACACTCAGGACACAGAATCTCCCACTCGCCGCGTGCCAGTTGATCATCCGAGCGGAAATCCGGTTGAAAGAAACCGTGCTGGTCGCAACGATAGTGACCCTCGCCGTAGACGGACTGCGATGAGGCAAGAACGATCCGTTCAACCGGCAAGCGGTCGCGGACGATCAGTTCGAATAGCAGGGCAGTGCTCGTGGTATTGACGTCAAAGAACGTGCTGAAATCGGGCATGTAATCCTGATAGGCCGCCAGGTGAACGACGCCATCGATGCCCTCAAGGGCGCGACGCATTGCATCTGTGTCGCGAACGTCGCCCTGGATGCGCTCCACTTGCTCGGGTAGATACGACGGCCATCCGTGGGGGTGCACCCGTGGCTGCAACAGATCCAGGACACGGACCTGATAGCCTTGGGCCAATAAGAGGTCAACCGTATGTGAGCCGATAAATCCGGCGCCACCGGTGACGAGAATGTGCTTCATGTGGTGGAAGGCAGCCCTTTTTCGAAGAATCTCTGGTGGATCCAAATATAGTGTTCACAGACGGTTACGCACGTGATGTCTGTTGACATTTTGGCGCATCCACGGATACTTTCGACCCCCATGATCTCGGCCTCTACGATCCCCTTTAGATCCCTGTGACACAGCGTCTGCTGGCGACGGCGAAGGTCTTTGGCCTGGCAGCCAGCGCGGTTCTCGTCGCGCTGTTGCTGGCGGAGTTGGTCCTTGAGATCTGGGCACCGCAAGTACACCAGTTGCCTGATGTATGGGCGTTTGATGAGAGACTTGGCTGGCGGCATCGGCCCGAATCATCGGGAAGAATGCGGACGCCTGAATTCGATGTGACCTATCAGATCGACGGCGGCGGTCGGCGTGTGGAGACCGATGCGACACAGGCAGACGTGTCGCAGGAGACGTCGCAACTGGAGGTCTCAGAAGGCTCGATGCCACGGATCGCATTGTATGGCGATTCCTTTGCCGAAGGATGGGGTGTTGAGGCACACCAGAGTCTCTCTGGCCAATTGCGGTCGCTGCTGCTGGCAGACCATCCGGGAGTCAGCGTCAGCAATCTAGGTGTAGCCGGATATGGCACAGATCAACAGTTGCTGTTGCATACGCAGGTAGGTCGACAGCTCGCGAGCGACATCGTCCTCGTGCTGTTCTATGGCAATGACCTGTGGAACAATACTTCACGTCGAGGCATCGGCGCCGAGCGTGGCGACAAACCATTTTTCACTCTCGATTCATTGGGTACGCTGCGACTGCAGGGAGTCCCGGTACGTCGCGATCCGGCATGGGATGGCGACGCGAGTTTTACGAGGAGTCTCTTGCGTCAGTGGCATGTGGCAGCACTGCTGGCAGGTGCCCTGAGGCGAGGCGAGGTCGCAGCGGGGCAACAGGATGCCTACTACGCCGGGTTGTATGGCTGGGATGCACCCGAATACGCCCAACACTGGCAATTGACTTGCAGGCTGCTGGCCCGCTTTCGCGATACGGTAGAGGCGCAGGGTGGCTTCTTTGCCGTGGTCTATGCGCCAGCCATCGTGCAGATCGAGAGTTCGAACTGGGAGCGCAAGCGCCAACAGTTCGCTCTTGAAGGCAGTTACGATCTGATGAAGCCAAACCACATTCTCTCTGCATGGGCACGCCAGCAGGGCGTGCATTTTCTTGATCTGTATCCGGCGTTTCTGCGGCAGCATCTGGCTGGGGGGCAACTGTATTACAAGGACAGTCATTGGCGTGCAGAGGGACATCATCTGGCGGCGATCGAAACGCGTGATTTCCTGCACAAGCAGGGATGGCTGACGCCGTGACGGCGTCCTGGATCCAGCGCCCCATCCTATGGGGTTCGGCAGGGCTTTGTCTGGTCGTAGCTTGGTTCTTTGCCGATGCAACCTTCGGCGGTGGGGCACTCTTTGTACAAGATGTGATGGTGCAGAATGTGCCCTTCCGGTTCTACCTGCACGACGCGCTTGGTCGCGGCGAGCTACCGCTTTGGGTGCCGCAGATCAGTGCTGGTTTTCCGCTGTTTGCCGAGGGGCAGGTCGGCGCTCTGTACCCGCCCAACCTCCTGTTTGCCTTGTTTCTTTCGCCGTGGCAAGCGGTGAATGCCAGCATCGTCGGGCATCTGATGCTGGCCGCCGTGGCGATGGCACTGTTTGTCCGCCACCTGCATTCGGGCGTCAGTGGTGCCCTCACTGCGGGACTCACGTATGGCCTGAGTGGTTACCTGGTTGTGCGCGCCATGTCGCCAAATTTTCTGGCCGTCGCGGCGTGGAGCCCTCTGCTGTTTCTCTGTGTCGATGCGGCGATCACAACTGATCGCCGTCGGCCGCTGTTGTGGGCCACTGCGATTCTGGCGCTGCAACTGCTGGCGGGGCATCCGCAGGCGACAGCCTACACGGCGGTGGCGGTCCTGATCTATGCAGCCCTGCGGACCCGCCGGCGCAGTCTCATGCGTGTCGTGTGGGTCGGTTTTGCTATCAGTGGCGGATTATGGCTGGCGGCAGTGCAGGTGTTGCCGACGCTGGAACTGATGCAACACTCGGCTCGTGCGGGAGGGCTGGGATTCGAACGATTCGTACAAATGTCCATGGCGCCCGAACGGTTACTGACCTTGCTGTTGCCGTCACTGCTTGGCGATTCCTCCTATGGCACCTACTGGGGGGGCGCGGGCGATTTCTTCATCCAGATGTGCCCCTATCTCGGCGTGTTGGCTCTGCCTCTCTGCTGGCTGGCCCTGAGTGAGCGCAGGGAGGCGCCAACCTTCGCTCTGGGTGTGATCGCGATCGCAGGGCTCATTCTGTCGATGGGCAAGTTCACGGGACTCTTTGAGATTCTGTATCAAGTGCCCGTCATGCGTCCTCTGCGTATTCCCACGCGATTTCTGCTCTGGTGGGCGATGGCAGGTTCCGCCCTGGTTGGGTTGGGTGCAGACCGCCTCCTGAACGGCCCGGTTCGGCGTCGACAGTGGCTTGCAAGTGCGGTCCTGCTGGGGCTGTGTCTTGCATCATGCATGTTAACCATCGGCGCCCTCCCGTCTGTGCAGGTTGCAGCAGATCTGACCAGTGCAGATGTGGCTCGCATGGGCTTGTGGCGATCACGACTGATCGGTGAAGCTGTTCGTGCAGCCACTCTCCTCGTGCTGCTTGCCCTGCTTGTGATCAGTGGCCGTTGGCGTCGTCATGTGCTCGGACGCAGGCTGGTCGCTGTCGTGCTGCCCATCGTCGTTGTCGCAGATCTGAGTGGTTTTGGGCGTGGTTTCAATGCGGTGATCGACGCCGCTGTTTATGAGATGGCGCCGGCGACAGCTGTCGCGATCCAACGACACCACGAGCAGACAGGCGCACCTGATGCTCTCGCAGGGGCTGCCAGATTTCGAATTGCCAGTGTCGTCACCGAAGCCAATACTGGCGCCGATCGTCACGCCGGATGGCGCCACGACACGCAGCCGTACCAAGTGTATCCAGAAGCTCTGCGCCACTATACAGGTGGCATGTTCGGCCTGGCCAATGCCCTGCCTGGCTGGAGTCCTCTGCATCTGGCGCAGCATAGAGATTTGGCCGACAACTCGCCGGCGATCCTGGATCTGGCGAGTGTCGCCTACATTGTGGCGCCACGATCTGATCTATCTGACGCTGTGGTCACAGATGCAAGCGGCACGGATGTTTATCTGCCCTCGATGCCAACATCATCGGTGGTCGTGCGCAAGGTGGCTGACTGGTTGCCTCGGGCCTATGTCGTGACGGAAGCGATTGTCGTAGAAGATCGCGCCATCAGACTACGAGCCCTTGAGTCGGCATTTGATCCGACTCGACGTGTGTTGCTATCTGCAGGCGAGTCGCTGCGGCAGACCGAGGGGCGTGCCATCGCGGCGCGGATCAGCACCTATGAGCCAACTCATGTAGAGGTCGAGTTGCCAACCCGTGAGGGCGATGCGTATCTGGTCCTGACGGATGCAGATTATCCAGGATGGACTGCCACAGTGGATGGCGAGGCGGTGCCGATCGAGACGGCAAATCACATGTTCAGAGGCGTGCCGCTGACACCCACGGCGCAGCGCGTCGAATTCGACTATGATCCCGCATCCTTTCGCCTGGGAATGTGGCTGAGTGTCGCCGGGCTCATCTGCTGGATCTGGCTGTTTCGGCAAACCCGCGAGCACGACCAGGTCGGTGAGCACGTATTGGCTAGTGCACAGCCCAAACTCGCTGCAGTGGAGTCACCGATCTGTTCACGTGCGTGGTTGATCCAGGGGGCACTCATTTTCATTCTGTATGGATTGGCGATGCGGACAGATGCATGGCTCGCCTGGAGCACGAGGCTCAATGTGCAGGCGCTGCTGGGTAGCCAATGATGCGCACAAGAATGGCCGTGGGCCTCGTTTTCGGTCTCGCTCTGGTGACCTATTGTCTGACCCTTTGCCCCGATGTCTACACGGAGGGAGCGGGGGAACTGATTGGGGCAACGTATCTGTTGGGGACGCCGCATCCGACGGGTTATCCCTTTTTTGTCCTCCTCGGGCGCCTCGTGGCCCTCATCCTGCCCCTGAGTTCTCCTGCAGTTGAGATCAATTTCGCTTCTGCTCTGTTTGCCGCTGCCGCCGCGGCGATGCTGACGTGGCTGCTGCTGACTCGCGGGATACAACCTGTCGCCGCCGTTATCGCGGGTCTGGCCTTGGCGTGGGGGCGTGTGTTCTGGAGTCAGGCCGTGATCGCGGAGGTTTACGGTCTGTTTATTGCCGTGACACTGGTCGCCATCGCAGCGTGCCTGGCCGCAGCAGACCAGTCCACACCGCGCCGCCGTCTTCTGGCGGGCTATCTGTGTGGGGTGGCAGCAACGACCCATCTGCAGGCGATTCTGGCGTTGCCTATGGCGGTCTTTGTCGCCCTGAGACCGGCTTGGAAGCA
>Ga0233429_1003993_pt1 | contig 13421 bp, 6 predicted proteins | sample SI_118_April2016_3_FD_179879 | JGI IMG/M metagenome (GOLD analysis project Ga0233429, IMG submission 179879) | Seawater microbial communities from Saanich Inlet, British Columbia, Canada - SI_118_April2016_135_MG | ecosystem: Environmental > Aquatic > Marine > Inlet | place: Canada: British... | reverse complement strand
AAACATATGGAGAAAGAAGAATTTGATTTTATCTCAAGTAAGATTGTTAGAAAAATCAAAAGTACTTCCCGTGCTAGAACCACTTGGATTTCTCAAATGGGATCGTTTTACTCAGTTTTGAACGAAATGTTCAACTTAATAGGAGGATTGACTGTTTCTACTAGCGAAGATCTAGTATCATTAGAATCATTCACAAAAAAAATAGATGGAGGAGAAGTAGGAATCGGTGTGGCTTATCCTCTGCTAGATTGCAACGATAACGAAAGGCTAGCAGAATATAACAGTATTAGCATCCAAAAAAACGACAAGAATACTAATTACTTGTTAGCATGGGCTTACGAAGCTTTATTGATAGGAGCCCTCTCTTCTGATGAGTGTGGAATCGTATGCGTGGTTTCATCTGATTCAGAATCATTGGCAGAAGCAAAAATACAAGAAATTTTAGATATTTTACATCGTGAATAGAAGAGAAATAGATGCAATTAGGTCAGAGGCTGCAGAATTATAGTAATTAGGAATCATTTTGCATACTTTTTCTTGATAAATAAAATGAATGAAATAACTCAATTAAAACATGAGAAAGCAAAAGGGGGGTTGTTTTTGAATTGATTTTCTCGAAAATTGAGATTTTGAGAAGGACAGGCACTCCAGCAGGTGTTTACTTGTATTATCCTGAAGAAATCATTATTTACCTGATATTACACATTCATAAAAAGGAGACTTTAAAAATGAAAAAAACTAAATATCCAACACCTGATCGTGGAGATAGAAGTATTCAACCGGACTACAAGAATAAATCTTTCCCAGAAATTGATATAGGCGGTGGATTTGGATTACTTAATGATGGGCGGCCATATAAGATAGAGTATTGGTCTGATATTGATTGTGAGGTAAATTGTATTACCTATTTCTATTCCAGTGAAGGAATTGAAAACTGGCATGGAGATGACCACATTTCATATTTAGAACAATTAAAATTTCGTGAATTACTAACTGGTGAGTATAAAAACACGGGACCCGATCCCAAAATTATTTCAGACAAATCCGGGAACAAAATGTGGTCTGTAACTTTTGTTTCAAAAGATTATTAGAAATATTTGACACAAAACAATGCATATGTACTTAATTCACTTGAATTAAGTAATTAACCCCATTAGTATGCCAGAAACTATTATAAAATCCCAACATACCACGTACACATATACACCATTAGATGATGGTTACATCCTTTTATTAATAGGTTAATGTTATGTAAGCCTTATTATACAGGGACAAACCAAGTGTTTCACTTTTTATTAACATTTCTTGTGTAAGATTCAGATAATAAATTTAGAGAAATTATGTTTAAATTCATCCATGCAGCAGATCTACATATAGATAGTCCTTTAAGAGGGTTGGACAACTATGAAGGAGCACCTGTTGAAGAAATACGTGCTGCTACCAGGAGAGCATTGGAAAACCTGGTTAACCTTGCAATTGAAGAAAAAGTAGCCTTTGTCTTGTTAGCAGGTGATATTTACGATGGAGATTGGCCTGACTTCAACACAGGACTTTTCTTTATCAAGCAAATGGCAATACTTCAAAGTGAGGGAATCAAGGTCTTTATGGTTGCTGGTAATCACGATGCAGAGAACAAAATGACAAAAAAATTGCCGATGCCTGACAATGTTCATATGTTTTCAGCGAAAAAATCTGAAACAGTCCTAATAGATGAGTTGGAATTAGCTATTCATGGTCAAAGTTTTGCGACAGGATCTACTACTGAAAATCTTGCCACAGATTTTCCAGATTTGAAAAATAATTATTTTAATATAGGGTTACTTCATACCAGCGTTGATGGCCGTGAAGGGCATGCTGATTATTCTCCCTGTACGATGAATCATTTAATTGACAAAGGTTACGATTACTGGGCGTTGGGACATATCCATAAAAGAGAGGTACTTAATAAAGAACCTTTGATTATTTTCCCTGGTAATACGCAAGGCCGTAGCGTCAAAGAAACAGGTCAAAAAGGATGTACATTAATCACTGTTCAAGATGGAAATATAAAAGATGTTGTTCATCATAATATCGACGTGCTTCGGTGGGGCAGATGTGAGATAAATGTTTCCGACGTTGAAAACAGTGAAGAAATTATGGATTTACTGAGAGAATCTTTAGATAAGATTGTTACGGAGAACCCCGAATGCACATTAGCTATCAGGATCATTGTGATAGGAGAAACCATAACACATTATGAAATACATAGAGATACTGACAATTTTGTTAATGAGTGTCGAGCTCAAGCGATATCGTCATTCGGAGAAAAGATATGGGTTGAAAAAGTAAAGATTGAAACCTCTCCTCCGGTAGGAACTGACTCAAACATTGAGGGTCAGGATCTGATACGTGGAATCTTGAAAAGAATTGAAGATATCTCATCGAACGATGATGAATTAGACAAAATAATAAAACAATTTGCAGAATTCAAACGTAAATTGCCATCAGAGATTAATCAGGGTGATGAGCCCTTAGATTTGACAGATCCGTTAGCAATCAAAGAAATGCTAAAATACTCCGGTAACCTAATTTGCAGTAAATTTATAGAAAGTGACCAGGGATGAGGATCCTACGATTAAATTTAAAAGCCTTCGGCCCATTCACAAACCAGGAAATTAATCTTTCTAAGGGGAATTATGGTTTGCATGTTATCTATGGCCCCAATGAAGCTGGTAAATCTTCGTCTCTTAGAGCAATTAATGCAGTGCTGTTTGGGATACCGGGAAGGACTGATGATAATTTTTTACATGATAATTCACTACTCAGAGTTGGAGCTGACTTAGTTTGTAGAGAGGGCAAAGAACTTTCATTTGTCCGCAAAAAAGGGAACAAAAATACCCTTATTACACCAAATGAAGAAGAGCCAATAACAGACTTGGAACTGGAATACTTTTTGAATGGTATTACCGTAGAAAGATTTTTTTCAGAATTTGCCCTTGATCATGGTGAACTTGTTGAGGGAGGTAATATGTTTTTAAGTAACAAGGGTGATGTGGGACAGAGTCTTTTTGTCGCAGGTCACGGCTTTATTGGTTTACAGCCATTTATGGACGAAATCAAGGAACAAGCTAGTGAAATATATTCTCAGAAGAAAAGAAAAGGTATTGTAGAGTTGGTCAAACAGTTCAAAGAGAAGAAGAAAGAATCGAAACAATCATCGGTTAATACAGGTTACTGGGATAAATTGGACAAAGATTACAGGCAACAGCAGAAAAGCTCACAAGATATATATGTACAAATAGAACAACTCAGTAAAGACAAAAGCCGACTTGAAAGACTCTGTATAACTTTTCCTCTTATAATTAAGCGAAATAGTTTACTTGATAAATTAAGCGTATTTAAGGGATTTATACCTATTCCTGAAGGTATAACAGAGGATAGAAAAAACATCACCAACAGCATACAGAAAACTAGTGAAGCAATAGAACGAAATGAAATAGAAATAAAGCAACTTGTTGCTGAAGTGGAAGCCTTGGACATCCCTGAAGCGGTTATTCAACGTAGTTCTTCAATACAAACGCTTCTTGAAGATCTGGGCAGCTACAAGAGTGCCCAGAAAGATATGATAGGTCTTCAAGGTGAGTATGAACAAATCAAGGCCTCAATCGATTCAATGCTTGATAATATTAAACCAGGAATGACCTTAAAGGAAGCTCAATCTCTGAGTTTAAGGACATCTGAACGCAGTGAAGTTGAAACCATGACTAAAGAGTACGATAAGATTGTTAACCGCATTGACAGTCATAAGAATAACATAAGAAAAGTACTTTCAGAATATAGTCAAATCCGGGACAAAATCGATAAGATGGAAAAGCCTCTTGATATTAAACTGCTGAAAAAAGAGATGGCTGATATCACTAAGGAAGGAGACTTGCACTCTTTGTTAAATAAGATCAATGATCAGATCACACTCAAGAAAGAGGAGATCTCTATTGAACTGGTAAAAATTGGCATTGGGGACATGGACATTGATAATGTCTCAAAAATGAATGTACCTGATATTGCAATCATCGATAAATACATAAAAATATTCAGTACTTCTGATCGATGTCTTGAAAAATCAAATGAAGAAATAATCCGTATCAGACAAGAATATGATAATTACGAAGCGGAACTGAAGCAATTACATGCAATCGGCAATGTGTTCAGTGCTGATAACCTCAAACAAGTTAGAGAAGAACGCGATAAAGGCTGGGGGTTTATTAAAAGAGCATGGTTAGAAAATGAGGATATCTCTGCAAGTGCGATTGAATATTCACGCGGCCTTTCATTGGATCAAGCATTTGAAGGTGATATAAAAAAAACTGATGGGATATCCGATAGCAGATACGAGCAAGCGGATCAAGTCGCAAAGGTTGATCAATTGAATATTAAATTGAAAACACTTGAAAATAATCTTTCAAAAGCTAGCACGGAGAATCAAACGCACCTAAAAACAAAGACAGAACTTAAGGCTGAATGGGAAACGCTCTGGGAGAAATCTGGGATTGAGCCAGGATTGCCCAATGAAATGCGTGATTGGCGTCATAATCTTTCAAGTATTTGGGATAAAATAACAACCTTACGTAATGAATCAGTAGAGGTAACTTCTATCTCAAAAAACATCACCACATTTATTTCTAGACTAAACAAGTGCCTGGATGAAAAATATAATGAAGAGAATCTTAACTCTTTTCTTTCTTACTGTGAGCTTATAGTTGAGAAGAGTGAGGAACTCACTCAAAAGAACAATGAAAATGAGACAAGGATTTCTGACTACAAAAATAGGGAAACCTTGCTTCTCTCGGAAATCAAAGAGTACGAGCAGGCGCTTGAAACCTGGCATGTTAAGTGGTCTGAGCTTATGGCACGATTTGGGCTAAACCCTGAAAATTCGACTACAGAAGTTACAACGATGATACATCAGGTTCAAGAGGTATTTATCAAACAAAAAGAACTCAAAGAAAAAGAGACACGTATTGAGCAAATTAAAGATATGACCAACCGTTTTGAAGATGATCTTGGAAAACTGCTTACGATTATTACCCCAGATTTAACCTCTTTATCACCACTGGAAGCGTCAGGCAGATTACGTGAAATTGTCGAAGCAGCAAAATCCAACCAAACAAAAAAAACTACTTTAGAGGCAGAGCTAAAAAAGAATAAAACCACTCTGGAGAAAGACAATATCTCTTTAAGAAACCAACAAAAACGAATAGACGAACTCTGTAGCCAGACATCTTGTAACAATATTGAGGAGCTGGTTTCCAAAGAAGAAAAAAGTGCTCACTTCAGGTTGTTACAAGTTGATCTACATGCTATTGAGGATCAGATGATTGATACCGGTGGCGGTTCAGTGAACGAAATAAACAGTGAGGCTGCTTCGACTGATCGTGAAACTGTCAATATAGAATTAGACAAAATTAAAAACAACATGACAAGCCTTCTAGGTAACAAAACATCTGTAGATCAAACCGTGGGCGAATTCAAAAACCAATTAGATGGAATTGATGGTGGTAATATCGCTGCTCAAGCGGAGGAAGATGCGGAGGCAATTCTAACAATAATAAAAGAGCATGCACGCAAGTACCTTAAATTAACATTAGCACTTCAAGTGATCGAGCAAGAAATTGAGTGTTATCGCAAAAAGAATGAAAGTCCGCTTCTTGCTAAGGCAAGTCAATATTATACGAAATTAACTCTTGGATCGTTTACCGGTTTGACGATATCCTATGAAGGTGAACTGCCTGCTATTGTGGGAGTACGACCAGATAATTGTCATACTAAAGTAATTGAAATGAGTGATGGAAGTAGGGATCAACTATATCTTTCCCTGCGGCTTGCAGCCTTAAGTATATACCTTGAATCATCGGAGCCAATGCCTTTTATTGTTGATGATATACTTATTAAATTTGATGATGACCGTGCCAGAGCTACACTTAAGATTCTGTCAGAAATCTCAAATAAAACTCAAGTATTATTTTTTACTCACCAGACAAGACACGTTGATATTGCAAAAACAATAGATAGCACTTTCATTCATAACCTTGATTCGTAGATAATGCAGCAGCATCTTAGTGGGCATATTGACTAGTTTCAACTATCATGTGCAGGTTATTGTTGATATTCAGTTGGAATATAAGATGTTGCGCTAATAAACTAAATGCTCAATTTAGAAGGGGAGTAAATGCCATACCCAATAGAAAGGAAACTGGTTATAGCTGTTGCATCAAGTGCACTCTTCGCTCTGAGAGAATCGGATAAGGTGTTTATCGAAGAAGGGCCAAGGGCTTATAAAGAATATCAAGAAAAACACTTAGATACTGTTCTTGGAAAAGGAGTGGCTTTTCCATTTGTTAGAAGATTTTTGAGTATCAATCACAGATATAATAAAGAACAACCAGTTGAGGTTGTCCTCCTATCAAGAAATTCAGCTGTCACAGGCAAAAGGGTTTTTAGATCAATCCAACACCATAAACTCGATATTACAAGGGCTGCATTCATGGAGGGGAAATCGCCCTATGAATACATACCTGCGTTCAACGCCTCATTATTTCTCTCTGCTAATGAGGGCGATGTTGTTAAAGCAATAGATTCTGGTTACCCAGCTGGCACAGTTTTAACTACCAAGGTAGTAGACGACTTGGGAGATGGTGAGCTAAGGATAGCTTTTGATTTCGATGGGGTAATTGCAGATGATGAGTCGGAGTCGGTATTTCAAGGTGGTGAAATTGATGATTTTAATAAGTACGAGGTAGATAAATCTGATATTCCACATAACCCTGGTCCTCTAGCAGATTTATTCAAAAAATTATCATTCATGCAGAAATTAGAAGATCGTTCTGAGGAGAAAGACAGAAGCTATAAACGAATACTCAGAACCGCTATTGTTACCGCCAGAAGTGCCCCCGCTCATGAACGAGTAATAACTACTCTTGAGGATTGGGGAGTGAGTGCCAATGAAACATTCTTTCTTGGTGGAATGAAGAAAGACAGAATATTGAATGTACTTAAACCACATATGTTCTTTGATGATCAAAAAACACATCTTGAATCTGAAGCAGGTGACATACCTATGGTCCATATACCTTTCGGAATCGCAAACAAAAAAACAGAAAAGAAAAATCCAGCAGGCTTCTAAACTCACCACTGATTCTAATGCCTTGTTACATTTAGAACGCCTATGGATCAAACATACAATGAGCATTTACTCTGATCAGTACAAAAAACTCGGTAAAGAATATGCAGAATGATTTAAGTGAGAGTGTGATGAGGCAAATATGATTGACGGTGAACTTCATAACGGTCAAAACTCAATAGACGCTGGGTTGTTCATAGACCTTGAGGCACCGCCTATTGTCCAGATTGGTGCTTGTGTCAAAAATGAAGAGATAAGTGCTTTCAATACTATTCAAGTAAAACAGGCTTTAAAAAAAGTTGAGCAACACGCCGCAAAATTACCACCATTTGTTGGAGGTCATAATATTTATGGGCACGATTTGCCAATCCTACTAGAGGACGGAACTTGTCCATCATTACATGTCCTGCCTGTTATTGACACACTTTATCTCTCACCACTTGCGTTCCCTGAGAATCCGTATCACCATCTCGTTAAAAACGACAAAATAACCTATTCCTCACAAAGTAATCCTGTAAATGATTGCTTAGCAGCCAAAGAGCTTCTTAACGACATTCTTGATAGCTTTAATAAAATCAATTCCAGTAATTCGAATCTTCTGGCTTTTTATTTCTCCTGCTTTCGTGAATCTGATTTCGGTGAATATTTCATAAAGGGGATTGCATTTATTTCAGATTTACTGGGTATTCATAAAATTGAAAATCCATGCTTTTATGCAGAATTTATATCAAATCGACTTCACAATAAAGTATGCAGATATCAATTATCAAACTTGTTAACAAGCGGTATTAAAGAGCCTTATGTATGCAGCCTGATCCCCTATGCCGTCGCCTGGCTAAACATTTCAGGTGGTTCTTCCATACTCCCTTACTGGGTCGGGAAAAAATTCCCAAAGATCAATGCCTTACTCAACAAGCTTAGAGATCATGATTGTAAGAACAACGACTGCGAATACTGTAAGTCTATCAATAGCCCAAAGGCTCTATTAAAACGTTATTTCAACTTCGAATCATTTCGAGCAGAACCATCACTTGAAGACGACTCGGAGACGAGCCTTCAGGAATTCCTTGTGAGACAGGCTATGAATGGAGTGTCCTTGTTGGGAATACTCCCTACTGGTGCTGGAAAATCAATATGTTTCCAATTACCAGCACTAGCAAAACATAAAAACCGTGGTTATCTTACTATAGTAATTTCTCCACTCCAGTCACTGATGAAAGATCAGGTAGATAACCTGATCAAAAAAACAACCTTAAAGAATTCTGCTGCGCTATACGGCATGCTCACACCTCCTGAAAGATTTCAGCTGCTTGAAGATATTCGCTTGGGAATCATTGGGCTTCTCTATATCTCCCCAGAACAGCTACGAAGCCTAGCATTTAAAAAAGCTATTATGCATAGGGACATTGCGGCATGGGTCTTCGATGAAGCTCATTGTCTTTCAAAATGGGGGCATGATTTCAGGCCAGACTACCTCTATGCCTCAAGATTTATTCGAGAGTTTGCAGAAGAACAAGGCGTTCTTGATCTGGCCCCAATTTTCTGCTATACCGCTACAGCTAAAATGGATGTACAAGCTGAAATAGTTGAGCACTTTGAAACAGAGTTAAATATTTCAATGAAAGTTCTAGACGGTGGCGCGGAGAGGTCAAATCTCAAATTCATAGTAGAAAACACAAACACAGTTGCAAAACTAGAACGTCTTTACAAACTTATGAATGAGTGGGCTTCACAGGAAAATCGTGGCAGTGCCATAATCTTCTGCGCGACAAGAGATATGACCGAGGAGTGTAGAGACTTCCTCATGCGTAAATTTTCACACAACAACATTGATTTAGGCATAGAAGCCTTTCATGCTGGACTGGAAATTAATGACAAGAAAACATTACAAGATCAATTCATCAGTGGTCAGGTTCCGATTATATGTACGACTAATGCATTTGGCATGGGAGTAGACAAAGAAAATGTCAGGCTGGTAGTGCATGTGGATGCTCCTGCATCACTTGAGAACTATCTTCAGGAAGCTGGGCGGGCTGGGCGAGACCTCAAAGAATCAAAATGTATTCTTTTATTTGACGACTCTGATATTGAATCTCAGTTTAGAATGTCGTCTTACTCCAAAATCTCACAGAAAGATATACAGCAGATTTGGAAATCTATTCTCAAGGCCAGACGGGATAATGATAACACTATAGTTGTCAGCACAAATAGCCTTATTGATAGCACAGAACAATCTATCTCGTTCTCTACAGATCCTGATTCGCTTAAGTCTACAAAAACAAAGACGGCAATCGCAGTCCTTGAGAAAGAGGATTTTCTACACAGGAACGAAAATAGACCGCAAGTATTCCAGGCACGTCCACTCGTTAAGGACATAGACAAAGTGAGAGATATTATTCAAAAGATGAACCTTTCAAAAACCAGGCAATTGCTTTGGATTGCGATAATGAAACTATTTCTTGGGCAGGATAATGAACTAAAATCGTTAGACAGCATAGCAGAACTCAAAGAGATGGAACCAGTTTATACAGATTACAGAAATAAATACGGTGAGAATACATCTCCCTATCGTCCAATATTCTCAATACTGAACGAAATGGCGAAACCCGCAGTAGGGCTATTAAAAAAGGACCTGCTTTTGAGCGCTTTTATTAAATTAGGAAATAAAAACTCCAAAATACTATTTGAAGAACTCAAAGACTTAGAGAATGACCTGATAGACACCTTAAGAGAACAGGAGCCGGATGCAGAGGGCTGGCAAAAACTAGATATAAATAGCATCAATCAGAAGCTCAAAAATAACGGTCATAAATCATATCCGCTAACTCTTATAAATTTATTTCAAACACTAGGGAGGGACAGTTGGAATATCATGGACCGCTATGGAAGTATTGAGTTTGGATTTAAGCAACAAGGTGTCCATAAGGTTCTTTTAAGGAGAGAATGGGATGAGATTATCAAGCTTGTGGAGACTAGGCATGCTATTTCGAAACTTGTTCTCGAACTCTTATTCAAAAAAAATAAAACAAAACCCAATCAGGATCACCTTGTGGAATTCTCTGAGCAAGAAATTATTGATGACATTTCACAAACATTATTTTTGGATAAAAGTAAAGATTATCAGGCAATTATACAGCATACACTGCTTTACCTAAATGATCATAACGTAATTCAACTAGAGCAAGGTAAAGGTCTCATATTACAGCTATTAACGCTTAAACTTAGAGATTACAAAAGCGGGAAGAGGAGTAGAGTCTTCACTAAGGGTCACTATGGCCAATTACAGGTACACTATGATGAAAGGATTTTCCAAATCCATGTAATGTCAGAATATGCCAAGCAAGGAATAGAAACTCTTGGTAGGCATCTGACACTGATTAAGGAATATTTCGTCTTGGGCAAAAAAGAGTTCTCTCAAATATATTTTAAAGGGCGTGAGGAAATCCTGAAACGCGCTACAGGGATTGAATCATATAGAAAGATAGTCGACAGCCTGAATAACCCACGCCAGCAGGGAATAGTCGCTGAATTCCCTAACGCAAACATGCTCATACTTGCTGGCCCAGGATCAGGAAAAACCAGGGTCATCGCTCACAGGTGTGCTTACTTGCTCAGAGTCCACAGAATCAAACCCCGCAGCATATTGGTTGTATGTTTCAATCGTAATGCCTCATTATTACTGAGGCGCAGAATCTGGGCTCTCGCAGAGAAAGATGCAGCAGGGGTTGTCATCCAAACCTACCATGGCCTTGCAATGAAAATAACCGGTACTTCCTTTAAGGACCTGTCTCAAAATCCGGATACAGACGGCCCCATCTTCGATCAGTTAATCATTGATGCAACTAAACTACTGAATGGTGAAGTTGAATTTACAGGCCTCCAGACAGATGATCTAGTTGATCACATTTTGGGAGGATATAGTCACATTCTAATAGATGAGTACCAAGACGTTAATGAAATACAATACAACTTCATCTCTGCAATTGCCGGTAGGACCAGAGAATCAGAAAATAAATTATCGATTGTTGCTGTCGGTGATGACGATCAAAACGTCTATGCTTTTGCAGGTGCCAATGTGAAATATATTAAGCAATTCAAAGAGGATTATAATGCCTACGAGTATTACCTTACTGAGAATTATAGATCCACAAAAAACATAATAGATACTGGAAACGAACTTATCGCTAATAATAGCAATAGGATGAAAACAGGAAACCCTATACAAATAAATAAAGATAGGAGTAAATCTTCTCCTGGGGGGGATGCAGAATTTTATGATTCGAGCTTCAAAGGAAAAGTTGCCATACTTGAGACAAATGATTGCTTTTCTCAGGCAAGAGCTGTCGTTAATGAACTAAATAAACTCAAACAAGCGGCTAAAGATTCAAGCTGGGCTGACTTCGTAATATTCGGTAGAAATAAATCTGATCTCGTACATATTAGAGCAGCACTAGAAGACCAAGGCATACCATTTGTTTGGAGCGCAGATAAGTCGTCAATGCCTAGAATGGATAGAATAACCGAATGTTACAAATTGATTGCATGGCTTAAATGCAAGGGGGATGTGCTCATTACCGCCCAGGAGATCCGTAATTACATACAAGAAGAGGTTGATACAAATACCGCGAATGAATGGTATCAACTACTCAATGAAGTTAATAATGAATGGTATGGTGAGACTGCAAATTATGAAAGAGATGCCATGCTCGCTGTTTATTTCTATTATGATGCATTACAGGACAAGGGGCTAGATAGTCAATTAGGAACAGGTGTATATATGTCAACTGCACACTCTGCAAAAGGAATGGAATTTAAACATGTTATCATAGCCGATGGAAATTGGCATTCCCGAAGCAACAACACCGCAGAAGAAGAAGAAAGGAGGGTTTTCTATGTCGCTATGACACGTGCAAAGGAGACCCTTGGCATACTTGAAATGGCAGAATCTAACAACATCCATACACCCCTTCTCACTGGGAAGTCCATCATGCGAGTCAAAGCTAACGATACAATAGATATTGCAGATGAGATACTAAAACGACAATATAATATTATAGGTATGGATGATGTGTTCATTACTTATGCCGGTCTCAGAGATCAGAAAACTAGACTCCACAAAGAACTCGACAAGCTCAAGGCTGGAGACTCACTTCAAATGAAAGAAGAAGGAGGGGTAATCCTCTTAGTCACAAGCAAGGGTTTTCCTCTAATATCTCTATCCAAATCAGGAGTTCAGAAATGGAAAAATAGACTCAATTCAATAATCAATATCAAAATAAAAGCTATAATAATTAGAAATAATGAAGATGCTATTGATTTTAAAATGGAACCACGAGTGGATCAATGGAAAATACCGATATGTGAGGTCTGTTGGTTAGATCGTTGAAAACAATATTCGGATTTAAAACTTCTTACTTATTTGATATTACGAAAAAAACACTTCGAGTTGTCTGCTAAGGATGGTAGTGTAATACGTTATGTGTAAAACTTCAAAGAGCTATATTATTAATTAGAGAAACGTAGAGTGGACTATCTGCTTGTACACAAACTCTAACTTTAAAGGAGGTATAAATAACGGGGGACTGGTCAGGAGCAGGTCAATAAGAGAGACTGAACGCCTTAGCCACTTGTGGTTCAAGGATTTTTGTTAACACTTTTTAAGTGGAGTTCACATTAGTATCGCTTCACCGACTATTAGCAGATAAGGAAGTGATTAGTCGTAATGATTTCAATGAAACTGTTAAGTTTGAGCAGGATAGAGCCGTGCAGTTTCAAAAAGTACAACAATCTGTAGCTTCATACAAGGAAAGACTGGAGATTTGCAAGGAATGGAAGATACCAGCAGAAGTGACTGTTATTCCTAGTCAGATCCAGGATGACATAACTCTAAACGCAGACGAAAAACTTGCATTAGCAACAGAATTAAATATCTCACCTGCGAGCTTGTTACAGAAACGTAATATCTAAAAAGAGAGGGACTGCACCCCCTCTTTCCTTGCTAAGCAGGTCTAAGCTTGCGCTTCGGCCTGTCTGCCATCATACTATTCAGGCTAGTCTGCACACTAGCCATACTTGCTGCAATTCCATTCCTGAATGCGTCATTGCCGCGTAACATATCAGGATTTACACCACTCATTATAGCCTTGCACCTCTTTACCTGTGCCGACAACTCTGTATCATCAGTGATATTCAAGGCGTCAAAGTCTGCTAGGAATTCCTGGATATTGCCTATCAGACTATCACGGAACACCTTCTTCTTTCCGCT
>Ga0233429_1003991_pt1 | contig 13429 bp, 10 predicted proteins | sample SI_118_April2016_3_FD_179879 | JGI IMG/M metagenome (GOLD analysis project Ga0233429, IMG submission 179879) | Seawater microbial communities from Saanich Inlet, British Columbia, Canada - SI_118_April2016_135_MG | ecosystem: Environmental > Aquatic > Marine > Inlet | place: Canada: British... | reverse complement strand
GTGGGAGCCGTCCACTGCATCAACAACGGACAATCCCGGTACTCACCTGAGCCCGGATGTAGAAGAACAAATCGAAGTTCTGATCGTAAGAGCATCCTGGAGCAGGTTGTCAGAGAGCCGGATTGAAATGGTATTTGTATGCTCGCGAAGCAAAGAGTAACGTGCAGTTCCCTGATCCCTGCCAGTTGCCGAGTGCGGACGTATATATGAGCAAGACCGAAATTCTCCAGACCAAACTAGTGCCACCGTTTTTGCGGGGCAAGGTCCTGGTCCGGCACCGACTGGAAAGCCATTTCGATCGAAATTGTCCCATTACCCTGATATCCGCTTCTGCAGGTTCAGGCAAAACTACCCTAATGAAGCAGATATTTGCATGCCGCGCTGCAGCGGGTGAAACAGTGGGGTGGGTTTCATTGGATAGTCTGGATGCCGTTCCAAAACGTTTTCTGGTTCATGTTCTCAGTGCCCTTGACGAGTGGCCCCACGGCGAAGTCGCAGAGTTGGTGGAGACGTCAACAACCGAATACACTTGCCTTGCCAGCTGGATTAACTGGTTGTTGGCGCATGATAAACCCCGCACCTTGTTTCTTGATGATTTTCACACTCTCGAGTCAGGCGGTGCCTTGGAGCTGGCGGTTTATTTGTTGGAGAATTTGCCGCTCGATCTCAATATCGTTATATCCAGCAGGCATACCAAATCATTGCCTGTCTCGCGGTTCAAGGCCCGCAGCATGATCCGGGAAATTGGAAATGAAGACCTTCGTTTCAATGAAGACGAGGTCAGGGTATTCATGAACGACGTCCTTGAGCTAAATCTTTCTGTCGAAGAACTGGGTCTCGCCGTGCAGAAGACCGGCGGTTGGGCAGCAGGTATCCAGCTTGTTTCTCTGGATGATCGTCAGCACAGGAATGCCGAACAAACCGGACCCGACAAGAAGTCTCCGCAAAGCGATGTATTCCGGTATTTCGCGGAAAGTGTCTTTTCCGGACTGGAGACCGATCTGCGGAACTTCCTGCTTGAGACCTCAATATTGGATCAGTTTACGCCGGAGATTTGTGACGCGGTGCGCGGTGAAACAGATTCACGATTTCTGATTACCAGTCTGGTAGAAAGCAATTTCTTTATTAATTGCTTCGACGAAACAAACCAGTTGTATCGATACCATCAGCTGTTTGCTGAATTCTTGCAGTGGGAACTGGCAAGGCAGGGCAAGCCTGTATCGACGCTCCTGCATCAGCGGGCCGCGGACTGGTTTGTTAGGCGTGGTATGTTGATCGAGGCAACCGAACATTCCCTGAAGGCCGGGGACCTTTCCCGTGCGGCTGATCTGGTGGAGAAGCAAGGTGCTGACTTGCTCAATCAGGAAGATAATTCGATGCTTCGCCGTTGGCTGGACAGTTTTCCAACCGATGTGACTTATCGACGTCCTTACCTGAATACACTGCAGGCGTGGTTGCAAATAAACGAAATGGATTTGGCGGCGGCGGAAAAGAGCCTTGTTGAAGCTGAAAAATCACTGGCGGAACTTTCAGCCAATGGGCCAGCCATGAGCCCCGATACAGCCAATCTGATTACGGATGTAAGGTTGCTTGCTGAAACATTGGCCTATCTGCGGCACGGAGAACCTGAAGAAAGAAAAATCAACAGGGTCGGCAAACAATACGATGACGACGATCCCTTGTCTCAGGGACGCTACCTTATTCTGAAAGCCTACCACCAAAGGGCTGGCGGGCACCTCGAGCAATCCATCAAAACCTTTCAACAGGCCACGGAGGCCAACCGACTGGCGGGTAGCTTCCTCGGTACCGCCTTTTCAATTTTACAGCTTGGTTTTGTCCAGTTTCTGAGAGCCGATTATATCGGCGCGGAAAGGACTTTCAGGCGAGGCATCGATTACGCTCTTCAGGAAAACCTCTCCGACCGCCCCATCGCCCGGTTTCTGGGTGTGGCACTGGCGATACCGTTGCTTGAACGAGGCCACCTGGACGAAGCGGAGGAAACCTTACTTACGTCGCGGAATGGATTGCTTGCAGTCGATGCCCGAAAATTTCTGGACGTTGCCGAAATTGAATGGGCGCGCCTGGCCATGGCGCGGGGGCAAACTGGATCAGCACGCGATATTCTGGAAGAGGCCAAACTCCGGTTGCGAACAAATGGTGACTGGCGTAACTGGTTTCGGGGCAACCAGCTTTCCATCCGGATTGCCATAGAAGATGGTGATTTGCTTTCCGCCGAGAACCACTATGAAGGTTTTGAACGGCACCAGGCCGCGGAACTGTTGTCAGACACATCGCCATTGACCGAAATGTCGGAAATAGCGCATGTGTCCAGGCTCATGCTGCTCATGGCGCAAAAAAACTACCAGGTCCTGTTACGTCATTCACCGATGCTGGTACGGAGCGCCTCTGACGCCGGGCGATTGAATGCGTTGATCGAAATCCATCTGCATGAAGCCTTGGCGTGGCATGGTCTGGGAAGCGCCCCCAAATCAGCAAGGTGCCTTGAAAAAGCACTGGAACTCGCGGAAAAATGTGGTGCGATATTGCCTTTCCTGCGCCGTGATCCGTTTCTGAAAATCCTTCTGGATGAAGAGGCATTGCTTGGCAAAATGGGTAAAAAGGAATTGCTCCACATTGACAAAATTCTGTCATTTTCAGAAACACCGAATGGTCTTCAAGCCGGAATTCCCCCGCAGTCCATGCGGGAAACTATATCGCCTCTAAACAATCGGGAACAACAGATACTCCAACTCGTCGCCCAGGGCCTGCGAAATCGCGCGGTCGCCAGCCGTCTGGCCCTGAGCGACGAAACTGTGAAATGGCATTTGCGGAACGTTTACCGGAAACTCAATGTGAAAAACCGCACCCAAGCCGTTGCCCGTATCCGTGATTTAGGCGTGGCGATCTAGCCTGTTAGTCCATAACCCCCCGTTCGGGGGGCTGTTTCAAAACCCGCTTCCCGTCAAGGTAGATGCTCTTAAACAGCAGTCGATAAGGCATGTTTATTGGTGCCAACTCCGCTGCCCCAGGCATTTGATCCATTCACGAAACGGGGAGTTACAATGAAAATCCTGCACAAATTTGCGGCTGGCTGTCTCACGGCGGCCTTGATCGGTTCCGCCTTCGGAATCATTTCCAACCCGGCGTCAGCCAAAGAGTTCCGCATGCTAAGCAGCTGGCCGGAGACGATGGTGTTCACCAAAGAGATCGCCATCGCTTTCAAAGACATCCTGGCAAAAGAAAGTGGCGGCAAACTCACGGCGTCGCTGAGCGGGCCGGAAGTCATACCGCCATTTGAACAACTTCAACCGGTTCAAACAGGCGTGTTTGACATTCTGGTTTCACTGCCTGCCTACCATATCGGCACAGCCGCACTTGGTGTCGGTCTTGATGGTGTCACCGGATCACCTGCCGCCTTGCGTAGCAGCGGCCTTTTCGATGTCGTTGATGCCTATTACCAAAAACGCGACATCAAGGTTCTGGCGCTTGTTCCAACCAGCACCCCTGGCACTGTCGGGCATTTTATGCTGAAGAAGCCTATTAGCGGTGCCATGGGTTTACAGGGCCGGAAAATCCGGGCCACTCCGCCGATGCATGCAATGGTGAAGGCTCTGGGCGGTGTGCCGGTCGTGCTCAAACCAGGTGAGGTCTACGGCGCCCTTGAAAAAGGTGTTGTTGATGGCGCCTTCTGGGCCGTGAATGGCACCAGCTCCCTTAAATGGAATGAAGTTGCCGGGCACATGTCACGTCCGACATTTGGTTCAATCCGTCTCTGGGTGTTCATGAACCTGAAGACCTGGAATGGCCTGAGTGCCGACCAGAAAGCCACGGTCAACAAGGCCGCCCAAAAGCTTGAGAACGAAGGTCAAAGGCGGTTCGACGACCTCGCTGTGGCAGAAGAACAAACCCTCGCCAAACTGAATGTCAAAAAGACATTCTTCATCAAGGCCGAAGCAGATTCACTTCAAACCATGTGGAGTTCCGGTCTGTGGGGAATTACTGAAAAACTGGCTGGGGATGAAGCGAAGTCACTTCGTGCCAAAGCAGTTGCTGCCAGTATGTCTAACTAAAACACGAAACCGGATGCCGTCCCCCGTACTCCAGCATCAATTGCTCTGGGGCAGGGGCGGCATCCGCCAGCAATACCCTGAATTTCACACTATCCATTCGGGAGAAGCTCAGACATGCGTCGAATAGCACAGACACATGACATGTTATCGAAAATCGGAATGATCCTTGGTGGTATCGCAATTCTCGCCATTGTGGCTGCCTATGGGCGCGAGGTCATAGGCCGGTATGTTTTTGACAACCCAAGTATCTGGGCAAGTGATGCGGTCTCCTATCTGCTTTGTGCATCAATCTTTCTTGCCCTGCCACAAGCAACAGCGAACAACGCACATATTTCTGTCACGCTGCTTGGCGAAACACTGCCCCGTCATAAGGCGATGCAAATTGAACGTCTGATATTTGCGCTTGCCGCAGGCACCTGTTTCGTCGCCATGTGGCTCACACTGACCGCAGCAAACCAACAATTTGAAAGTGGGATTGAAACCGTGGCAACGGTCGCAATTCCCAAATGGTGGCTGTCGGCTATCATGACATATGGGTTCTCTGGTGCCGGCCTTCATTTCCTTCGCCAGGCCTTCGCAACCGGCAAGGGAGAATAAACCAATGGACCTTTCCCTTATTCTTTTTGTCGGTATTGGCGCCCTGCTGGTTTTGTTTATGCTCGGCATACCGGTCTTTATTTCGTTTCTTCTTCTCAATATCTCGTTTGTGTTTTACGCATTTGGGCAAGCGGGTTTTGGCTTGTTCGCCAACAGTGTATTCGCCAGCACAACCTCATCAACTTTGGCATCCATTCCGATGTTCATCCTGATGGGAGAAGTCCTGTTCCGGTCAGGTACAGTTGAAGTTTTACTGGATAGCACGGATCGATTGATTGGCCGGGTAAAAGGGCGGCAATATTACCTGACCGTTGCACTGGCTACGGTCTTTGGTGCGCTTTCTGGCTCGGCTGTTGCTGTTGCTGGCGTATTGGGCCGCGCTCTTGTGCCTGGCATGTTGCAGCGAAATTACGACGAAAAACTCACACTGGGGACGGTGCTCGCGGGCGCCAGTCTGGCACCGATTATTCCGCCCAGCATTGCCGTGATCATTATTGGTTCCCTGGTGGACACTTCGATTGCCAAACTTCTTGTCGGCGGTATCTTGCCGGGCTTGTTTCTGGCGGGACTGTTTGTGCTTTACATCGCCTTTCGCAGCTCGGTTAGCCCAGGACTCCTGCCTGAAGCAACATCAGCCAATGAAGGCCCCAACAAAGTCTCCGTGTTCCGGGCGCTTGCTCGGTTGCTGCCATTTTCGATAGTTATTTTCTCCGTTGTCGGCCTTATCCTTTTGGGTGTTGCTACACCGTCGGAATCCGCGGCCACAGGTGTGATGGCATCATTTGTCGTCGCCGCCTGGTATCGAAAGCTGAGTTTTGTCATGGTGATTGAGGCAGTAAAGGCAACCGCCAGCATGGCAGTCGTCATCCTGGTCATCATGGCCAGTTCCCAGTTGTTCAGCCAGTTGCTCGCCTTCACTGGTGGCACCCGTGAATTGGTTGATGCCCTTACGAACCTTGGCGCAGGCTACTGGACAACACTGGCGCTGCTCATGTTCGTCCCCTTTGTTCTGTGCATGTTCATTGACCAGATTGCCCTGATGTTGGTGATCATTCCAATTTACTTGCCAATCGTAAATTCCTACGGCTATGACCAGACCTGGTTCTGGATGCTTTTCTTGATCAACCTCACGGTCGGAAGCATTACGCCCCCCTTCGGATACACCCTTTTTGCCCTTCGCGCTGCGGTGCCGGACATATCTGTAACACGCGTGTTCAGTTCTGCCTGGCCCTTTGTCGCACTGTTCGTTGCAGGCATCACTGTCATCGCTGTATTCCCCGCCATCGTAACATTTTTACCATCGCTCATGTGAGGCAGGTATACGTCGTCGGCGTTTCCACAAAAAGATGAATAGCTACTGGGAGACCTATTGGTGAACAAGAAAACTTCAAACCTCATTGAGCACTACATTGTCAGCACGGATGATCCGCAGCTCAAATTGTATGTGAGAGAAAGAACCCCAACAGACATTTCTGCTGATGCCTGCGACAAGGCAATCATTTTCATACATGGGGCCACCCTCGACAGTGGCATGTACGACTTGCCTGTCGCTGGTTATTCGTGGTTACAGGCAGCGGCGGGACAAGGCATGGCGGCTTACGCGATGGATGTGCGGGGATATGGCAATTCGACACGTCCTCCATCCATGGCGTCACCGGCGGGCGATAACCTGCCCTATGCACGCGCAACTGACGCCGTGAAGGATATTGGCGATGTGGTGAATTTTGTCCGGGCGAGAACTGGTAGAGACAAGGTCATTCTCGTCGGTGGTTCCTGGGGCTCAATCACTGCCGGTGCTTACACATCAAAGAACAATGACAAGATTGAAAAACTGGTTCTCTACGCGCCGGTTTTCAGCGACCGGAACCCTGGCTGGCTAAAAGCCGTTTCAGACCCCGACGACCCAACCCGGTTCAATTTCGCGCTGGGTGCCTACAGGCGTGAAACGGCTGCTGGCGTCCGCAATCGTTGGGATGCTGAAATTGTTCCTGAAGACAAACACCGTTGGCGCGAAGATCATATGCTGGAGACCCTGGTGCAGCAGCAACTAGATAAAGACCCCGAAAGCTTTAATCAGACGCCACCTGATTTCAGGGTCCCCAACGGTGTCCTGATGGACGTTTTTGAAATTTTCAGTGAACGTCCCCTTTATAATCCCTCATTGATTCAGGTCCCAACGATGCTTGTTCGCGGCGCTGATGATCCAGAATCAACCCATCGCGACGCCACCGGACTGTTTGAAATGCTCGGCAGCCAGATCAAGCGTTATGTTGTTATTGGAAATGGTTCACATTTCCTGTTTTGCGAAAAGAACGGCTTCCAGGCAATCCGGGAAGTGTTGAATTTCGTGCAAGAGGAATTTTGAATTTCCGCAGAGTTCCCGGAGAAAATTCTCTGCACCATTTCAAGACGATACTAGGTCACCTTCTTCTTTGGCGATGGTTGAACCCTCCAGGCTCCAATGAGTTGAATACCCGTCAAGATACTGAAGTCCGTTCAGGGTCAATATCGACCGTTCTTAACTAAGTCGGATTTTGTCTGCTTTGAATCACCTAACGGACCTTTTCAGTCGCGATGTCGCCGAAGGTATAGAGTGATCACTATCTCAACAGGGTGACGATCCAAGCCTCTGCCGACAAACCGTTTGAATGCGGTCAAATTTCTGGAGGAAACTGTGTTGCAATAGAAATGCAAATATTGGCTGATCTTCTATTTTTGACTCGAGCACATTGGGTCAAAGTATCCAGCAGCAAATCAGGAATACTTGACACCATTAGTAAGTATCTCGGATTCTTTGCTGCGGCCTTACAAATTGAAGCACTTGACGCTGCGAAACGGGATCATAAGCACCGGGGATAAACCTGTCTATTCGGAATACGGCATGCCAACGGAGCGATACTTGCGCTACCAAGTGGAGACGGCGCGGGGCGGCATGGCAAAATCGGCAAGACACAACAATTGAATCGGCTTCCTTCTCTCCGAAATCGAATACAAGTATTCTTTGTGCAAACACGATTAAGATGCCGGGCGGTCACTCATCATTTTGTACGATTTGCGTCGACTGCTGTTTTCAACAACGACAAATCACGTCACGTAAATCGTCTACAATGCAGGCCGACATTCCGGGTCCATCATGATACTATTCTGAGAATGAAATGTAGTTCAGACCGGAGGGAAAATTGAGCAACACCAAGACATTAACAGTTGGCTGTGGCGCCTATGACAGGACCTGGCCGCTCATTGCGTCACGCACAAAAATAGAAGGTTTTGAACTGGACTGGGAAATCCTGCCGCCAGAACAGGCCTTCCTCCGAGGCATGGTGCAACAAGAGTTTGATCTCGCCGAAATGTCCTTTAGTACCTACATGCTACAGGTTTCCAGAGGCAATAACCCTTATGTTGCTATTCCCGTTTTCCCCTCGCGCGCCTTTCGTCACAGTGCCATCTATATCAGTACAAATGCTGGCATAGAAAAGCCGGAAGACCTGAAGGGACGGGTTATTGGTGTGCCTGAATACCAACTGACCGCCAACCTGTGGGCGCGAGGCATCCTTTCCGATGAATATGGTGTTCGCGCCGAAGACGTTACATGGGCGATCGGTGACATTGAGGTTGTCGGGCGCAAAGAAAAAGTTCCCGTCGATCTTCCTGATCACATTCCACATTACCAAATTGGTGCTGAGGAAACACTGTGGGGTTTGATGCAGGAAGGCAAGGTCGATGCTATTATCGCGCCGCGTGCCCCTGCAGCCCTGACCGAAGGACACCCTGGCATTCGCCGTTTGTTCACGGACGTGAAAAAAGCCGAGCAGGATTATTACAAAAAAACCGGTATTTTTCCGATCATGCATCTGTTTGGAATTCGCAAGGATGTTTTGGCTGAAAGCCCCCAATTGCCCGGGCTATTGTACAAGGCATTCGATGACGCCCGCGCCCATGCTGTCCAGGAACTGCATCAGGTCGCTTACTTCTATATCATGCTGCCGTGGCTGGTCGACAACATCAAGGAAGTCGATGACATCATGGGCAAGGATTACTGGACATACGGTATGGAAAATAATCGAGAAGTCATTGAGATGATGTGCCGGTATTCATACGAACAAGGTATCTCCAGTCGTCTTCTGAAAGCAGAGGAGTTATTTGTTGATTTCTGACACTCTGCCGAATGCACATTCAGAATGCGTCGCTAATTTGATGACGCGTGGGCACAAGGCTCTATAGTCAGAGCATGAGTGATCAAAAACAACTTTCCGGCAAGCCAACGACAGAAGCGATCCTGAACCACTGGCATCAAGCATCGCCAGATGACCGTATGGCACACCTGGTGCGTGACGCTGCCCGTGGGTTAACCCGTGCCCTGCAACTCCGATTGTCCGAACATGATATTTCGTTTGGCCACTGGGCATTTTTGCGCATTCTCTGGAAACGGGACGGTTTGACCCAACGGGAGTTAAGCGAACGGGCTGGCTTGATGGAGCCAACAACACATTCTGCGGTTCTGAAAATGGTGGACCTGGGGTTTGTTACCCGCCGCCATCCGGAAGGCAACAAACGAAAGCTGGCAGTGTATCTGACGTCTGAAGGCCGGGCACTTGAAAAAACGCTGGTCCCACTCGCAGAGCAAGTGAATGAAGTCGCCGCTGCGGGCGTTTCAAAGGAAAACCTGGAAACAACCAGAACAACCCTGCTTACCGTGATTGAAAATCTGGCTGCTGATGAAGAACGGGCAACAGAGGGCGGCAAAAAAATAACGGCAACACGCGATCAATCGAAACGGTCTGCGTCAAGAAAGCAAAAGACCAAGGATTGAGTGCCAGCTATAGATGGCATGATATCAGTGACAATATCTCATTTGGTAGATCAGGCTGCAGGTTTGGCAGCATCACGCCAGTCGATGGTTTTTGGAATAACCTCCTGGTAAGAAGCAATTTCTGCCTGCGGCGTTGCGGCCGGTGAGCCCAATGCTTTGCCTTCGTCTCGCATGGTTTTGGCCGCCTCAGACATCAGTTTACGAAATTCCACGATGGCCAGGTCGCTGGCCCCAAGCACATCCTCACTGCGATCCACCAGTGGTCCCATGGAAGTCCACATGGCAATGTCCTGGTTTGGTATGCCGGCGATCCCTGTGAAATTTCCTTCTTTCATAGCCTGTCGGTCTTGCAGAAAGTCGTTATCCAGTGTGCGTAGCGCGTTGTAGTCAGCATCGACATCTACACCCTTTTCAGCTCGTGCAAATTTGCGCCAGGTTTCTGTATCCGGGCAATCGGTGCCACCCCATGCAATGAAGTTGAAAGTCGTATTTTCGTCATCAATCGGCACAATAACAGTGGCTACATTGTAAGACGTATTCGGCGGGATCAGGGAGAAAAAGGGAGCAACATAAACTGTCATTCGGACATATTCATGGGTCGCGGCATCCTTGATGGGACGCCGGATCGCAGCATAACGAAAACCGTAATCTGTTCGCTCTACCTGAAGTCGCGGGGATTTATCCGTTGAGGGGCGTAGCCAGTTTTCCTCCGTCGCCCCGGCACTTTCAACGCGGGCAGGCACCATGTCAGAAGAATGGAGGCTGGAAGAGTGGGCTGAATCAATTTGACCTTCGGTAATCTGGGCCCAGTTGCAGGGGATCTTGATTTTCAGGATTGAAACATTTGTGTCTTCCTTCGGCGCAAACGGTGGTGGCTGGAATTCCGGCATATTTTCTTCGTCACCAAGATACATCCAGACAAACCCGCCCCATTCAGTATGCGGCCAGGACTTGTGTTTGACTTTTTCACACAAGGTACTTTCCGGTGGCTCCGACGACATGTCTGTACAATTTCCGTCTGCATCGAATTTCCATCCGTGGTACAGACAGCGCAGACCATCATCTTCATTGCGACCATAGACCAGGGACGCCTTGCGATGCGGGCAAAGCTCATCCAAAACACCAAGCTTTCCGGAACTGTCCCGAAAGGCCACTAGCTGATGTCCTAGCAAACCGACGCGAACCGGCTTTCCATCCGGTTCGGCTACTTCTTCGCAAAGCAACGCCGGGATCCAGTGCTTTCGCATTAACTGCCCCATGGGTGCATCACCTTCTACCCGGCAAAGCAGTTCATTATCTTCTTTCGAAAGCATATTATGTCTCCTGGAAACGAGGCCTCCCTGACAAGGCAGGTTCATTCTGGAACTAGTAGAAAAAAAGAGTAGATAAACTTAGATTTCTAAGCTATTTAAGTCAACAACAAAATTCACCTCGCGAAACCTTTGGAAGAACAGATGACTGGCGACCTGGCGACAGGCGGTTTGATGCCGCTCCAAGTAAAGAATAAATCCTTGTTGGCCAAGGACATCTATTCCTTTGAACTAAGCCGTGCTGATGGTTCAGATTTACCCGAATTTACGGCCGGATCACATATTGCGGTCGAAACACCAGGAGGTGCGATGCGCCACTATTCGCTCTCCAATGACCCTCAGGAAACCCATCGCTATGTCCTGGGCATCAAAGTCGAACGAAATGGCCGTGGTGGATCATTGGCCATGGTGGACAAGGTCGATGAAGGCGACACCGTAATGGTCAGTCCGCCCATGAATGAATTCGAATTGCTGCCTGCGCCCGCCTACATTCTGGTGGCTGGTGGCATTGGTATCACCCCGATCATGTCTATGGCGCGACAACTTTCCAGAATCGGCGAAGTGCCATTCAAAATCATATATTGCACGCGAAATCCGGAAATGACTGCTTTTGCCGACGAACTTGTCAAACCGGCGTTCGATGGCAAGATAACGACCCACCATGATCAAGGCGATCCTGCGCAGGCATTTGATTTCTGGGATACCTTCGCTACACCGGGCAAAGCACATGTCTATTGCTGTGGCCCGACTCCCTTGATGGAGGAAATCCGCGGGGTCACGGGGCACTGGCCACCAAGCGCCATTCACTTTGAAGATTTTGGAGCAAACAAGGAGCAGTCCAGAAACGATGACAAGCCATTTGTTGTTGAAAATTCCCGGACCGGAAAGTCTTATGAGATCGCCCCTGACCAAACTATTATCGAAGCTCTGCGGGCCGCCGGAGAAAAGCCCCCGACTTCCTGTGAAAGCGGCACCTGCGGCACCTGCAAGACATCATTGATCGACGGTGAAGCGGATCACCGGGACCTGGTGCTGATGGGAGAAGAGAAAAGTGATTACATCATGATCTGTGTCTCCCGCGCCCTGGATGACAAATTGGTCTTGAGCTGGTGAGCCGTTCATCACAAAAAACTGTGGGCCTCGGGATCTGCGGTCTCGGCCGGGCGTTCACCTTGATGTTACCAACATTTGTCGGCGACAATCGTTTTGTGCTGGTCGCAGCGACGACACCAAATCGGGAAACACGTGATATTTTCAATAAGGATTTTGATGCGCCTTCATACCCTGATCTGACAGCCTTGTGTACGGATCCGAATGTTGACGCCGTCTATATCGCCAGCCCACATGAATTTCATTTCGAACATGTTGAAATTGCTGCCAGAGCCGGCAAACATATCCTTGTTGAAAAGCCACTGGCAATTTCCCTGAAAGAAGCGCAAGCCATTGTCGACATTGTTCGGGACTGCGGCGTGCATCTGATTGTCGGACCGAGCCACAGTTTCGATGCTCCCGTCCTGCAGGCCAGGCAGATGATCGCCAGCAATGAATTCGGCGGCCTCGGTATGATCCAAGCGATGTATTACACCGATTTTTTGTATCGCCCGCGACGACCAGAGGAACTGGACACCAGCCGGGGAGGCGGCGTCGTCTTCAGTCAGGCCGCCCATCAGGTTGATATCATCCGTCTGCTGGGCGGCGGGTTGATCAAATCTGTCCGCGCCCACACCGGAAACTGGGACGAAGCCCGCTCAACGGAAGGAGCCTACAATGCGCAACTTGCTTTTGAAGGCGGGGCTTTCGCGTCTCTGACCTACAGTGGATACGCCCACTTCGATGGTGATGAGTTGGTTGGCGGAATTGGCGAACTGGGCCGCAGGAAAGATCCTGATCAATATGGCAATGCCCGTCGGACACTTTCCCGAGGCATCGATGCTCAGATAGAGAGTGAAAAAAAGCGTGCCCGAAATTACGGTCTGGCCGGAACTGCTGAAGATTTCGCGAAAATGCCTTCCGTTGATACGCACGAACATTTTGGCCTGATTATCGCCAGCTGCCAGAACGCCGATCTGAAACTAATGCCGGATGGTGTAACGATATATGGTGACCAGGAACGCCGTCATATCCCGGTGCCCGTGCCGACCATCCCGCGCGTCGAAGTCATGGACGAACTTTTTAAGGCTGTGGTAGAAGGCAAGCCACCCCTTCATTCCGCAGCGTGGGGCATGGCGACACTGGAAGCTTGTGTCGCCATCCTCACTTCCGCAAGGGAAAACCGTGAAGTCGAGCTCGAGCTTCAGGTCGGGGTTTGAGTTCTCGCATGTTGTGTCAGTCGATCAGCCCCTTGGCCTTCACCCAGTCGGTAACATGCCCCACGGCTTCAACAAGTTTTTCCGGTTGATCCTTGTAATAGTGCGTCGCCCCGTCGATGACGTGCATGGTTTTGTCGGGACTGGCTGAAACTTCAAAAATGTCGCGGGTATGGCTGGGTGGTGTCGCATCGTCCGCCTGATTTTCCACAAGCAACAACGGCGTATCAACCTGCGTTGCACAAATCAAACCATCGGCGTTTGACTTCTCCGACCACTGAGACATCCAGGCCCGCAAGGTGGAAAACCGGCCAATGCCAACCGGTCCAACATTCA
>Ga0233429_1003982_pt1 | contig 13453 bp, 14 predicted proteins | sample SI_118_April2016_3_FD_179879 | JGI IMG/M metagenome (GOLD analysis project Ga0233429, IMG submission 179879) | Seawater microbial communities from Saanich Inlet, British Columbia, Canada - SI_118_April2016_135_MG | ecosystem: Environmental > Aquatic > Marine > Inlet | place: Canada: British... | reverse complement strand
CTAGGCGACTGGCCCAATGACGATCAGCCCTACTGGTTGACCCTGGATCCGCCCCTGGTGTCGTTGCCCTACCATGTAGAATGGGATGACGGGACGTTGATGGCATTACGCCAGTTAACCGCGCCCAGGTATGGCCAGATGGTGCGGGAAGCCGCCGACCGCCTGCAGCAAGACGCTACTGATGGCCCGGCCCGAATGATGAGCATTGGCCTGCATCCATGGGTGGTCGGGCAACCACAGCGCGTCCGCTATCTGGACCAAATTCTGGCGCATCTACAGACAATGGATGGCCTATGGTTCGCCGCGGGCCGTGACATCGCCGCCAGCTTCCGGAACCAGACAGTCATGCCGGAACCGCCCGTAGGGCAGAAATGACAGATTTCTGGTCCGCTTTGTCGGCAGCTTTCGAGCTGTTGAGCCGGGGTGACGGCTATTTGCGGGATATCGTCATACTTTCTCTGCAAGTCAGCATGACCGCCGTGGCGCTGGCAACCATCGTGGGCCTGCCCATTGGTGCCATGATGGCCTTGTTTCGCTTTCCCGGCCGCCGGGTACTGATCGTCTGCCTGAATGCCCTGATGGGCCTGCCACCTGTTGTTGTGGGCCTGATGGTTTACCTGGCCCTGTCCAGAGCCGGACCCTTCGGCGTTTTCAATCTGTTGTTTACGCCGACCGCCATGATCATCGCCCAATTCATATTGGTCGTGCCTATCATCGCCGCCCTAAGCCGCGGCGTGATGGAGGAAATGTGGCTTGATTATCGGGAGCAATTGCAATCCCTTGGGGTGTCCCCGCCAAGGCAGCTGCTGGTGCTGTTATGGGATGGCCGGCTTGCCCTTCTAACGGCGGTGCTTGCGGGATTTGGCCGGGCCACGGCGGAGGTCGGGGCGGTTATGATCGTCGGCGGCAATATCGATCATGTGACCCGGGTCATGACCACGGCAATTGCGTTAGAAGCCAGTAAAGGCGACCTGGCACAGGCGCTGGGCCTGGGCATGGTATTATTACTGGTTTCCCTGACGATTAATCTTTTGGCCTATCTTCTGCGGGGCCTCTCCAGCTTGCGTTTCGCCATGTAGTTCGCCAATCTTTTTGGGAAAACTTTAGCTAAAATATGGAGTCTGGAGAACTATTAACCATCGCTATTCTGCTTTTATTAACTCCTAATGGGTTACGCTTTTAGCTTACCGACGCAGCAGAAAACGCTCGTACCTAAGGTGTGACCAGAATGCGACCGATTACGTTCATGAAAACCGCCCATACGCTTCTTCCCATGAACAGCGAGCTGCTGTCGCGGACACTCTGCGCAACGGGAGGCATCGTCTATAGCTGGAATGTGAGTTCTGACCTGATGGAATGGTCGGAAGGTGCCGGTGCCGTCCTCGGCCTTGATGACAAAGACCTGCCCCTGCATGGCGCGGATCTGAAAAAAACTGATCGCCCCGGACGATCAGCCCGCCCGCGCCATCGCCTTGTCCCAATTGTTAGATAGTGGCACCGCCTATGATTGCGAATTCAAGTGGCGGCGGCCCGACGGCGGCTATGACTGGATAGACGAGCGGGGCAGCATTGATTTCGACGCCCAAGGCAAACCGGAGCGTTTTCACGGCCTGATGCGGGTTATCACGGCGCGGAAAAACCAGGAATGCGAACTGGAGCGGATGGCCTATTTCGACGAATTGACCGGTCATCTGAATAGGGCGCGGCTGCTGGAAGCCATTGACGATACTTTAGTCAATTGCCGGGATATGGCGACGTCCGCAGCCTATCTATTGATCAATATTGACCGCCTTGGCATGTTGAACAACGACTATGGCTTTGATATCGCGGATTCCGTCATCATGGAAATCGGCAAACGGATCGAAGACTGCACCCGGGTCGATGATATTATCGGACGGGCGGGCGGCAACCAATTTGGTTTGGTACTACCAGGCGCAACCGACGTTGAGCTGCGCAAGGCGGCCGACCAGATACTGACGGCCATCCGCCGTCGCGAGATCGCAACAGAGGCCGGGCCCCTGGCGGTTTCCTTGACCCTGGGCGGCGCGTTGTTGCCAAAAGATGTCGCCAATGCGCGCGAGGCCATGGGCCGGGCGGAAGAAGCATTGTCGAAAGCCAAATTACAGGGCCGCGACCGCTTTGTCCTGCATCGCCCCTCCGCAAATCGCACCGCTGTTCGACGCAAATCTCTGGCCACGGGCGATGCTGTGATGCGGGCCATGAAAGACGGTCGCCTTACCTTTGCGGTTCAGCCAATCGTGGAAAGCACCACCGGCGAGGCAAAACTTTACGAATGCCTGCTGCGCATGTTGAATGAAAACGGCGAACTGATACCTGCCGGCTTGTTCATTCCCGTGGTGGAAAAGCTTGGGCTGATACGTCGCCTGGACAAATATACCCTCGAAATGGCCTTGTTAGAGATGGAACAGGTCAAGGACATCAATCTAGCCGTCAACGTATCGGGCATGTCCGCGACTGACCCTTCGACCCTGGATCACCTGTTGTCTCTGGTCCATATCCATTCCTCTGTTGCCGATCGGTTGGTGTTCGAGATCACCGAAACCGTCGCCATGATGGATTTCGAAGAAACCGCCCGCTTCGCCAACAAATTGCGGGATCTAGGCTGCCGCATCGCCCTGGATGATTTCGGTGCCGGGTACACATCCTACCGGCATCTAAAGGCCCTGGCGGTCGACATTGTGAAAATCGACGGTCAATTCGTCAAGAATCTGCACGAAAACAAAGAAAACCAACTGTTTGTACAAACCTTGTTGGATCTGGCAGATGGCTTTAACGCTGAAGTCGTTGGCGAATGTGTCGAGACCGAGGAAGAGGCCCAGGCCCTGCGTGACCGGGGCGTGAAATACCTGCAAGGTTATCACTTCGGGGCCCCGACCATGGATCACCCCTGGGACATCCCTTCCATACGCATGCTACCTATGGAACAGAACAGCTAAAACGATTGCGCCGCGCGCCAAGCCCGCAGCATCGATAAATCGCTTTTATCGTTCTCCAACAAAATCGTTTTATTGCGGTCTTTGGTGCCCGCCATCACGGATAAACTGCTGCGCGGCACACCCCAGGCTTTGGCCAGCAATTTTATCATCGCCTGATTGGCCTTGCCCTTTTCGGGTGCCGCCGTGACCCGTACGACAAGACATCGGCTACCATCAACCCTGTCCTGGACACCGTCAATTCGGTTGGCGGCGGCACCGGGACGCAACCGAACCGCGATCAAAGTGCCTTTGCTATTGGTCGTGAAAGGCAAAGAACGCCGTCCGCTACTTCCTGCGATCGCTTTGCAGCATGGCGAACAGCACATGGTCACTCCATTTGCCATTGATGCGCAGGTATTTCCGCGCGAAGCCTTCTTTTTGAAAGCCGCATTTTAGCAACACGGTGGTTGAGGCCTCATTGTGGGGCAGACAGGCCGCCTCCAGGCGATGCAGGCCCAATTCATCAAACACAAACGACAGGGATGTCGCCACGCCATCCTGCATCAGACCCTGCCCGGCATATTTCTGGCCCATCCAATAACCCATGGCGCATGACTGGGTCACGCCGCGCCGCACATTGGACAGGGTAATGCCGCCCAGCAAACAGTCATCGTCCCGGCGGAAGACAAAAAAGGCATAACCGACCCCATCGCGTGTATCACGGGCATAGCGACGCAGGCGGCGGCGATAGGCATTGCGGGTCAACTCGTCCTCTAACCAGGTCGGCTCCCATGGGGTCAGAAATTCCCGGGACGCTGCACGCAAGCGGGCCCATTCGGACCAATCGGATAGTTGTGGCGCACGCAAGTAGACCCGGTCCCCTTTCAGGGTCGGTGAGCTTCCGATCCAAGGTGGATTACGCAGAAACGCAGACACGTCGTCGATCCATCACCAGAATTGATCCCAATTACCTCGGTACTTTTTTGGTCGCTATTAGCCTTTGGCGAATCTTGCCGCAATTTCACCCTGGCTGGCAAGGCCCGCGATTGGGCCAAGGGCGGCGACGGCCGGATTGGCCGCGGCAAATATCCGGCCCGCGACCCGGCGCACTGCCGCCACATCAACGGCATCAATCCGCTCTATCAACTCTTCCACCGGAATTTGCCGACCAAAAACCAACGTCTGTCGCGCCAGCTGTTCCGCGCGGGAGGCGTAACTTTCCAGCGACATTAAAGTACCCGCCTTTAACTGGTTTCGGGCCCGGTCAACTTCATCAATTGCCGCATCACCACTTAGACGCAACATTTCATCGCAGATAACCGGCACCAATTCCGCGGCCTGTTCCGCCCCCGTGCCTGCATAGACAGAGAACGCACCGCAGTCTTTGTACGAAGAGGCGAAACAAAAAATCGAATAACACAGCCCCCGGCGCTCCCGCACCTCCTGGAACAGGCGGGACGACATGCCCCCACCAAGAACTGTCGACATGACCTGCATGGGATAAAAATCGGCGTCATCATAGGGCAATGCGGGCAGGGACAGGGCAAAATGCACTTGCTCCAATTCCCGTTCCTCCCGGTGTTCGCCGCCTTTGAACTCCGCCACTTCGAACGGATTGTGGGCACCGGACGGCATTTCGCCAAAATGCTGTTCGGCCAATGCCACCAGGGCATCATGATCCACGGCACCGGCGGCGCAAAGCATCAGGCGGGAGGCGCAATAATGCTGCCCCATAAAATCGAATAACACTTCACGCCCCATGTTGGCGACGCCGTCCACGGGACCCAGGATGGAACGGCCAAGGGCCTGGCCGGGGAAGGAGGCTTCCTGCAATCTATCGAAAATAATGTCATCGGGGGTATCTTCCGATTGGCCGATTTCCTGGATGACCACCGTCCGTTCCCGGGCCATTTCCTCTTCGGCGAAAGTGGAGCGCTGCAGGATATCACCCAATATATCCACGCTTAACCCGAGATCTTCCTTCATAACGCGGACGAAATAGGCCGTATGCTCCCGACTGGTATAAGCATTCAGATGCCCACCAACACTTTCGATCTCTACCGCGATATCCTGGGCGCTGCGGCTTTCGGTGCCTTTGAACGCCATATGCTCCAGCATATGGGCGACACCGTTGTTGGCCGTGGTTTCATAGCGGGCCCCGGCATCGACCCAAACGCCAACGGCAGTGGTTTGCAGCCCCTCCCGCCCCTCGGAGATTACCCGCAAACCATTCGATAGTGTCGTCATTTGCACAGTCACGTTAGGTTTTATCCTTCATCAGGGCCGGACATTTAGCGCAATTTTCAATCAACCGGACTTGCTTTTGCAATCCAATTGATTGGTTCAATAGCTCTATTCTAAAGACTCGGAGCATGTTTAAGGTAAACATGCTCTAGGCCCGGCGCAATTTTCGAACATGGTCTTGTAAAACGCCCAGATCATTGGGCAGCACGGCGCAACGCTCCTCGCGTTCATATAGGTCGCCCATAGCAGCTGGCAATGCCGGTCGTTGGCCGCAAGCCTTTTCCACTGCGTCGGGAAATTTCGCCGGATGCGCCGTGGCCAACGTTATAACCGGCCCCTGGGGCAGCAAATCACGGGCCGCGCGCAGCCCCACGGCTGTGTGGGGATCAATAATCAGGCCGCTTTCAGCATAAACCTCGGCAATTGTCGCCGTCGTGGCAGCTTCATCAACCCGATGGGACAGGAATAATTCGTGGGCCTGTTTCAGCGCGGCGGGGGCAACGTCGAACCCGCCATGGGCCGTCAGGGCAGCCATTTGCTCGCGCACAACAGCACCGTCCCGGCCATCGATGTCAAAAAGCAGGCGTTCAAAATTGCTGGCGACCTGAATATCCATGGAAGGGCTTTGCGTGGCAAAGACATCATCCATGCGATAGCCGCCGGTTTGAAAAAACCGATGCAGGATATCGTTGCGGTTGGTGGCGACGAGCAATTTATCTATCGGCAGACCCATCATCGCGGCACCATAGCCGGCGAAGACACAGCCGAAATTGCCGGTTGGAACTGCGAAGCTGACTTTCCGATCCGGTGCGCCCGCGGCCAGGGCCGCAGTGACGTAATAGACAACCTGCGCCACCACACGGGCCCAGTTGATGGAATTCACCGCCGAAAGGGCAACCTCATCCCGGAACGGCAAATCATTGAAGGCACCTTTCAATAGGGCCTGACAATCATCAAAAGTGCCTTCGATGGCAATATTATGGACGTTGTCCGCCAGTACAGTCGTCATTTGCCGGCGCTGCACCTCAGAGACCCGGCCCTGAGGGTGGAGGATAAAAATGTCGATGGCGTCCCTATCACGGCAAGCCTCGATCGCGGCTGAGCCCGTATCCCCGGAGGTCGCGCCAATAATGGTAATGCGCTGTTTGCGCCGGGCCAATTCCCGGTCAAACAGTCGACCCAGCAACTGCATGGCCATGTCTTTGAAGGCCAGGGTGGGGCCGTGAAACAATTCCAACAGCCAATGTCCTTCGGACAGCTGACGCAGAGGAGCGACAGCCGGATCCGGGAAAATTTCGTAGGTGGCTTCCGTAATAGCCAACAATTCGTCGTGGCTGATGCCATCCATGAAGGGCTGCAATATCTTTGCGGCGGCCTCAGCATAGGGCAGGCCTTTTAAGGCGTTTAGATCGGCGTGACTTAGCTGTGGCCAGACCTGAGGCACATACAAGCCACCGTCCCGGGCCAGTCCGGTTAGCAGGACATCGTTAAATGCCAGATCGGGCGCTTGCCCACGGGTTGAGATATAATTCACAACTTGGAACTCCGGGAAAAATGAGGCGCCAACCTATCCCTCGGCATAGCGTTTTTCAAGGTGCCGGCGAAAAATTCCGCCATCCAGCGGACTGCCAGTGGCGGCAATAAGCAAATCATCGGCTGTTGCGTGCAGACGGCCCTGGCTGTGCACATTTTTTTGCAGCCACGCCATCAAGGGGCCGAAATCTCCCCTGGCCAGATCATCTGACAAATTAGGCAGCGCAGCATCGGCGGCGCGATAGATCTGGGCGGCAGCCATGGCACCTAGAGTATAGGTGGGAAAATAACCGACGGCACCATCCATCCAGTGGATATCCTGCATACAGCCGTCCCGGTCGTTGGCCACATCAATCCCCAGCAAATTCGCCATGCCATCCCGCCAGGCCCCGGGCAAATCGGCAACCTTAAGATCGCCCGAAAGCATGGCTCGTTCCAACCGGTAGCGGTGAATAATATGCAGGGGATAGGTCACCTCATCCGCCTCAACCCGGATCAATGATCGGGCCACGTGGCGCACCCGGCGGCTCAACCCCTCACCCTCCCAGCCGGGACCGGAAACCCCCCCCACATTCCGCAACAAAGGTGCCAGATAGCCTAGAAAATCATCCCCCCGGCAGACTTGCATCTCCACCAACAGGGACTGGCTTTCATGAATGGCCATCCCCATGGCACCGCCCACCGGCTGGCCGCGCCAGGTTCCCGGTAGGCCCCGCTCGTACATGCCGTGGCCGCCTTCATGCAGGGCAGGGTAAAGGCTACCCAGAGGGTCTGCCTCATCATAGCGGGTGGTCAGTCGCACATCGTCTGAAATACCGCCTGTAAAGGGATGCATGGAGACATCCAGGCGGCCATGTTCAAAATCGAAACCCAGCATATCCAACAGCTGCCTGGACAGGCTTTCCTGAAGTGCCGCCGACATCCGCTCCGGCGCCGGGGGCGGGGCGGGCTGCCGGGACAGGGCGTTATCCAACAGATTGGGTAGAAAATCCGCAAGCGCGTCAAAATGCCGGTCCACCGCCGCAGCTGTCAGGCCCGGTTCATATTCCGACAACAAAGCATCATAAGGAGTGCAGCCAAAGGCCTCTGCCTTGGCCTGGGCCGCTTGGCGGACCAGGGCGATCACCTCTTCCAAATGGGGGCACAGGGTGGCGAAATCATCATCGGCGCGGGCCATGCGCCAGACCATTTCGCAGGCCGATCCGGCGCGGCTAAGGGCATTGACAAGGTCGGCCGGCAGCGCCGTGGCATGGGCCCGTATCCTGGCCATTTCCCGCAGGTTCGCCTGCTCCCACGGCCCCAGATGCGCCTGACGCACTTGGCGCACTTGCTCACCTTCTGCCGCCACCAATAGATCAGCCACCTCCGGCGCGCAGAGCATTTCATGGCTTACCAGCGACAGGGTCGCCAATTGTTCGGCCCGTGCATCTGCCCCACCCCGGGGCATCATCGCAGCAGCATCCCAATGCAGCATGGCCGCCGCCCCATTTAAACTGGCCAGCCTGGCAAACCGGTCTACCAGTTGTTCGTAAGCCGCCATTAAGCCTCATCCCCTTTGCGCCGATGGGACACGATGAACACAATCAGCAATACGACGGACAAAGAGAACCAAGTGAGGGCATATTGCAAATGGTCATTTTTCAATTTCGGCTGGGCCACCCCGCCTATGGGCAAACCGCCAGGGATATCCGTACTGTCGGCCTGCACCACTGCGGAAATCAGGTCAATTTTGCGGTTTTGCGAAATGCCGGAGATGTCATACCAAAACCATTGATCCGCTTTGGCGTCATAGTCCGGGGTCCACGGCCCCTGTTGCAAATCGCTGCGCAGCACCCCATCAAGCGTGACATCGCCCGTAACTTGGCCCGTCGTGCGTGTAGTCGGGTCCCGCCGGTTTGGCGGTATCCAGCCTCGATTAACCAGGACAACTGGACCGTCCCGCATCTGAAACGGCGTCAAAACATGCAGACCCGCCTGGCCCTGATGGACCCGGGGACCCAGATAAGCCTCCAATTTATGGAGAAACCTGCCCTGCAGGCGCACAGCGCGGTAATTCAGCTTTTGCAGCTCATCCAGATGCTTTGCCAGGGAAAGAGGCGGTGCCGTTATGCCGGCGGCCATTTCAGCGATCAGCCCGTCCTTCCACGCCTTGCGCTGCAGCTGCCACACGCCGAGGTACAACATCAACACCAAACCAAACAGTGTCAGGCAAATGGACCAGAGGCCGGGACGGCGCATCCTCTAACGGCCCACGCTAGCGTGTTTCCGGGCAATAATGACCCATTTGACCGGAAGCACGCTAATCTGCAGGCGTGTCATTGAAACTGCCCACGTGATTGCGATACTGCAAGGCGATCAAGATTGCTTTCAAAGGCCGTAAACACAGGATCGAGGCACCCAATACGAAAGGTATCTGATAAATCAGATGGACCCAGGTCGGCGGTGCGAACGTCGTCTCAACAAAAAAGGCCAGGCCAACGGCGAAACCACCGACGATCAGAATGACGAACACAGCAGGCCCATCGCCGGTGTCGTGGGCGGAAAGATCAAGCTCACACACCGTGCAGGCCGGTACAACATCAAGCAGACCCGTAAGCACCTTGCCCTGACCACAGTGTGGACAACGGCACATCAGGCCTGCGAAAAAGGGCGACACCGTGGTGCCGCCCTGATCATTTTGCATCTTAGTCATAGATGCTGTTGTCCGTCTTGGTCGTTCTATTGAGGCGCCATCGTCCCGGCACCCCAGACATAGATGAAGCAGAACAGGAACAGCCAAACCACATCAACGAAATGCCAATACCAGGCAGCCGCTTCCAAGCCGAAATGGTGGTCAGGTTTGAAATGGCCCTTGGCGGTGCGGATCAGGCAAATCAGCAAAAACAGGGTGCCGATCAGTACATGCAGACCGTGAAAGCCTGTTGCCATGAAGAATGTGGAACCATAGATCCCGGAGGTAAAGGCAAAGGACGCGTGGGCGTATTCATAGGCCTGTACACAGGTGAAAATCGCGCCCAGCAGGACCGTGACAGTCAGACCCTGAACCGCGCTTTTGGTATTACCTTCACGCACCGCGTGATGGGCCCATGTTACCGTGGTGGATGACGTCAACAGGATCAAGGTGTTGATCAAAGGCAGATGCCAGGGATCAAATGTGCTGATGCCCTCGGGTGGCCACATGCCGCCCATCTGTTCCGTCGGGTACAGGGCGGCGTTGAAAAAGGCCCAGAACCAAGCCATGAAGAACATCACCTCGGAGGCGATGAACATGATCATGCCATAGCGCAAATGCAGCTGCACCACAGGCGTGTGATGGCCTTCAACCGTGGCTTCGCGGATAATATCCCGCCACCAAACAAACATGGTGTAGAGCACCATCAGAAAACCAAGGATAGCAAGCCAAGATGGCCCTTCATGCATATACCAGATTCCACCCGATGCCAGAACCAGCGCGCTAAACGCCCCCAGGGCCGGCCATGGGCTGGGATCCACCAGATGGTAATCATGCCCTTTTGCGTGCGTATCAGCCATTTCTTCACTCCGTTCCCAGCAACTAGTTGTCACATCTTCGCCGTCTAATTGGCGGCAATTTTCTTAGTTGTTTCAGTATCATTCGAGCTGCCCGCAACCTCAAAGAAGGTATAGGACAGGGTTATTGTCTTTACATCATCCAAATTCGGATCATCCGAGATAGCCGGATCTACGAAAAAAGATACCGGCATGTCGACGCTTTGCCCAGGCACCAAGACCTGTTCGGTAAAACAGAAACATTCGATCTTGTTGAAATAGGCACCGGCCTTGGCAGGCGTCACGTTGAAGGTCGATGAACCGACGATGGCGCGATCCGTGGGATTGCTGGCCTGATAAAAGGCCAGGGTCTGTTCCCCCACATGCAAGGTGACAGCACGTTGTTGCGGGCTGAATTTCCAAGGCATATTGCGAGCCGTATCGGCGTTGAAGCGGACAGTTATAATCCGTTCGCCGATTTCCGCCGGGGCCTCTTCCGCCACCTGTGTCGTGCCGCCAAAACCCGTCACCTGGCAGAATATTTGATACAGGGGCACAGCGGCGTAGGCGGCACCGATCATGGTGAATACGACACCGGCGGCGACCAGTGCGGTCAGCCGGTTGCGCCCTGTGCCTGGATTTCTTAGCTGCCGGTCCATGTCTGACCCTGCATGTTGTACATAGTTATGAAGAATGCCGCGAGAATGAACAGCACCAATACGCCGGCCACGATCAGGTTCCGTCCAAACCTTTTCTTATGCATCTTACCAATAGGCATCAGAACGCGACCCCTAAAGTCTGCAAGCCGGCCAAGCGTTCCCCCAACATCAGGGCGAACAATGCGAACAGATAAAATATCGAATAGCCGAACAACCGTCGTGCCGGCTTGTCGCCTTCATCGTCATCACCGGCATGCCAGATTTGAAATGCCAGGGCCAAAAAGATCAGACCAAAAACCCCGGCCCCAACGCCATAAATCAGGCCGCAGACGCCCAAGGCAACCGGGCTTAACGTAACGGGTAACAATACGATGGAATACAGCAGAATTTGCCGCCGCGTCGCGGCCTTGCCGGCCACCACCGGCAGCATGGGCACCCCCACATTGCGATAGTCATCGGCACGATAGAGAGCCAGGGCCCAAAAATGCGGCGGTGTCCAAACAAAGATGATTGCGAATAACGCGATGGAGGCTAACGAGATATCGCCGCTGGCTGCAGCCCAACCGATCATGGGCGGAAAGGCACCCGCGGCACCGCCAATAACGATGTTCTGAGGCGTACGCCGCTTTAGCCACATGGTGTAGATGAAGACGTAGAAGGCAATGGTCACGGCCAATAAAGTGGCTGAGAGAAGGTTCACCAGTGCCGCCATGGCCAAAACGGACACAAACGACAAGACGGTGCCAAAAATTAACGCAGACCGCGGTTTGACATGGCCACGGGGAATGGGCCGGTCACAGGTACGCAGCATCTGCCCGTCAATATCGGCATCATACCACATGTTAATGGCACCCGATGCACCAGCCCCCACAGCAATGCACACCAAGGCCATTACAGCGACAAATGGATGCAGACTGCCAGGGGCAAGCATCAACCCGACCAGGGCGGTGAAGACCACCAAGCTCATCACCCGGGGCTTTAACAACGCCAGGTAATCGGCCAAACGGGCCCCGCCAACAGGCTGGCGGTTGCTTTGGTCTATGGCCAGATCGCCACTATTCACCAATCATTTCCTTCAACTTAGACTGCAAAAACCGAAACTGAACCAAACACCCTGTCTAACAGATGTGGGGTCTGGCAGATGTGGGGCCTAACGGATGCGGGGCAGCTCCTCAAACTGATGGAAGGGCGGTGGCGAAGGCAGGGTCCATTCCAAAGTATCCGCGCTTTCGCCCCAGGGATTGTCCGGGCACTTTTCGCCAGACGTAATGGTCTTAATGGCGATGTAGATAAAGAACAACGTGCCAATACCTGTGATGTAGGAACCAACTGACGAGATCATGTTGAAACCCGCATAGGCATCTGGATAGTCCGGAATACGCCGTGGCATACCGGCCAGACCGGAGAAATGCTGCGGGAAGAAAATGATGTTCACGCCAATGAAGGTAATCCAGAAATGGATCTTGCCCAGGGTCTCGTTATATTGCCGACCGGACATTTTGCCGATCCAGTAATAGAACCCGGCATAGATGCCGAACAAGGCGCCCATGGACATGGTGTAATGGAAATGGGCCACCACATAGTAGGTGTCATGCATCACCAGATCGACGCCGGAGTTGGCCAGAACCACGCCGGTCACACCGCCAACCGTAAAGAGGAAGATCATACCCAATGCAAACAGCATCGGCGTGGGGAAGGTCAATGAACCGCCCCACATGGTCGCGATCCAGCTAAAGATCTTAACCCCCGTGGGCACCGCGATGACCATGGTGGCACCGATGAAATAGGCTCGTGTATCCACGTCCATCCCGGCTGTATACATATGATGAGCCCAAACGATGAAGCCCACCGCGCCAATTGCCGCCATGGCATAGACCATGCCGAGGTAACCGAAAATCGGCTTCCTCGAGAAGGTGGAAATGATGTGGCTGATAATGCCGAAAGACGGCAGAATCAGGATGTAAACTTCCGGATGGCCAAAGAACCAGAACAGATGTTGATACAGAATCGGGTCGCCGCCCTGGGCCGCATCATAAAATGCCGTGCCGAAGTTACGATCCGTCAGCAACATGGTGATGGCACCGGCCAGAACGGGCAGGGACAACAACAGCAGGAAGGCGGTAACCAACACCGACCAGACGAACAGGGGCATCTTGTGCATTGTCATGCCCGGGGCCCGCATATTCAGAATAGTCGTGATGAAGTTGATGGCACCCAGAATGGATGACGCACCGGCCAGATGCAGGGATAGAATTGCCATATCCACAGATGGTCCGGGATGGCCGGAGGTACTAAGCGGCGCATAGACCGTCCAACCCGTACCGGCACCGTTGCCGCCCGCAGTCCCTTCAAAGAACATGGAGCCCGCCAGCAACAGAATGGCCGGGGGCAACAACCAGAAGGAAATGTTGTTCATCCGTGGGAACGCCATATCCGGCGCACCGATCATCAAAGGCACGAACCAGTTACCGAAACCGCCGATAAATGCCGGCATGACCATAAAGAAGACCATGATCAAACCATGGGCCGTGATCAACACATTGAAAAGATGATGGTCACCGCCAAGAATACCCG